>Ga0307375_10000347_pt1 | contig 60915 bp, 52 predicted proteins | sample TR1MG_FD_202531 | JGI IMG/M metagenome (GOLD analysis project Ga0307375, IMG submission 202531) | Soil microbial communities from Risofladan, Vaasa, Finland - TR-1 | ecosystem: Environmental > Terrestrial > Soil > Coastal area > Acid sulfate soil | place: Finland: Risofladan, Vaasa | collected... | reverse complement strand
CTCCGGCCGGCGCCCACGGCGATGGATTTGAGCAGGTACTTGTAGCCCGCTCCGATGCTGAGGCGTCGAATCGTCATCATGTCGAAGGCGCCTGCATTCACCACAACTGTCGCCGTCTGGCGACTGCGGACCTCAAGTGCCAGACGTGTGAGACAACTTTCTGAAACGAGAGAAGGGGCGAGGAGATGAGAAGCATGCGAAACGAGGAGCGCGAGATACGCGGATGGAGTCGTGATGGCCAGACCGGGTTGGAAGAAAACGAGAGGTGTTAGGAAAGGGAGGTGGCAATGGAGCGGCTCACAGGACACTGAAAGTGCGCGGTCGGGATCGGGAGAGGGCGAATAACCCCCGGAAAGGGTCGACTACGGGTTCACCGAACCTTTACCTCGGATTGCTAGGGCAGCGGCAATGTGAAGAAGTCCCTCCGGCTGCTGGGGATCGAGTTGGGTGAGGGCAGTCGCACGATGGATGCGGTAATCGACGGTGTTCGGGTGTATGTGCATCTCGGCGGCCGTTGCGCGTCGATCCAGGCCTGCAGCGATGTAGGCCTCTAGGGTTTCGAGGAGCGCTGGGTACGGGTTGAGCGGTTCGAGCAGTGCGGCTATAGCGCAGATGGCGTCGCTCGGCCGAGTCAGGTGATACTCCAACAGGACGTCGTCGAGTCGGTACAGACCGGGAGGGCGACCGGTGCGAAGCACCAAGTCGAGGATCTCGCCAGCCTGGCGAGCTGCGGTGGGCGTGTCGTCGGGTATGGCGATTGCGGCGCCGGCCGTGACGGGTGCATCAGCCGCCTGGCCGAGGCGTCTGATCAGACGCCTCGGCTGTGGGCCTGGTTGGGTTTGGGAGGTGCAGGGAAGCAGAATGACTCCGCCACTGGGGTCGAGCACACTCAGCACCGGTTGGAGTGAGTACTGATCGAGTTCGGCCAGAACGCGACGGAGTTTCCGGCGTGCCGCGATGGCGGTGCCGGGACCGCCATCAGTCTCGTCTGGGTGGGCCCCGATCGCCACGCAAAGGACATCGAAGTGTTTCGGTAGGGATACACCAAGGTGGGCCGTTTGGTCACCGAAAGGGGTACCGGCCAAGAGGGCTGAGGCGAGGGCCTGGCGGGCATTTTGCTCCTCGCCAGATATCGCTTGGCGTTCTTCGTGGTATGCGGTCGCGACCACCGTGTTCAAGACTTGAAGGTAACGAAAGAAGTTATCGGTGACGGCAAGAACTTCAGGAAGGTTTTCGGGCGTGGTGTCAGCGGTGATGGTCTGCCAGCACACTCTTATTCCGACGTGGTAGGCGGCGAGGATAGCGTCGAGGGGAACGCCTTCCTCAGCTCGACGGGTGGCCGAGGCGACAACGAGGGCCAACTCTTCCCGGGTAGGTACCTGGTCGCTGCTCAGTCCTCGTGCCAATAGCCGAAGGTTCTCTTCGATCACTTCGAGAATCTCACCATGCAGTTGCTCGCTGGGCAGCAGTTGGTAGAAGGGAACTTCTTCCACGCAGTGAGCCAGCACGTCGCGGGCAAGGGCCTTGGACTGATCGGTGAAGCGTCGAACGACATCTGTCACTTCGTGGACCTCCGGTCCAGGTTGTGCTGAGTCACAACAGTCTCAGCCGTAATTTTGGCTGAGTCCAGTTGACAACCGTCACGTTAGATGAAAATGTCGCAACAGGTCACATTCTTGTGACGAAAAACATGGGGGGGGGTTACAAGATGATCATTCGGAGTTGGACGCGGAGGGCAGCCTCCCTAATGACGCCTGTACTCATGGTGACCTTGTCACTGGTCGCGGTGAACGTCTCCGCACCTGTATCGAGCGCTGCGTCAGCATCGAAAATGCCCGACGCGGCCGTCAGCGGCTGCGACGTCCTGATGACGGCTCCGGCCAGGCATAGTTGTCTCTTGCCGTGGCCTAACGATGCGTTCACGATCCCGTCGAACAAAACGGCCACTGGCCGCCAGCTCAACATCTCTTCTCAGGTAGACCCGGTCAACTTCGCAGGCGTCCACGTCGATACAACTGCGGAGAACCAGGGTGATGGCTTTTCACCCGGCTCGACCATCATGACCTATGTCCCGAACCTCGATCTGGCCAAGTCCAACATCGCGACCTCAACAAACATTGGTCTTTCTCTCGCACCAGACTCACCGATCGTGATCCTTGACACTGTGACTCACACCCGGGTGCCCTACTTTGCTGAGTTGGACGCACAGACTACGAACACGGCTGAACAGCTTCTGCTCATTCACCCAGCGATAGCTTTGACTGAGGGACACCGGTATGCCGTCGCGCTCCGAAACCTGGTTGACACTGGCGGGAACTTGATCGCCCCTCTTCCCTCAACGACAGCAGCGCTCGCTGGCACTCTCACGCCACTCACGCGAGGTGCACACATCAAGTGGGTCATCCAGAACGACCTGGCCTCGGTGTTGGGCTCGACTGTGCCGTATCAGGCCTGGGATTTCACCGTCGCGAGCGCCCTGAGCATCGCCGGGCCCGCGCTCACAATGCACAAGCTCGCCTACCAGTGGCTCGCAACCCATCACCGCCCGGCGGCTGGCAGGTCGACGACGCCAATGGCGGACTTCGCACCGGACTACAGCGTCACCTCCGACACGACCATTGGAGGCGTTCGCGATGTACAGGGGACTTTTCAGGTGCCGTTGTTCTTGAAAGACACCACCGCGTCGTCGGTCCTGAACACGGATCGCTTTGGCGCTCCAGCGATAAACGGCAACCTCACCTGGACGGCAAACTTCGTGTGCGTGATGCCCTCAACCGTGCAAGCGCAGGGGCCCGCGCAGCCTCTGGTGCTTGGCCACGGACTCTTCGGCAGCGCTCACGAAGTCGAATGGAGCGGTTTCTCCGCGTTGGTCACTGACAACACGATGGGCTGCGCAACGAACTACGTTGGGTTCTCGGAGCCAGACATACCCAATTTCGTGAACAACCTATTGGACATGTCGGGGTTCAATACTTCGGTCGATCACATGCTCCAGGGTCTGTTGAACTTCCAGTTCCTCGGCCGGCTGATCAACTCCCCCGACGGCTTCGTCTCCAACGCTGCCTTCCAAGACAGCAGTGGCAATGCGCTGTTTCAGGTCGGCAAGTGCGCCTATCTCGGTTACAGCCAAGGTGGCATCATGGGCGGCGCTGCTTCGGCGCTTTCAACAGAGTGGACCAGAGTCGTCCTCGGCGTGGGTGGAATGGATTACAGCGGTCTGCTGCTCGATCGCTCGGTCGACTATGGCCTGTTTGCACCGTACTTCAACTATGCCTACCCCAATCCGGTCGACCAGCAGATCGTCTGGCAGATTGCCCAGTTGATCTGGGACCAGGGCGAGAACGACGGTTACGCTCAACACTTGACCTCAAATCCGTACCCAGGCATACCCGCAAAGCAGGTCTTCATGATCGAGAACTACGGTGACCACCAAGTGGCCAACGTTGCCACCGAAATGCTCGCTCGGACCATCGGTGCTCAGAACCATCAGCCGGCTTTCAACGCGTCATTCTTTGGCGCCACGCCTCGCACGAATGTGCCGGTGGATCCGCAGTGGGGTCTGACGGCGTTGGATCAGACGAAGCCTGCTAGTGCTGGACTGGTGCTCTGGGACTACGGCACGCCGACACCGCCGACCAACAACCTCGCGCCCTTTGGAGCCACCTATGGAGCCGATCCTCATAGTGACGGCCGCCACAACAACGTGGCCGGCCTCACTCAGATCACCACGTTCCTCGCGACTGGGGTGATCCCCAACGTTTGCGGCTCCGCAGCTTGCCAGAGTTCGACACCTTGAACTCGCCCTGTTTGTTTATGTTGTAGAGAACGAAGGGTGTCCCGTTCAATCGGACCTCCGACACGATTGGACTGCTGGCCCGGTGAGGCGCCGTCTCTTGAAGCGCTTCACGTGTATTGTTACTCCAGTTGACTAGACCGTTAATCAATTACGGAAGATCTCGCACGGGGCCGATCTATTGAGGCTACAATTCCGCCGTGGTCACGAAAGACCGTCGATCCGATGTCGTAGAACTTGCCGCGGCGCTTCTTGGATTCGGTACTCCCGAGGGATCAGCGGCGTATCAACTGGGTCATCCGTTCTTCGAAGTGCTAGAGCCGAGCGAAGAGTTTGATGAAATATCGATTGAGATTTCGGGGCAAACCGACAGTCTCCGAGAGACGATCGCGGCTTTAGATGCAGTACAGCTCGCACTAGATGCAGCTGCGGCAGCGGTCGAATATCGCATTCGATTCGGTGACGACAATCGTGAAGTTGAAGTTCGCAGACAGTTGGCGACACTCCAATCGGATCCCGTTTGGGAACTGCAAGTAACAAGATTGAGTACTCCGGGCTCGTTTAGAGCCAGGTTGAGGGCGTTCGTATCGAACCCGGTCGCCCGCGGGAAAGTACTGGCCGTGGCAGGACTTGCAGCAAGTGTGCTGAGTGCCATATTCCCCCCAGCGTTAGCGATGTCCGGAATAGTATTTTCGGTCTTACTGGTCGCCGACGCATTCGCCCCACCGTTGCCTCCCAAGGAGGTGCTGACGGAACGATTGGAGGCGAAGCAAGCCAGGGAGCGGGAAGTCACCGGCGAGGATCATCCGGATTGGGACGAAGCGACGAGAGCGATTTTCCAAGAGGGGTTCGACAAACTGAACGAGTACCTGAAGCAGCAACAGCTCGAGTCCCTTGCGAGAGAAGATGCATTGCGAGCGCAGTTAGAAGAATTGAAGGTGACTGTCAAGAGCTTGCGGGGGGACTCTTAATCTGAGCCTAAATGAGGGGACAGCAATGTGTCCGTTGGTCCGAGTAAGTGTTCAGAATCCGGCACGGTGATTCGAAGGAATGATCTGACGAACACCCTGTACGGCGGAAAGAAGCACCCGTTCTGAGCGGCGTGAATCGACGTAGACGCAGGACTCGAGGTGCAGTGGACCTAGTGTCGAGGTCGTCGAGGAGACGACGTGAGCGAGACGATGATCGGGGCGATTGAGGCGGGCGGGACCAAGATGGTGCTGGCTGTCGGGCGGACTTGGCAGGAGGTGCGAGACGCCGAGCGCTACGTCATCCCGACGACTACGCCCGAAGACACGATGAACCGCGTTATGAATTGGTTCGAGCAGCGCCACGCCGAGACGCCCCTAGCGGCGATTGGCGTTGCCTCCTTCGGCCCCATTGACTTTGCGCGTCGAGCGATCGCGTCTTCGACACCGAAGTTGCTGTGGCGCGATTTCTCCTGGGCCAAGACTGTGGCCGCTCACTTTGACGGCCTGCCGCTAGGTCTCGATACCGACACCAACGCCGCCGCTCTCGCTGAATATCGTTGGGGCGCCGGTCGAGGCAAGGAAGTTGTTGTTTATATGACGGTGGGTACCGGCATCGGTGGCGGTCTCGTTGTGGGTGGGCGTCCCGTACATGGTCTGCTGCACCCTGAGTTCGGTCATATGGTGGTACGCCGGCGCGCGGGTGACGACTTTGCAGGGACGTGCCCGTCCCACGGCGACTGCCTTGAAGGTTTGGCCTGTGGCGTGGCAATCAAGCAACGCTGGCACCGCACGGGAGGCCCCCAACTACCTGGAGACCATCCGGCGTGGGAACTAGAGAGCGACTACCTAAGTGATGCGGTCGTCAACGTCACAACAATCACGTCGTGCGAAGTGATCATTCTTGGTGGTGGTGTCATGGCGGTACCCGGACTAATCGAGCGCGTCCGGACCAAAGTGCACAAACAGCTAAATGGCTACCTCGACGTGCTTGAGCTCACTAGCGATCTCGACCGCTACATAATCGCCCCAGAATTGGGCATCGCTTCCGGGGTGGTTGGCGCTTTCGCGTTGGGCGTTGATGCCGCCCTCGCCTAATGGGACTGGAAGGTTCCCAGTGGCCGCGTTGGCGAACTTTGTCGTAGTCTCGGCTCGCCGGTGTGCTTGAAGGAGGTGGTGTGGCCAGCGAACCAGTAGCCCGGGTCGTGCGGAACCGAGCGACAATGAAGGACGTCGCGCATCACGCTGGCGTGTCGGTCAAGACGGTTTCGCGGGTCGTCAACGGCGAGCCCGGTGTCGTGGAGGAACTCGTTTCGCGTGTGCGTGCCGCGATCAGTGCTCTCAACTACCAGCCGAACTTGGGGGCCAGCGCACTTCGACGCCTTGATCGGCGCTCGTCGACGATTGCGGTGCTCTTGGAGGACCTGTCGAACCCGTACTCAGCAAAGGTCCTGCGAGTTATTGAAGAAAGCGCCCGAGCACGCGGCGTCTCGGTTCTGGCAGCGAGTCTCGAGGAGAATCCCGAGCGCGAGCGTCAGTTAGTGGTGGCCATGTCGCGCCATCGTGTCGACGGATTGATCATCGCTCCTGCTAGTAACGACCAGAGTTATCTGGCGAACGAACAACAAGTCGGTGTCCCGGTAGTCTTCGTCGATCGACCGCCACGCTGCATCAGCGCTGACGCGGTGGTGGTCGACTCGCGAGTGGGGACGCGTCACGCCGTAGCCCACCTCATCGCGCACGGCCATTCGCGTATTGCCTTTCTGGGGGACCTCATGTGGATCACCACGGCAGAGGATCGACTCGCGGGCTACTACGAGGCGCTAGAGATGGCCGGTCTTGATGTGGATCACGATCTCGTGGTCACCGACCTGCGCTCAGTCGAAGCCGCCCGCGAGGCCGCGACGCACCTGCTCGCCCGCGAGGCCCCCCCGACAGCGTTCTTCGCGAGCCAGAACCTGCTCACGATGGGTGTCGTCTACGCCCTACGTGACGCTGGCGCTTCACAGCGCGTCGCCCTGGTCGGTTTCGACGACTTTGACCTAGCCGACGTCCTCGACCCGCCGGTTACGGTGGTGGCCCAGGATCTGGAAACCATTGGTCAACTCGCGGCAGAACTGCTCTTCGCACGTATCGACGACACTGACGCTCCAACCCGCTTCGAAGTACTTGTGCCCAGGTTAATTATGCGTGGATCAGGGGAGATTTATGGTCCTGAATTTCATCCGAAAATGAATTGACAACGATGTCAGAGGCCGATATGGTCCTGCAGGGACCAACGACACCAAGGTGGAATCGGGGGGTCTCTTGAGAAGAAGGGGAAGGAAACCATGAAGTCACGTCCATGGCGATTGATGCAGGGAGCGGCACTCGCATCAACTCTGATGGCGACCTCGCTGATCTTCGTCGGAGGGACGGCTTCTGTAGCCGCCGCCTCGAAGACGAAGTACACGATCGCCTTTGTAGTCGGCGCCGAAGCTGATCCGTTCTTCCAGTCGATGTACGTCGGCGCCCACGCCGAGGCTGTGAAGTTGCACGTCAACCTGATCTGGCAGGGAGACCCCGTGGACTACTCGCCGGCCACACAGATTCCGGTTGTTCAGCAGCTCTTGGCCCTCAAGCCCAACGCGTTGATTATCGCGCCGACTGATACTAAGGCGCTGAATCCCTACATCAAGAGCGCGGTGAAGTCACACATCAAGGTCTTCAATGTCGACTCGGGTTCTTCGTACCAGAAGAACATCACTTCGTGGGTGACTGGTAACAACACCCAGGGTGGCAAGGCCGCCGCTGACGCACTGGCTTCGGCGATGAACTACTCGTCCAAGTGCACCAGCGCTCAAAAGTGCGACGTGGCTATTGGCGTCTCGTCGCTAACCACCTCGACTGACGCTGCTCGCGTGGCCGCATTCAAAGCTGAGGTCAAAGCGAAGTATCCGAACATGACACTGCTCAACGATGTGGTCAGCCAGTCCCAGCCGTCGGTCGCCCAGTCGGCCTTTGCTCAGGACATCTCCGCGCACAGCCTGGCCGGTATCTTTGCTGTTGATGGTACTGATGCCGAAGGTGCGACGGCTGCGGTAAAGGCTTCCGGAGCGGCCGGTGCGAAGATCAAGATTGTTGGCTACGACGCCTACGCCTCCAACATCGCCTCGATGGTGGCCGGTGGACTCGGCTCGCTCTCGGCAATCATCTCGCAGCAGCCGACCCTTGAGGGAAAGTTGATCATCAAGTACGCGGTCGAGGCACTGAATCACAAGAAAGTCCCGCACCTGCACACGTTGCCCAACATCACGTTGACGCCGAAGACGCCTGCATCAATTTTGTCGAAGTACCAGTACGTCGCGAGTTAGCTCTCCTACGAACTGGGCCGGGTGCGATGCACCCGGCCCAGTTCGCCCCCTCGGTAGAGTCGACTGACACCACCTAAGGAGGTCGGTGAGCATTAGTACCGATCTGGCCGCCACCCCGGAGCACAACGAGTCGCGCACACTGGTTCGGCGTATTCTGACGAACCAGCAGTTCGTCTTGTTCATTGTGCTGGTCGCACTCGTTATTTTTTTCGGCTCACGGAACGCTCTGTTCTTCCACGTTGGCGAGTTTTCGAACCTCTTCACTGACTTCAGTGGCCTCGTTCTCATTTCCTTGGCTGAGACCTACGTGATTACGGCTGGCGGGATAGACCTGGCCGTGGGCTCAACCGCAGCGGTCTCGGGGGTGGTTGCGGCCGGTTGGATACAACCACTGGTGAGCCATCACGTCAATCAGGGCCTCGTCTTGCTCGCCGGGACGCTGGCCTGCGCTTTGATCGGTGCCGTGGCCGGCGGCTTTAGTGCGCTCCTTATCACGGCTTTCGACTTGGTACCGTTTGTCGCAACCCTTGTTACCTACAGCGTCGGCGCGGGCTTGGCCCTGGTCATCTCCCACGGTGCTCCGGTGGGTTACAACCCCGGGGCCATCTACTGGAGCGCCTCGGGGTTCGGAATGATCACCTGGCTGGTGGCGATCGTGCTCGTGGTTGCGGTTCTGTTAGGTCTCGTACTCCACTTGACTGCCTACGGGCGCTACAACTTCGCCATCGGTTCGAACGAGTTCGCCGCGCGCGCAGCCGGAATCAACGTGCGCCGCCATCTCGTCTCGGTCTACGTCTTGGCCGGCGTGCTGGCGGGATTGACGGGCATGTTCTTTTACATCCGTTCCGGCTCCGGCGCGGCCACGACCGGCGTGACCAATTCCGCCAACCTCGTGGCGATCGCGGCCGTGGTCATCGGGGGCGCGTCGCTGATCGGGGGCGTGGGCCGCTGGGCGGGCACGATGCTTGGGGCCGCGATATTGACGGTAGTGAGCGACGGATTGATCTTCATCAACGTTCCGCCGACCTGGATTCAAGTAGTGGTCGGTGCCTTGATTGCGGTCGCGGCGCTACTGCAGACGTTTCGGCGCCGCTCGCGGAGGCTGACATGACTCAAGCCCCGGAGCGCACACCCGTCTTGGAGCTGCGAAACATCAATCTGCACTACGGGTCCATCGAAGCCCTCCATGACGTGAGTTTCACGGCTTACGCTGGCGAAGTCATCGGGCTGGTGGGCGACAACGGGGCCGGCAAGTCGTCGCTGATCAAGACCATCTCGGGGGTAAATGTTCCCGACTCGGGCGAGATCATCGTCGACGGTGTGCCGCGTCACTGGCGTTCGCCACACGACTCGATGGAGGCTGGCATCGAGACCTTGTACCAGGACTCTGGACTAGCACCGGATCTCACCATCGGCGCCAACGTTTTTCTTGGACGCGAGACGCGACGCAAGGGACTTCTGGGCCGTCTTGGCGTGATCGACCAGAAGTCAATGGAACGCGAGGCCCTGGAACAACTAGTCAGAGTTGGCATCACGATCCCCAACACACGCCGTACGGTGTCAGAGCTCTCCGGCGGACAGCGTCAGGCCGTGGCGATCGGGCGGGCCATCGCCTGGGCCAAACACGTCATAATCCTTGATGAGCCCACGAACCATCTCGGGGCACGTCAAGCGGCCGAGGTTCTCAAGGTCATCAAGTCGGCGCGCGAACATGGCCTCTGCGTCTTGTTCATCTCGCACACGCTGCCTCACGTGCTCGAAGTGACTGACAGGATCATTGTGCTGCGGCTGGGTCAGGTGGCACGCGACGCTCCGACCAGCGAGTTCACCGTCGAGAGTCTTCTCGGAACCATTACCGGCCTCAACGAGTGACCTGCACGGTTATTTAGCGTTTCGTAAGTGAAGTAGTTCGTTCGTTTTGATTGAAGAGTTGCGTTACGTCTGTCCGGCACGAGTGTGAAGATTGAACCGCCGAGGAAAGCCTGGGGCAGGTCAGAGTCTCTATGAAACTCGGGGCGGTTCAGTACCTGCGAGGTACCTTCACATTGCTCGCGTCTGTCACTGACGAGGGGGTTGTCGTGGGTCAGGTCGTCGACGAGAGCCGAGTGGTCCGCCCGCTAGTGTGGACCGATGCCGTTCGATTCGAAGGAACTCGCCTGGGCCACAAGCATTGTCTCTCAGCACATGGCGCCCACACCTCAATACGTGTGGCCCCTGCTCTGCGACTTGGCCGACGCTGAAGTGTGGGTGAAGCACGAGAACCACACGCCGACCGGCGCGTTCAAGGTGCGAGGCGGCTTGGTCTACGCCGAACGACTTCGTAACGAACGTCCCGAGGTGAACGGAGTCGTCTCGGCCACTCGTGGCAATCACGGTCAGAGTCTCGCCTACGCGGGCCGGGCCGCCGGGATTGACGTCACGATTGTCGTGCCGGTGGGCAACAGTCTCGACAAGAACGCGGCAATGAGGGGCTTTGGCGCGGAGTTGATCGAACACGGCCACGATTTCCAGGCCGCTGCGGAGCACGCACGCGAACTCAGCATCCAACGTGGACTGGAGATGGTCCCTGCGTATCACCCTGATCTGGTGCTCGGTGTAGCCACCTACGCGAAGGAGCTGTTCGACGCCGCGGGGGAACTTGACACTGTCTACGTGCCGGTGGGAATGGGATCGGGCATCAGCGGTCTCATCCACGTGCGCGATCTGCTGGGGCTGAATACCGAGATCATCGGTGTGGTCGCGAAGGAGGCCCCGGCGACCGCTCTATCATTTGCCGCTCAACGGGTGATCAGCACCGAGAGCGCTCCGACGTTCGTTGACGGAGTCGCGTGTCGAATTCCCAACGCCGAGGCGATTGCGCTCATCTCTGCAGGTGCGGCGCGGATCGTCACGGTCAGTGAGGATGACGCGGCCGACGCCATGAGGGTGCTTTTTCAAACCACCCACAACGTCGCCGAGCCCGCGGGCGCCCTCGCACTTGCCGGGCTGATGGCGGAGCGTAACGCGATGCGGGCCAAGCGAGTGGGCGTCATCCAAAGCGGCGGCAACGCCGACACGGAGCTTCTCCTCGAGGTGTTCTCGGGGCGCACGCCGAGTATCTGAACACGCTCAGCGTCACTGTTCGGGTTCGTCGTGAGGGCGAATCAGCGACCGGTGACGCCGTCGATGCTCTGGCGAATCAGGTCGGCGTGGCCGCAGTGGCGGGCCCACTCTTCAATGAGGTGGATGTAGATCGACGCGAGTGACACCTCTTGTCCGTGCACCTCGACGACGTGGTCAAGTGCGACGTCCTTGACCGCAGTGTCGCATTGCTGCCATTCGGCGGGCAGCGCGGCGATCACCCTCGCCGCGTCGTCCGGGTCGAGATCGTCGAAGTCCTCGTCGGTGCCGGGGTACAACGGTGCGACGTCCTCGCCGGCGACACGATTGCGCAACCAGCGCCTCTCGACCTTGGTCATGTGGCGAACGAGACCCAGCAGAGAGAGTGAAGAGGGCGGGATCGCGCGTAGGGCCAACTGCTCGGCGTTCAACCCGGCGCAGATGCGAAGCAGGGTACGTCGGTAGTGGTCGAGGTAGCCCTGCAGCATTGGGCGGATGTCACCCGTATCGGGTCCGGGAGCATCCTCGGGTGGTTCGGGGGAGATCCAACTCATCTCTGCACCTTAGGGGCTGGGTAGTTCGAAATAGCGGATGACCTGCCCTTACGTGAATCGAACGAGCACGTTCAGCGAAGGTCGATGACAACCTTGCCTCGGGGTCCGTTGGGGGCCCTCGTTCCGCGTAGGGCCGAGAAGGCGTCATCGAATTGATCGATGGTGAAGCGGTGAGTGATGAGAAAGGAAGGTCGAAGCACCCCTTCGTTGAGGCGGGCTACTACGTCGCGCCAGGCGTTGCGCGTGTACGAGAAACTCCCCTGGATGATGAGGTCGTTGTTCACCAGATCGTCGGGGCCGACCTCGACCGTCGCGCCGTGGGGGGGCAGTCCGAGGAGGGTAACGGTGGCCCCGCGGGCGGCGAGGCCGATCGCCGTCATCGTGGCCTCGGCGACGCCCGCGGCCTCGATGACCAGATCAAACGATCCCTCGGGCGTCTCGGTCGTAAAGCGGTCGGCGCCCGCCAGTCGTGCGAGATCCGCCTGGTCGGCACGGCGTCCAATCACGACCACCTCGCTCGGTGCAAAGACCCGGACCATGTGCGCCGCTAGGAGGGCGATGGTGCCGTCGCCGATGATCGCCACGCGAGCGCCTTCGCGCAGGGGGAGTCTCGTGAGGGCTCGCCACACGACGGCCATGGGTTCGACCAGGGCCGCATCGTCGAGGGCGACACTGCCATCGAGCACGTGCACCAAGTGGGCGGGCACCGCGACGCGCTCGGCCAGCGCGCCGGGACGGGTGAAGCCGATCTCGTCGTAAGTCACACAGCGGTTGGTGTCGCCGACGCGACAGGCGTCACAGACACCGCAGGGGATGATCCCCTCGACGACGACGTGGTCACCGGACTCGCCGAGACCCTCCACGTCGCCCACCAACTCGCCGACCCACTCGTGACCAAGTACGAGAGGGTAGGTGACGTACGCCGGATCGATCGTGGCGTCGATCAACTCGAGATCGGTACCGCACACGCCGACGAGCAGCGGCCTTATGACGACTTCGCCGTCGCGCGACGAGGGCTCGGGTACGTCGAGGAGGCGCAGCCCCTGGGTTGGTTCAGTTACCAGTGCCTTCATCGGGTTGTTCTCCTTCGCACGCCTCCGAGGATTACCGAGATGCGCGCGGCGTGTTCTTTCACGACCAGACCGAGCCGTTGCACCTCGCGAAGCGGGACGTCGACCTTGAGCCCGGTGATGCTGAGTGCCCCCGCGCATCGACCCTGGTGGTCGAAGAACGCGGCACCGGTGCAGAAGACGCCCTCGGCCTCCTCCTCGTCATCGACGGCGAAGCCCTCACGACGCACGCGCTCGAGATCGTCCAAGAGCTCGTCGAGGGTGCGAAGCGTCTTGGGCGTGTGCACTCTCATGCCCGCCTCGGTGATCAGCGCGCGTATCTCGTCGTTGTTCATCTGGGCCAGGATCGCCTTGCCGGCTGCGGTGCAGTGGGGTGCTTCGCGCTGACCGAGGGGAGCGTGGAAGCGGATCGAACCGCCGCCGTCGACACGCTCGAGAAAGACCGGGTAGCCATGCTCGTTCATCGCGAGCCGCGCCGTCATGCCGGTGGCGCTCGACAACTCGCGCAGCGTCGGGAGTCCAAGTTCGCCAATGGAAGTCTGCTGGCCGACGAGATCGCCCAGGCGCAGCAGATTGAGCCCCAGGCCGTAGCGCGCACCCACCTCGAGGGGCCGCAGCAGTCCCGCCGCCGCCAGGGTGCGCGCGAGCGCGAGTGCGGTGCTCTTGGCCACGCCGAGCTGATGGGCCATCTCGGTGACCCCGAGTCCGGGTGCGCCGGCGTCGGCTACGAACTCCAGGAGTGTGGCTGCTCGGGCGACCGATTGGACACGGTAGCGATCATCAAAAGCGTCATTGTTCGGCACAGGACAACACAATACGGCAATTCTGTTAACTTTGCCACCACATCGCTTGACGCGCGTCCTTAGACCTGCTTGGATGTCGTGATTATTACCGACAAGCGTTCTGTAATGCCGAACAGGCGGCAATCCATCGACGACCGACTCGTCGACGCTCTCGTGCGCGCCACCGCGCTGCGCGAGCGCCACGACGCGTCGGCGGTGCTGATGACGCGCCCGGGCTCGGTCAACTGGATCACTGGGGGACTCTCGGACCCCATCGACATCACCGCGCCATTGGACCCGGTGTGGGCGCTCGTCACCGACGACAGCCGAATGCTCATCACCACCGAGATCGAGGCGCCCCGCTTGGCGGGCGACTTCGACGTGTCCTCGATGGGCTGGGAGCTCGTCGGCGTTCCGTGGTTCGAACCGTTGGCGGCACGCGACGTCGTTGCCGAGCGTCTGGGTCGCGATGTCGCGCGGGTGCTGTGTGACAGTGACGCGCTCGGCGTGGACGCAACTTCAGAGATCGTCGCGACGCGGATGGTCCTCTCGAGCGGCGAACGCGACGACCTGCGCGAATTGGGACGCGACGCTGCTCGAGCGTTGGAACGCGGCATCGACTCGTGGCGTCCCGGCACGTCGACGGACTTCGAGGTGGCCGGTGAGGTTGCGCGCGAGTTGGAACGCGTCGGCGCCAAGGCGGTCTGTCTTATTGTTGGCGGCGACGATCGCCTGCGTACGTTGCGCCACCCCCTGGCAATCGGCGCGACGCTGGACGAGGCCGTGATGGCCGTGGTGGTCGCCCGTCGCGGCGGACTGCACGTCGCGGCGACCCGACTCGCGGTGCGACGCGCTGATGACCCCATCATCGCGCTCGTCAATGAACTCGAGGGGGTCCACGCTGGCGTGCTTGACGCCTCCACTCCCGCGCATTCGTGGGGCGAGGCGGTGGGCGCCCTGGCTGAGGGCTACCGGCTCGCGGGCCATGAGGGCGCGTGGCGCGAGCACTACCAGGGCGGTCCGATCGCGTTCGAGCAGCGTGAATTCGAGTTGGCACCCGGCCAGAGCGACTCGGCGTACTGGGACCTACGCTGCGAGGTCAATACCGCGGTGGCGTGGAATCCGAGCCTGCGCGGCGGGGCGAAGATCGAAGACACCTATCTGGTGGGTGAAGGTGGTCTCGAGTTGGTGACGGTGTCGGGGAATGAAGACGAGCGAGTGAAGGTGGTTGGGTGAGTACAACACAAGATTCAGTCAGGGGTACGGGCAGTCCTCGAGGGACCGAGGTGCTCGGGCGCTACGTTGGCGCGCTCGGTGAGCCGCGGGCCAGCGCTCACCGCTTCGCCGACGGGGCGCACGTGCGTATCGAGATCCCCAGTGTCGAGAATCCGAGCGCGTTGCGCGCCGTGGTCGAAGAGGCTCAGCGCCACGATCTGACCGTGCATCGCGTCTCCCAGGGAAGCGGCGCGATGCTGCTCACCAAGGCGGAGCTCGCCGAGATGGCCAGGATCGGCGCGGACGAAGGCCTCGAGGTCAACCTCTTCGTGGGTCCGCGTGAGGAGTTCGGCGTCGGAGGTGGGGTGCGCAGCCCTGACGGAGCACTACTGAATGGCCGCCTGCGCGGCCTGGACCACCTGCGCTACGCGGTCGAAGACATCCTGCGCGCGGCGGACCTGGGCATTCGCGGATTCCTGATCGCCGACACGGGTCTCATGGAGATTCTCGCGGCCATGGTCGCCAACGGTGAGCTGCCCCGGTCGATCGTGTGGAAGATCTCGGCCGTGCTCGCGCCCTCGAACCCGGTGAGCTTTCGCCAGTTGGTGGCCCTGGGCGGCTCCACGGTCAACGTGCCGAGCGACATGAACTTGACCGAGTTGACCGAGATCCGCGCCCTTTCGGGCGCGCCGATCGACCTCTACGTGGAGGCCCCCGATGCGATGGGCGGCATGGTGCGCGGCAACGAGCTAGCCGAACTCGTCACCGTCGCCGCGCCGCTGTACGCGAAGTTCGGGCTCCGCAACGCGCGCGCCGTCTATCCGGCGGGAGCCCAGGTGATGGACGACGTCGTGAACAACGTACGTGAGAAGGTACGCCGCGCCGCGATCGCGGTTGACACGTTCAACGACATCGGCGGTGACTTCGTGATGTCCAAGCCCGGCGCCGAGGGAATCGGAGTCCCCGAGCCATGACCCTGCGCAGCGACCGCTGGGTGCGAGGCGACAACGAGGTCGCCCTCGACAGCCGCGTCGCGTTGAAGATGGGCGGGGCTGCGGTCGACGCCGCCGGCGGACGGCCGATCATCGGCGTCGCCAACTCGGCGAGCGACCTGAACCCCTGCAACCAGCCGCTCGCGGACCTGCTCGCGCCTCTACGTGAAGGCATTGCGACGGCGGGCGGCATCGCCGTCGAGTTTCCGGTGCTCTCACTGGGCGAGGACCTTATGAAGCCGACTTCGATGCTGTATCGCAATTTGCTCGCGATGGAGATCGAAGAGTCCCTGCGCAGCCAGCCCCTCGATGGCATCGTCGTGCTCGCCGCGTGCGACAAGTCGGTACCGGGGGCGTTGATGGGCGCCTTCAGCACGAATCTCCCGTGCCTCTTGCTGGTGTCGGGGCCGCGCCCGGCCGCCCACTTCGAGGGACGGCGCGTCGGCACCGGCACCGACCTGTGGCGCATGTGGGACGAGCGTCGTCGCGGCGCGCTGAGCGACGAGCGCTGGCGCGCCTTCGAGGACGCGCTCACCCTGGGCCGGGGCACCTGTAACACGATGGGCACCGCGTCATCGATGGGCGCGATCGCCGAGGCCCTCGGCCTGGCCTGGCCCGGATCGACGTCGATACCCGCGGGTGATCCGCGACACGTCGAGGTCGCCCGACGCGTCGGCGGACGCATCGTCGAGCTGGTGGGCGAGGGGGCGAGCGCCGCGATCCAGGTCACCCCCGAGGCCGTGACCAACGCGGCGGCTCTCCTGTGCGCGCTCGGGGGCTCGACCAACGCCGTCATTCACCTCACCGCCATGGCCGGCCGCCTCGGGCACGCCGTCGCGGTGGACACCTTCGACGAGTTGAGTCGGCGCGTGCCGGTGCTCGTGGACCTCGAGCCCACCGGGACGGCCCTGATGGAGGATCTCGACGCCGCGGGCGGCGTGCCAACGGTGCTGGGACAGCTCGGAGCATTGGTCGAGGGATCGGTTCGCTTGGCCGACGGCTCGACCACACGCGAGCTCCAGCAGGGGGCTCGAGCGGCCAACGGACCGGTGCGCTCGTTGGACGATCCCGTCGACGCGGCCGGCGCCTTTCGAGTGGTGCGCGGCAACCTCGCCCCCGATGGCGCGTTGATCAAGCGATCAGCCGCGACACCGGCGCTGCTGCGCCACCGCGGACCCGCCTACGTCATGCACGGTGCGAAGGAGCTCGCCGAGCGCACGGGGCCGGGGGCGCAGGTGCGCGAGGATGCGGTACTCGTGCTCAGCGGCGTGGGACCGGTGGGGGGACCCGGCATGCCCGAGTGGGGTATGGTCGACATCCCCGAACCCCTGCTCGCTGGCGGGGTGCGTGACATGGTGCGCGTCACCGACGCGCGCATGAGCGGCACGAGCTTCGGCACCGTCTTTCTGCACGTCGCGCCCGAGGGAGCGGTCGGCGGCGCCATCGGACTGGTGCGTGACGGCGACCTCATCGAGGTGGACGCCGACGCGGGCACCGTGCACGTCGAGGTGAGCGACGAGGAACTCGAGCGTCGCCGCGACGAAGCGGGGGCGACCGGGGGGCCCTCGAGAGGCTACGTCGCGCTGTATCGGCGACACGTGACTCAGGCCCCGGCGGGCTGTGATTTCGACTTTCTGGCCCTTGCGGCAGGGGCGACGCCCCAGCTCGACGAGCCAGTGGTGGGCAGATCTTGAGGGGCATTGGCCCGGCAAGAACGGGGGTTCAAGGTGGGCCCCGGGTAGTTAAAGGGGATGAGTGACGTTGAAAGAGATCCGAACTAAAGGGGTGAGCGCCATCGTCGCGACGTTGGTGCTCGCCGGCACGTTCTTTGCGAGCGGTGCCGCCCAGGCGAGTAGCAAGGTCAGCCTGACCCTCTGGCAGAACTACGGCACCGAGCAGAACGCCGTCGCGACCAAGGCCCTGATCAAGGCATTTGAGAAGGCCAATCCCAACATCACGATCAAGGATGTGGCGCAGCCGGGAACGAACTACTTCCAGCTGTTGCAGGCGTCGCAGATCTCGGGTAACGGGCCGGACCTCGCCGTGATGTGGACGGGTGTGTTCGACCTGCAGTACCAGAACCTGCTCGCCAACTTGAAGGGCAATGTTCCGGCGGCCGACCTCGCCAAGATGCAGAATCTGCAGTGGGAGTCACCGAACTTCAATGCGAAGAATGGTCCGCTGGTGATGCCGCTGGAGACGCAGTTCTACATCGGCTACTACAACAAGAAGTTGTTCGCCAAGGCCGGGATCACGAGCGTGCCCACCGACTGGAGCCAGCTGTACGCCGACTGCGCGAAGCTGAAGAAGGTCGGCGTGCTGCCGATGGTCTACGGTAACGGCGGACAGGCGATCAGCACGGAGTTCTATCCGTGGTACGACATGAGCTACCTGATGATCGGAGCGCACTCGCTCGCGAGCTGGAAGGGCCTCTACGACGGGTCGATCCCCTGGACTTCTAAGACCAACGTCACCCAGCTCCAGAACTGGGCCAAGCTGCAGAAGCTCGGTTACACGAACAACGACGTGCTGACGCGCACCAACAACATCCAGACCTTCGAGTCGGGCAAGGCGGCGATGCTCGTCGACGGTACGTGGGACACGGCCCAGTACACCGGCAAGATGGGCTCGAACGTGGCCGCCTTCGTGCCGCCGTTCTCGACCAAGCCCATCAAGGGCGTCGTTGAGTACCCCGGTGACGGCTTCTCGGTGTTGAAGAATTCAAAGAACAAGGCCGCGGCCTTCAAGTTCCTCGACTTCCTCACCACCAAGCAGGCGGGAACCATCATCAACAAGGCCGGCCTCATTCCCGACATCTCGGGCATGACGACGTCCAACCCGGTGAACCAGCAGATGTTGAACTTCGTCACGAAGGACCACATGACGCCGTACCCGATGATGGACAACTTCATTCAGGTGAACGTCGGTAACGCGGCGGACAAGGTGCTGCCCGCGGTGCTGGCGAACCAGCAGTCGGCCCTGTCGGCGTTGCAGAACATGCAGCAGGCCTGGCAGCAGCTGCCGGCGGCCCAACGCAGCTCGAAGAGGTTTGCGGGCTGATTCCCCGGTGTCCCCACCGCGCGCACGCGCGGTGGGGACACCGCGCAGTACACCAATTCGAAGGAGTAGCAACACGTGAGTACAACCACCCTGAGCGCGAAGCCGCGGCGCATGACGCTGCGCCGCCGGCGCCAGTTCGCCGGCGCGCTGTTCGCGCTGCCGGCCATGGTGTTGGTGGTGGCGCTCATCGCGGTGCCCATCGGCCAGGCGATCTACTACTCCTTCACCCAGTGGGACGGACTCAGTTCGACGTGGATCGGCCCGTCCACCTGGACCCAGGCCTTTCACAACCCCAATCTCTGGACGGCGCTCCAGAACAACGCCTTTCTCCTGCTCGCGGTGCCCTTCGCGCTCGGGCTGCCGCTACTGATCGCCCTCTTGTTGCATCAGCGGGTCGCCGGCTGGAAGATCTTTCGCTCGATCTACTTCTTGCCCACGGCCATCTCGTGGGTGGTTCTCGGCCTCGTCGCCGAGCGCTTCTTCGCCTACGAGGGCACGCTCAACTCGATCATTCACGGTCTCGGCCTTTCGCACGTGACGACCAACATGCTCGGCTACGAGTCGACTGCGCTCAGCGCGCTCGGCATCACGTTCGTCTTCACGATGATCGGGACCAACACCATGCTCTTTCTCACCGGTCTCGCCACGCTCGACCCCAGCCTCGAAGAGGCCGCGCGGATCGACGGAGCGGGCCGGTGGCGAGTGTTTCGCCACATCACGTTGCCCCACCTGAGCCGCTTCATCCAGCTGGCTTTCGTGATGACCGTCATCGCCCTGTTCTCGGCCCTGTTCAGCCTCATCTTCGTGATGACCGGCGGCGGGCCGGGCTACGCGACCACCACCATGGAGTTCCTCATCTACCAGACGGGTTTCGCTCAGGGTGACTTCGGCACGGCCGCTCTCTACGGACTCATCCTGTTCGTGTTGACCGCCATCGTGGGCATCGTGCAGCTGCGACTGATCGGATCGGACGAATGAGCATCACTGACACTGAGCGAACTTCCGAGAGCGCCGGGCCCGTCGCGACGCGTTCGAGGGGCCGGCGCGTTCGCCGTGGCGCACTCTTCGTACTGATGGGCGCCGTGGCCATCGTGATGCTGTATCCGTTCTGGGTCATGGTCGTCGACAGCCTCAAGTCCCAGAATCAGTTCCTCGCGGGTCACGGCTTCTCCTGGTCGAGCTGGCGCACCCTGACCTCGACGATTCCCATCGTCCAGGAGGTGATCAGCTCGACCATCATCTGTGCGGTGTCGATCGCGCTCATCCTCGCAGTGGGACTGCCCGCGGGCTTCGCGTTCGCCAAGCTGCGCTTTCGCGCCTCGAGCGTTATCTTCCTCGCCATCGTGAGCGCGATGATGGTACCCCTGCAGGCGATCCTGATGCCCGAGTTCGTGAACATCACCCGGCTGGGCCTCACCGGTGGCTACACCGGCGCCGTGCTCGTCTACGCGGCGCTCGGGACGCCGTTCTCGGTCTTCTTGTTCGCGACCTACTTTCGCGGCGTGCCGGACGAGTTGATCGAGGCGGGGATCGTAGACGGCCTGGGCTACGTCGGCGCCCTGTGGCGCCTCGTCGTGCCCATCGCCATTCCCGCGATCGCCACGGTGACCGTTTTGCAGTTCATCCAGATCTGGGACGACCTGTTGGTCGGTCTGCTCTTCATCCAGAACACCTCGGAGCGTCCGATCACCGTTGGTCTCGCGGTGTTGGCCGCGGGCCGCACCACCTCGATTCCCGCCCTCATGGCCGGGTCGCTCGTGAGCGCCCTACCCGCGATGGCGGTCTACCTGATCTTTCAGCGCTACCTGGTCAAGGGCCTCACGATGGGGATCGACCGATGAGCGACTCAACGACACGACAAGGGAGTATGTAATGGCAGAGATCACCTTCGACGGGGTGACCAAGGTCTTCGGCGGCAACGTCACCGCGGTCGACAGACTCGATCTGCACGTGACGGACGGGGAGTTCATGGTGCTCGTCGGTCCCTCGGGCTGCGGCAAGACGACGGCACTTCGCATGCTGGCCGGACTCGAGGAGATCACTTCGGGCACCCTGTCGATCGGTGGGCGAGTGGTGAACAATGTCCTGCCCAAGGACCGCGACGTCGCAATGGTCTTTCAGAACTACGCGCTGTACCCGCACATGAGCGTGGCCCAGAACATGGGCTTCGCGCTCAAGATCCGCAAGGAGTCCAAGGGCGAGATCGAGCGCAAGGTCGCCGAGGCGGCGGCCATCTTGCGCCTCACCGAGTACCTCGAACGGCGCCCCAAGGCACTCTCGGGCGGTCAGCGCCAGCGCGTCGCCATGGGCCGGGCCATCGTGCGAAGCCCCCAGGCCTTCTTGATGGACGAGCCGCTCTCGAACCTCGATGCTCAGCTGCGCGTCGAGATGCGTCTCGAGATCGCCCGCATCCAGCGCTTGCTCAACGTGGCGACGGTCTACGTGACTCACGACCAGATCGAGGCGATGACCATGGGCGATCGCGTGGCGGTGATGCGTGGTGGTCGGCTTCAACAGGTGGCGCCCCCCCAGGAGCTCTACGATCACCCGGCCAACGAGTTCGTCGCCGGCTTCATGGGAGCGCCGCCGATGAATCTGCTGCGTGCGCGCACCGAGTTCGTCGACGGTCGTCTCGCGATCGCCCTGGGGACCCAGCGGCTCAGCATTCCCGAGCGCTACGTCACAACCCACGACCTGCCGAGCGGGGACGGCGTGACCATCGTGCTCGGCGTGCGCCCCGAGGATATCGACATCGTGGACGAAGACCGGGGTCCGTGGCTGGCGACGCGGGTCGAGCGCCGCGAGGCGCTGGGGTCCGAGATCCTCGTCCATCTCTCGCTCGAAGGCACGAGCGACGAGGCGACGAGCGTCGCCTACGACGCGGACCTCGTGGTGTCGCGACCGCCCGCACTGGTCGCGCGCATGGGGCCCCAGTCGCGCGTGACGGTGGGCGACGCGCTTCGCGTGCGCCTCAACGAGGAGCGACTGCACTTCTTTGACGCGAATACTGGCGTGAGCCTGCGGCGTAGTCACCCATGAGCGGGACGGTGTCACCCGAACTCGACCTGCGGGTGCTCGCGAGCGGACTCGATCACGTCGAGGGCGTGTGCTGGGATCCGGTGCGACGCTGCGTGTGGGCCGGGGGCGAGGCGGGCCAGGTCTACCGGATCGGGCTTGACGGCTCGGTCGAGACTGCGGCGACGATCGAGGGCGGCGTGCTGCTCGGACTCGCCCTGGGGCGCGAGGGAGATCTGTTCGTCTGCGACCCGGGCAATCATCGCGTGTGGCGCGTTGATGCCACCATGACACCACGGCCCTTCGGTGATCCCGTGACGTACCCGAACTATCCGGCCTTTGGCCCCGACGGGCGACTCTACGTCTCGGACTCGGGCTCGTTCTTCGAGGCGACGGGCCGCGTGCTCGCGATCGACGATGATGGAACGACGCGCGACGTCTCGCCGCGCCCGGTGGCGTTCGCCAATGGTCTCGCCTTCGACGGTACGACGCTGTGGGTGGTGGAGTCCTCGGCCCCCGGGGTGAGCGCCATGGACATCGACGGCGGCCCCCTGGAACTGGTCATCGCCATGGAGCGCTGCGTGCCCGACGGTCTCGCGCTGGACGGCGAGGGTGGACTGTGGATCTCGTGCTATCAACCCAATCAGCTCTGGCGCTGGACGCGCAAAGGGGGCCTGGACCTCGTGTTCGACGAGTGGTCGGGCGAGCAGATCCTTTCGCCCACCAATGTCGCTTTCATTGGCGACGAGTACGACCGTCTCGCTCTCGCCTCGCTGTGCGGGCACGACGTCACCACCATTAGGCCCGGCCATCGCGGTGCGGCCGTGCAGCACCTTCGAGAGGAAGCACGATGAAGATCACCTCAACCAACCCGGCCACCGGCGATACCCGAGCGCTCGAAATCGATGAGACGACTCCCCAGCAGGTCAACGACGCCGCTCGCGACGCCCGCCGCGCGCTGGATGCGCTGGGCGCCCGGCCGCTCACGTGGCGCGTCGAGCTGCTTCGAGCGATGGCCGACGAGCTCGTGCACGACGCGTCCCAACTCGTGTCCATCGCCGGCGACGAGACCGCCTTGCCCGAAGCGCGCTTGCGCGGGGAACTCGCCCGCACGGCATTCCAACTTCGGTTCTTCGCCGACGTTGTCGCCGACGGTTCCTTCCTCGCGGCGTCGATCGACGAAGCGACGGAGTCGCCGATGGGCCCCCTGCCGGACCTGCGCCGGGTGCGCGTCCCCGTCGGCCCCGTCGCGGTCTTTGGTAGCTCCAACTTCCCGTTCGCGTTCTCGGTGCCCGGTGGCGACACGGCCTCGGCCCTGGCGGCGGGCTGTCCCGTGCTGATCAAGGCGCACCCGGCGCATCCGGCAACCAGCGCCGCCACCTTCGCGGCGCTGTCGCGCGCGGCCGCGCGCCTCGGCGCCCCCGAGCACACCCTGTCCCTGGTCTTCGGACTGGAGGCCGGGGGGGCGCTGGTGGACGCGCCCGAGGTGGCCGCGGTGGGCTTCACCGGCTCGCCGGGCGTCGGTCAGGCGTTGTGGGCGCGCGCCAACGCCCGCCCCACTCCGATTGCGTTCTACGGTGAGCTCGGCTCGGCGAACCCCTTGGTCGTGACCGAGGGCGCCGCGAACGAGCGTGCGGCCGAGATCGGCGTCGGTGCCGCGGCGTCGTTCACCCTGGGCGCTGGTCAGTTCTGCACCAAGCCCGGTCTGCTCTTCGTGCCCGCCGGGTCCTCGGGTGACGAGTTGGTGCGCGCGCTCGCGGCCGAGCTCGAGAGCTCGGGCTCGTTCACAATGCTGAGCTCGGGCATCGCGGACAATTTTCGTCGCGGGGCGCTCGGTTTCGAGCACGAGGGGCACGCCACGCTCCTCTACGGTGGCGCGCTGGGCGAGGGCGCGCGAACCTCCGCCCGACTCTTCGAGGTTGACGCGACCCGATTCGCCGCCGAGGCGGCCCTGCGCGCCGAGTGCTTCGGACCGGCGGCCATCGTGGTGCGCTACGCGTCGAGCGAGCAATTGCGCACCGCACTGCTCGCCGCCGAGCCGGCGCTCACCTTCACGGCACATCTGGGCGATGATGACCCCGACGCGCGCTGGCTGCTCGAGCTGGGGGCCGAGCGCGCCGGACGGGTACTGGTCAACGGCTATCCGACCGGTGTCGGCGTGAGCTGGTCGATGCACCACGGCGGTCCGTGGCCATCGACGACGGCACCGTGGGCTACCTCGGTGGGTGCCGCGGCGATCGAGCGCTGGCTACGGCCCGTCACCTTCCAGTCGGTGCCCGACGAACTGCTGCCGCCGGCGTTGCGGAGCGCGAACCCGCTGTCGATTCCTCGTCGCGTGAACGGTCGGATCGAACTGCCCTCGTGAGGGCCCCGGACCTGGATGTCACAAGGGCTCGCACCCCTTAAGCCCTTCCTTGGTTGCTCGCGCCCGGCCCGGAGGGAGGAAGCTGCTCACCAGCGACTCGAGTCGGCAGGACCGGCCGTTGAGCACCAGGCGTGATCCGGGGCGCGACACGACGAGCTCGCCGGGACACTGGTCGGCGACGGCGGACCAGAACACCTTGGCGTCGGTGCTCGAGCGCACCGTGATCGTGTACAGGGTGGTGTCTTCCATGCAGAGTCCGCCCGGGGAGCCGCGCAGACTCGCGATGGCCTCGCGAAGCAGGTCCGTCTGAGTTCGGCTCAGGGTCACGGTGACCGGGTCCGAAGGTGACTTCATCAGCGAGAGATGGTCGTAGCCGGTGAGGGTGACCACGCCGGTGCGTGGCAGGTGCGCCACGTGCACGGCCGTCCACACGACCGCGGTGTCGACGCGTAGTTCCTGACGGCCCGCCGACAGCGTCTCGGCGCTATAGGTCACCGCGCAGTACGCCGCGCGGCGGTCGTGACAGCGCTCGAGCACCGAGAAGGTCACCGAGGTGTGAAGGCCTCCGTCGTAGGTGGATCCCGAGCCCTGCAGGTCCCGTGGCGGGAAGCGCGACTCGGCCCACGCGGTCACGTTGATGGGCGAGTTGAGCACGTAGTAGTGCGGGATATCGGCGAGGTGGGCGAACTCGAACCCCCCGGTCACCGGGTGCAGGGAGGCGAGGGGCGTCGCTAGTCGCGTTGCGCCACCGGGCAGGGGCATCGTCGCCGACAGTGCCGCGGCGTAGGCGTGGCCGGTCGTGACCACGCGGCTGCGCGCCCGGTGGGGTGCGCGGGGAGCGGACGACGAGGTTGTCGCGGCCGACGGCGCGCTGGTCGAAGCGAGGGCCAACAGCGTGGTGCCCGCCAGCGCCAACGACCCAATGGTGCGCAACTTCATTGGACCAGATCCGTGAAGATCGCGCCGTGCTTCGTTGGCGTCGTGGCCGCGCGAAGGCGCTGGTCGAGCGACACTCTCACGAATTGACTATGGCACGACGAGCGCGAAAATGCGCGGCACCAGTGACTAGGGCCGAGCGTGGGCGAGCAAGGTGAAACTGAGAGGAACACGCGGATGACCCTCGCTGATCGAGAAGCGGCCGGGGGAGCGCTCCTCGAGCCACGGGAACTGGGCGAAGACGGTCCAGTCGTGCTCGTCGAGCGCGTCGATGACCAGACCGTGGCGGGTGAGCGAAGTCACGATCTCGCTGAGCGAGTGATTCCACTCGTAGGTGCGAGTGGCCGCGAGTCCGACGTCGCCGGTGTAGGTCTGGTCACTGTCGACGACGATGGGACGATCCGGCTCTTCGAAGTAGCTGTAGTGGACGCGCTCGCCCTCGTCGTCCAAGCTCGCCGTGAAGGGGTGCACGTCGTGCACGTAGACCCGGCCCCCGGGGGCCGTCAACTGCGCGACCACATCACCCCACCCGGTCACCTCGGGCAGCCAGCACAGTGAGCCGAGGCTCACGTAGACCACGTCGTAGCGTTGGCCCGCGAGCGCCTGGGGCGCGTCGTAGAGGTTGGCGCACACGAACGTCGCGTGTTCGGCGAGCCCCGCGCGGCTCGCGAGTTCTGTGGCTTCGTCGATGGCCGCCGGCGAGAAGTCGACCCCGGTGACCGTGGCGCCGACTCGAGCCCAGCGAAGGGTGTCCATGCCGAAGTGGCACTGCAGGTGTACCAGGGAGAGGCCCGCGGGGTTGCCGAGGGCCTCGAGTTCGCGCGACGCAGGGCCTGGTGCGTCGCGCAACCAGCCCGCGACGTCGTAGAACTGCGAGTTCGCGTGCACGGCCACGCGGTCGTTCCAGTTCGCGCGGTTGGCTTCGAGTCGCGCGTCCACAAGGCGAGCGTAGCCGCCTGTCCTCGACGTGCTTCGCTGGCGCCACGCATCACGCTGACGCGCGGGGAGCCGAGGTGGCGGTGACATCGCCGTGACCGTCGCACCAGAGTGGTGGCGTAGATTCCAGAGATGAATGTCGTCGCCGATCGAAGTCGCGCACCGAGACGTCCGGAGCGATCGATCGACGCGACGGTGTGCACGCAGGGGATGGCGTCGGCAACCGACGCTGTGCGCCGCGCGTGGGCGAGGGATAGGCCATGACGATACCGATCGAGCACCGTGACCGAGCCGGCCGCCACCACCGGGTACGTGCGGTGAAGAACGAGGAGAATCGGCGCCGGATCCTCGCGACGCTCTACCCGGCCAGCGGTGACTGGGCGCACTGGTGGTTTCGTTACGGGGTGATGCTCAGCCTTTCGATCGTGGTCGCGGTGATGGGTCTGTCGCTCAACTCGACGGCCGTGGTGATTGGTGCGATGTTGATCGCGCCGCTGATGACGCCGGTGCTCGGCGTGTCCACGGCGCTGGCCCTGGCCTGGCCCAAATGGCTGGGCAGGTCGGTGCTCGCGGTCGTCGCGGGTTCGGTGGGTTCGATCGGCCTGGCGTGGGTGCTCACCTTGCTACTGCCCTCGGCGGACCGCGTGCTCACCCCCGAGGTCCTCTCTCGCACGAGCCCCGACCTGCGCGACCTACTCGTCGCGCTGGCCGCGGGGGCCGCGGGCGCCTACGCCACGGTGCGCGAGGATGTGTCGGCAGCGCTGCCTGGTGTGGCGGTGGCGGTGGCGCTGGTGCCGCCGTTGGGCGTGATCGGCTTCACCCTGGCCATCGGGCGGACGGATCTGGCGAGCGGAGCACTGCTGTTGTATTCGGTCAATCTGCTCGCCATCGTGCTGGTGGGATGGCTGGTACTGCTCGCGAGCGGTTTCGTGCCCACCGGTCGCCTGCGCGCGGCGCCCGTCAGCATCCGCATCGGCATTGCGCTCGCGGCGGTGGCCGCCTTGACCCTGGCGGTGCCGCTCACCGTCACGTCGCTAAGGATCGCCAGCCAGGCCCAGACCTCCCAGGCGGTGAACCAGGCGGTCGTGAACTGGCTGCAGTCCTATCCGTCGCTCAAGGTGACCGGGGTGAGCATCAAGGGCCACGAGGTGACCGTCCAGGTGCAAGGGTCGGTCGCGCCTCCAGCGACCCAAAGTCTCTCGAATCGCCTCGTGCGGGTGCTCGGCAGCGACGCCGCCGCTCGGGTGCAGTGGTTTCAGACCGCGGAGGCGACGTCGCCCGCGAGCGCCAGCACACTGGTGCTGAGTGACCAGCAGGTGCGCCCCCTGGTGCAAGAGTGGCTGACCAGCGCACTGGGCAAGGACAACGCCATGATCATCCTCGCGATCACGATCAACAGCGACCAGGTGGGCGTGATCCTCGCCGGTCCGACGGCCGCCCCGTCCGCGTCAACCCTGGCCGCGTCGCTGAGCGCCCTGGCCGGTCGGGCGGTCACCGTCTCGGTCACCACCAGCATTACCAAGTAGCGACGACGCGACGACGACGACTGAGTCGCGCCGATCAGAGGTCGAGGGTGATGCTGACCGGGCAGTGGTCGCTGCCCATCACGTCGGAGTGGATCTCGGCGGCCCGCACCCGCGGCACCAGGTCCTGGGATACCAAGAAGTAGTCAATGCGCCAGCCCACGTTTCGTGCGCGTGCGCCTGAGAAGTTTGACCACCACGTGTAGTGGCCATTGCCCCGAGTGAACAGGCGAAAGGAGTCCGCGAAGCCCGCGTCCAGCAACTTCTCGATGCCCAGACGCTCCTCGGTCGTGTAGCCCGCCTTGCCGGCGTTGGACGCGGGGTTCGCCAGGTCGTCAGGGGTGTGGGCAACGTTGAGGTCACCGCAGATGGCGACCGGCTTCTTCTTCTTGAGCGAACGCACGTACTGGTGGAAGGCGGGGTCCCAACGCTGGTGGCGAAGGGCCAGGCGCCCGAGATCCCCCTTGGCGTTGGGGGTATAGACGGTCACCAAGAAGAAGTCGTCGAACTCGGCGGTGACCACTCGGCCCTCGTCGTTGGGATTGCCGAACGGGTCACTGGCCAGTTCGAACTTGCGCACCAGGTGGGCGGGTAAGCCACGCGTCACGCGTAGCGGCGTGTGCTTGGAGAAGATCGCCGTGCCCGAGTAGCCCTTCTTGGTCGCTGAGTGCCAGTACTCCTCGAAGCCGTCCAGTGCGCAGTCCGACTGGGCCTGTTCGGCCTTCGTCTCTTGAAGACAGATCACGTCGGGCTGGAGTTCGGCGACGAAGGGGTCAAAGAGTCCCTTGCGTTGGACCGCTCGAATGCCGTTGACGTTCCAGGACACGAGGCGCATGCGAAATGCTAACAAGCCTCCGCGTGCAACCACGGGCATCGCACCAGCGATTGCGCACAGCGGCAACGACCATCGATGCCCGAGGAGCCGCTCACCACAGCTCCGAGAGCCGACGTGCGACGACACCCGCGCCGTCGATGGCGGCCGGACCCGAAGGCGACGACTCGCGCGGATTGGGGGCCGACACGGGAATGTCCGCGAGCGTCGAACGGACGCCGTCGCTGAGAAAGCGCGAGGGCTGGGCCCACGAGTGATCGTCGCGCACGCGATGGTGGTGGTAGCGCAGTGGCACGTAGAGCGCAAGGTCGCGTCGAGCGCGGGTGATCGCGACGTAGAAGAGTCGTCGCTCCTCCTCGAGTCCCTCGAGTGAGCCGAGGGCCATGTCGGCCGGGAAGTTGCCGTCGGCGGCGTGGATGATGTGGACTGCGTCGAACTCGAGCCCCTTGGCCGAGTGGACGGTCGAGAGCACTAGCCAGTCCTCGTCGACCATCGGTGGTCCGGCCAGATCACCGGTCGACGCCGGCGGCTCCAGGGACTGTTCGGCAGCGACGTCGCTCAAGCGGGTGGCCTGATCGCAGGCTGCCACGAGAGCGCCGAGATCCTCCAGGCGCGCCGTGGCGTCCTCGTACGCACCCTGAATGAGCGGAGAGATCGCCACGCGCAGACGCTCGGCGTGTACCGAGAGTGTCTCGTGGCGGTGCCGGACGAATGCTGCGAGCAGTGTCTCGGCCACGTCGCGAGTTTCGTCGGGCAGCGTCGCGGCCAGCGCCGCAATGCGCGGCGCGAGCTCGTCGTGGGTCGCAGGAATCCTTCCGTCGAGGTCGCGCAGTGCGCCGACCGCCGCACGGGCGGTCGCGGGGCCGACTCCGGGCAGGAGCTGGAGTAGACGAAACCACGCCATCTCGTCGCGCGGATTGTCGGTGAGGCGAAAGGCCGCGAGCAGATCCTTGACGTGCGCGGCTTCGAGGTAACGAAGTCCGCCGTACTTGACGAACGGGATCCGGCGCCGGGCGAGCTCGATCTCGAGTTCGCCACTGTGGTGGGCCGCGCGAAACAGCACGGCCTGGCGCTGCAGCGCCACGCCCTGCTCATAGAGTTCGAGCACTCGATCGGTGACCGTCTCGCACTGGTCGCGTTCGTCGCGGCAATGGATCAACTGCGGGGTGCGGGCCCCCCGTACGGGCACGGCCTCGCGCAAGTGGGAGGAGAAGCCCTCGGGGGCATCGGCGGCGAGGGCGTTGGCGGCGGCGAGGATCGCGGCCGACGAGCGGTAGTTGAGCTCGAGGGTGATGGTCGTCAAGCCCGCGAAGTGCGCGTGCGCATCGAGCAGGTAGCGCGCGCAGGCACCGCGAAAGCCGTAGATCGCCTGGGCGTCGTCGCCCACGAGTGTCACCCGGGGGTCGCTGCGGCGCAGCGCGACCAGCACGTCGAGTTGCACCCGGTTCACGTCCTGGAACTCGTCCACCAATATGTGGTCGTAGGCGGCGCCGAGGGTCGCACCCAGCGCCGCGTCCTCGGCCGCCTCGCGCCAATAGAGCAGCAGGTCGTCGAAGTCGAGCAGACCCAACGTACGCTTGCGGGCCACGAAGGCGCCGAAGAGTGTGGCCACCTCGTCGGCGCGCTCGGCGCACCACGGTGTCATCTCGCCCATTACCTGGGCGAGCGGCGTCGCCGTGTTGACCACACGCGAGTACAGGGCGGTGAGGGTTGACTTCTTCGGAAGTCGCTTGTCTCGACTCACGATGCCGAGCTCGCCGCGCACCAGGTCCATTAGGTCGGCCGCGTCGGCCTGGTCGAGCACACCGAAACCTTCGGGCAGCCCGAGGGCGTCGTGGTGACGGCGAAGTGTGTGGTGCGCCTGAGAGTGAAATGTGCCGCCGGCCACGCGTCGTACGTCATCGGTGCCGCGAGAGGCGCGCACGCGTCCCAGGATCTCACGGGCCGCACGACGCGTGAAGGTGAGGAGCAAGATGCGCTCAGGGGCCACGCCGCGTTCGAGTAGTACGTGCACGCGAGCGGTGAGCGTGGTCGTCTTGCCGGTGCCGGGACCCGCGATCACTCGTAGTGGGGCATCGGGGAAGTTGGCGGCTTCGCGTTGTCGCGCATTGAGTTCTCGGGCTGGAGCGAACATGCGTTCGACCCTAGCCACGGGGTCTGACAGCGTGGAACCGGACGAGTCCGGACGGTGACGAGGGTGTTCACCTTGGAGCTCGCGTCGTTGCGGCGAGGTGCGAGTGCGCGGGACCGGCATGAAGGGACTTTGACGAACACCATCACTAGCATGGGAAAGGAAGATTCGCGGTGCGATGACTGATAGCGAGAGGGTTGACTTGAGTAGCGAACCGAACATGTTTGCGGGCGGCTCTGCCCGTTTGGCGGGTATCCATCCGCTACGCTCGGCGTCGCCCGGTCCCAGCCGGCTCACGGATCCGACCCTGTTAGTGCGGCCCAATCAGGAAGCCCTGGAGACCATCTTTCCGCCCATTGCCGATTACGCGTTCTTGTCCGATTGTGAGAACAGCGTGCTCGTCGCGCCCACTGGTTCCATCGAGTGGTTTTGTTTGCCCAAGCCCCACGATCCGAGCGTGTTCGGGACGATCCTCGATCGCTCGGCCGGTTCGTTCCGTCTGGCGCCGGTCGACAGCGCGGTGCCCGCGCACCGTCAGTACGTGCCGGGCACGATGGTGCTGGCGACCACCTGGCAAACCCGAAGTGGCTGGTTGGTGATCAACGACTTCTTGGCCGTCGGTCCGTGGTACCGCACGAGCGAGCGGTCCGAACTGCACCGTCGAACTCCGGGCGATTTCGACGCACGCCACGTGCTCATTCGCACCGCCACCTGTCTGCACGGCAAGGTGGACATCTTGTTGAACTGTGAACCGTCTTTCAACTACGGTCGCGAAGACGCCGAGTGGAAGTACGACGGCCCCTCGTACAACAAGGTCGTCACCACCAACCCGGACCAGTTGCGCCTCTCGTTGACTGGTGACATGCGCTTTGGCATCGAGGGCCGCGCCGTGCGCGCCCGCCACCGTTTGACCGAGGGGGAGTCCTCGTTCGCCGTGCTGAGTTGGACCGACGCCCCGCCGCCCGCGTCCCAGGGCGAGGTCGAGGCCTACCGGGCCGAGACCAGCCGGTTCTGGCGAGGGTGGATCGACAGCGGGCGATTCCCCGACCATCCCTGGCGCGAACTGCTCCAGCGCAGCGCGCTGACTCTCAAGGGCCTCACGTTCGCACCGACCGGAGCGTTGCTCGCCGCACCCACGACGTCGCTGCCCGAGAACCTCGGCGGTAACCGCAACTGGGACTACCGCTACACCTGGATCCGAGACTCGGCGTTCACCCTGCGCGCCTTGCACGCGCTGGGCTTTGACACCGAGGCCGACGACTTCATTGCGTTCCTGGGCGACGTCCTCGAACCCCACGGCACCGCCAACGGCGCGCACATCAATGCGCGCGGCAACCTGCACGTGCTGTACCCGGTCGATGGTACCGACCCGCTCGAAGAGGTTGAGCTCGAGCACCTGACCGGCTACGTGGGGAGTCGGCCCGTGCGCGTCGGCAACGCCGCGTACGATCAGCGCCAGTTCGACATCCTGGGCGCCATCGTGGACTGCGTCTTCGAGCACACGCGTTCGCGCGACTCGCTGAGCGAACGGGCCTGGCGCACCGTGATCCAGGCGGTGGAGATCGCGGTCACGTCCTGGCGCGATCCGGATCGTGGCATCTGGGAGATTCGCGGCGAACCCAAGCACTTCACCTTCTCCAAGGTCATGTGCTGGGTCGCGGCGGACCGGGGCGCGCGCCTCGCGGCGCTGCGCGGCGAGAAGGACCGCGCGGACGCGTGGTGGAACGCCGCCCAGGAGATCCACGCGGATATCTGCGAGAACGCGCTCAACGACGACGGCTACTTCACCCAGTACTACGGCTCCGAGGAGCTCGACGCCTCGCTGCTCATACTGCCGATGCTCGGGTTCTTGCCCTCGGACGACGAACGGATCAGGAAGACCGTCCTGGCGGTGGCCGACGATCTCGCCGACGGACCCTTCGTCTACCGCTACAAGTCGGCGCTGACCGACGACGGCATCGGTGGCGAGCCCGAGGGCAGCTTCACGGTGTGCTCATTCTGGTTGGTCTCGGCGCTGGTGGAGATCGGTGAACTCGATCGGGCGCGGACCCACTGCGAGAAGTTGGTCGGCACCGCGAGCGGGCTGGGGCTCTTCGGCGAGGAGATCGACACCGCCACCGCCCGTCACCTGGGCAACTTTCCCCAGGCACTCACTCACCTGGCGCTGATCAACGCGGTGCTGCACGTGATCGAGGCGGAACAGCGCGCGAGCACTGCGACCTTCGACTCGGCTGGCTCTCCGAGTTGGTGGGGCGCCGCGGGCAACGAGGACCGCTTGACCATCACACCGACCACGCTGAGCTAGCGCGACTCGTGCGCGAGCGCACGTGCGACGCGTGGGGGCCCCGCGGCGGCGACATTGCAGTGCACGTACGGACTTCGGCACGCGCGGGCGAGGTTCGTTAGGCTTGATGCCAGGTACTAACCATGCACCAGTCTCCCGCTCCGCTCGAAGAAGCGACCTCACGTAGGAAGCCCACCTCGAGGAGGAACCCGGACGGAGTCGATTTCGTCGTCGTCGCTAACCGACTTCCGCTCGAGTACACGAGTGTTCCCTCGGACGGTGAGTGGAAGCCCAGCCCCGGCGGCCTGGTGTCGGCCCTGACCGCGGTGCTCCAGAAGCGCAACGGGCTGTGGATCGGTTGGACCGGGGGTTCGGACCGCATGACGCCCCCGCCGAGCTTTGAGGGAATGGGGCTGCGCGCCATCGAGATCACGGCTCAGGAGTACGAGGACTTCTACCTGGGCTTTTCGAACGCCACGCTCTGGCCGCTCTACCACGACGCGATTCGCGCACCGGCCTTTCACCGATCGTGGTGGCAGGCCTACCAGCGCATCAACCTGCGCTACGCCACCGCAGTCGCCGAGTCGGTCGCCCAGGGCGGCACCGTGTGGATCCACGACTACCAGTTGCAACTGGTGCCCCAGATGCTGCGTCGGCTGCGGCCCGACGTGCGGATCGGCTTCTTTTTGCATATTCCATTTCCGCCGCGTGAGCTGTTCATGCAGTTGCCGTGGCGCCGCGAGATCCTCACCGGCCTCATGGGGGCGGACCTCGTCGGCTTCCAGGTGCCCCTGGCCGCGGCGAACTTCTCGCGTATGGCGCGGCGCATGCTGGGCGCCACGGGAACCGACGCCGCGTTGCAATACGACGGTCGCGAGATCCGCGTCGGCGCGTTCCCGATCTCGGTGGACGTGGCGCACATCAACGAGATGGTCCAAAGCCCCGAGATCCGCGCGCGGGCCAAGGAGATCCGCCAAGAGTTGGGGAATCCCGAGCTCGTGCTGCTCGGCGTCGACCGATTGGACTACACCAAGGGCATCCTCCAGCGTACGCGGGCCCTGTCCGAGCTCTTCGCCGACGGGGTCTTGACCCCGGGCAAGGACGTGATGGTCCAGGTGGCCGTGCCCAGTCGCGAGACCGACGCGCACTACGAGCGCGAGCGCCATCTCCTCGAGCAGGCCGTCAGCCAGATGAATGGCGATCACGGATTGCTGGGCAGTCCGGCCATCCACTACCTGCACCAGAACATGCCCTTCGACGAGCTGCTCGCGCTGTACCTCGCCGCCGACATCATGATCGTGACACCCTTTCGCGACGGTATGAATCTCGTGGCCAAGGAGTACGTCATGGCCCACGCGGACCTCACCGGACGTCTGGTGCTGAGCGAGTTCGCCGGCGCGGCCTCGGAGCTGCGAGGTGCCTTCATCGTCAACCCCCACGACCTCGACGGCCTGAAGGACGGTATCAAGTCCGCGGTCCGCGTTGGCACCAAGGAGGCGCGCTCTCGCATGTCGCGCATGCGTCGAAAGATCGCCAGCCGCGACGTGTACGACTGGGCAAACGCCTTTCTCACCGCGTTGGACCAGAGTTCTTCGAGCGCGGCGGTTGCCTCGCGGGATCGATCGGCCTAGAGTTCGTCGATCAGGTCGGCGATTGAGTCGATCACCCGCGAGGGTTGGAAGGGGAAACGGTCCAGTTCGGCGTGCTGGGCCACACCCGAGAGCACCAGGATCGTGTCGATGCCGGCCTCGACCCCAGCCAGGATGTCGGTCTCCATGCGGTCGCCCACGATGATGGTGCTCGAGTGGTGCGCGCCGAGGATGTTGAGACCCTCGCGCATCATGACGGGGTTTGGCTTGCCGACGAAGTACGCGCGCTTCCCCGTGGCCCGTTCGATAAGCGCGGCCATTGCGCCGCAGCCCGGCAAGGAACCCTCGGCCGAGGGGCCGGTGGGCTCGGGGTTGGTGGCCACGAGGTGGCTTCCCTTGTCGATCAACCTGATGGCGGTCGTGAAATCATCAAAGGAGTACTCCTGGGTCTCGCCCAGGACGACGTAGTCCGGGTCTTCACGGTCCTCGCGATACCCCACAGCGGCCAGCGCCTCGTGCATGCTGGGCTCCCCGATGACGAAGGCCGAGCCGCGGGGGCGCTGGGTGTGCACGTAGTGGGCGGTTGCGAGAGCCGAGGTCCAAAGCTGGCTTTCGTCGATGGCGAGGCCCATTGCCGACAGCTGATCGCGTAGTTGGCGTGGGGTGTAGAGCGAGTTGTTCGTGAGAATCAGGAACGGTCGATCAAGTTCACGTAGGCGCGCGAGAAACTGGTCAGCACGCTCGACCATGGCGCCGTCGCGAACGAGCACCCCGTCCATGTCGCAAAGCCAGTGCTGGGCTTTGGACACGAGGTTCATCACTCCATTATGGACGATCGGACCCTCGCAGAACGAACGCTGTCAGAACTGCCAGCGTTTTGGTGACGGATCACGAGTCGAGAGAGGTGCCGTCGGCGTGTTTTGACCCCTGTAGTCACTCGTGACGCGCGTTTCACGCGGGAGATTCGTGACCCGCTGCGGTTTGCTAGACCGGAGTGTAGGAGGGGATAGACGAGAGGACCACCACGATGAAAACCAAGACGTGGACACGTCCGTTGCTGCTGGGCGCAGTAGCGATTGCTCTAATTGCCGTGATCGCCATAGTGGTCAGCACGTCGGGGACGAGTTCATCAGTGCCACTTCGTCCGCGCTCGGTGCACGCGAGCGTTCAAACTTCGACGGTCCGGGTGCACTGGAGCGCACCGAGTTCGACCGGAGGCGCGCCCATCACCGAATACATAGTCACGTCGCACCCGTCCGGTCGGACGTGTACCACTTCGAGCACCGAGTGCACGATCACGGGTTTGCGGAGTACGGCGTCCTACACGTTCACCGTGGTGGCCAAGAACAAGAACGGAGTGAGCGCGAGCGCGACCTCGAACGCCGTGACCTTGGCGGCGACGTCCGCGAGTGCGCACCTGACGGTGTCGCCGTCGACTGGCCTGACCAACGGGGTGACGGTGAAGGTCACGGGTTCGGGTTTCGTGCCCAACGACCAGGTCTTCGTAGTCCAATGTCTGCGTAGCGCGAAAGGCCAGAGCGGTTGTGCTATCGCGACCGCTACGTCGGTAACCATCTCGGCCAATGGTGTGCTGCCGCGCACCTCCTTCCGGGTCGTTACGGGTGCGGTCGGCACCGCGACGTGCGGCACCCGAGCATCAGACCTCGCGGCGTGTGCGCTGAGTGCGGGTAACGCGAGTGGTACAGACACGGCCACCGCACCTATCACCTTCGCCCTGGGGACGACCACGACCTCCAAGGGCACGCCGAGCACGGTGAAGCGATCAACCACCACGACTCGACCTGCGGGTCCGGCGACCACGAGGCCGACCACGACCACCACGTCGACTGGTGTGGCCTTCTCGGGTACCTACCACGGGACCATGAAAGTGCTCATCGTGAACAGCGGTTCGTCCGCCTCAGCCACGATTTCGGGGATTCAGGGCACTGGCACGAGCTCCGTGCTCGGTGCGAGCACCTTGAATGCTTCAGGTCAGGTGCCGAGCACTGCGACGAATTCAAACTTCTCGTTTACGGGCGTGGGTACGATTTCGAGTTCGCAGGGCAGCCTCGCACTCGAAGTGGTCTCGTCGTCTGCCAACGCTCCCGAGGGCGCGGGTACGGTGACCCTTCACGGCACGGCCAAGGTCACCCAAGGCACCGGCAAGTTCGCTGGAGCCAGTGGAACTCTCAAGTTCTCGGGCTCCTTCGATATCACCGGTGTTGACAGTGGGACCCAGACCCCGTCGTTCACGGGCACGATCTCGGGCACTCTGAAGCTCTAACCCGGCCATCGCGTCGTCGAGGTCCAACTCGTCAACTTAGAACACTGGCGCAGTGCAGGCACTTGGTCGCCGCCGCCGGTAGATCACTCGAAAGGCACTCGGGACAGGTCTTGGTGGGTGGGGGCGACTCTGGGGTGCCGAACACCGTGGTGCCACTCTTGGCCATGTAGGCGCGGTAGGGCACGATGAGCACGAAGTAGATCACCACCATGAAGATCAAGAAATATACGACGGCCGAGATGAAGGCGCCGAGGTCGACGAATTGGCCGTTGATGTTCCAGCCCAGACCTGGCGTGGTCGGGTTGGCACCTTCGAGGGCGTTGACGAGTGGAGTGATGATTGAGTCGGTGAAGGACCTGATGAGTGCGCTGAAAGCCAACGCGACGACCAGGCCAACGGCGACCACGATCAAATCCCCCTGCATCAGGAAACTCTTGAAGCCTTTGAACATGGTGCCTCCGCTTCATTGTTCATCCTGACCTTAGTGTTCGTCCGGACGCAGACGGCGGAGGTCCTAGGTGAAGATGATCTGGCCGCCGGCCGCCTTCGTGTAGAACTCGCCCACGGTGATGATGTCCTGGACCTGGGGGATGAAGTCGGCCTTCTCAAATCCGAACAGGTCCACCGAGGCCTTGCAGGCGTAGAGGCCGCAACCGGTGTCGGCGATCATGTCCATGAACTCGGGGAGGTTCGGTATGTCGAACTCTTGCATCTTGTGCTCCATCATGTGCGTGGCGATGGCCGACATCCCCGGCAACGCCCCGATCAGCGTTGCCATGTGCAAGCCCGGGTTGCCGACCGAGGCGACCTTGATGTGCGAGAGACGCTTGGCGTGGATGGCGTCCAGGCCGAAGAAGGTGAAGAAGAGGTTCGCCTCCATGCCCTCGGCGCGCGCGCCGTTAGCCATGATCAGGCCCGGATAGATGCCTTCGAGCGAGCCCTTGGAGATGATGATCGATACCTTCTGGATTGGTTCGTTCATGTGTGCTCCCTTGTGCTATTAAATGCAGCCGCGCGGCTTGGGGATTCCCGCGATCTTCGCCGCCAATTTGGCGGGGCCCTTGGGGAAGAGTTGGTACAACTCCTTGATCGGCACGCCCGAGGTCTTTCCGAGTACGCGCACGCTCGGTCCGGCTCCCTGAGCCTCGTACTGGGCACGCATGAAGCGGATCACCTTCCAGTGACGCTCGGTCAGTGGATCGATGCCTTCGCGCCGCGCCAACTCGACCGCTACTTCTTCGGTCCACTGGCTCGGATCGGTGAGAAAACCCTCCTCGTTGCGTGACACGGCCACGCCGGCGATGGTCTCGATACTCACGGTGCCTCCTTCGCTCGCTCGGGAAGATCCTTGCCCGCCAGGGGCATGGTGCTGTGAATTCCCGGGATGTCGCGCCCGGGCAAGAGGCTGTGCCAGTAGAGCCACTGGAACATGAGCTTGCCGAGGTGGTTCAGGTGTGACTCCTTCAGCAGCGGCAGGCCGAACGTGCCCGGGTAGTGGCCGGTCTCGGGTTCCACTTCGTAGTTGAAGTCGATGAGCATGGCCTTGGAGAAGCCGGTCTCGATGAAGCAGTTCGAGTGGCCGTCGTAGGAGGCGTCGAGGGTCTCGTCGCGTAAGAAGTGCACGACGTTCTTCGCGACCGTGTCGCCCTCGAAGTGGGTGACCGAGCCAGCCTTGGAGATCGGCAGGCTCGCCGCGTCACCCAGTACGAAGACGTTGGGCGACACCGTCGACTGCAGGGTGTGCGGATCGGTGGCGATGAAGCCGAGCGCGTCGCCGAGTCCCTCCGAGGCGCTCACGTAGTTGGCACCATTGTGCGCAGGTATCACCACCGCCAGGTCGAAGGGGACGATACGTTCGTCGTAGGAGATCAACCGCCCGCCCTCGCCGTCCACCTCTCCGGTGTTGAATTCGGTGACCAATTCGATGTTTCGCTCTTCGAGCATGCCCGCCAGGTGGCGCGCCGCCACCGGCTGGGTGAACGCGCCGTCCAGGGGCGTCACGTAGGTGAGCTCCACCCGGCTGCGGATGCCGCGCTCGCGGAAATACCAGTCGGCGAGGAAGCAGAACTCCAGCGGGGCCACCGGACACTTGATCGGCATCTCCACCACGTTCACCACGAGATGTCCCCGGTCGAACACGCTTAGTGCGGCCTCGAGTGCGCCCGCCCCCTCGGGCGTGTAGAAGGTAAACACCTTTTCCATCCAGCCGGGGCCCAGGAGACCCTCGGTCTCCTCGACGGCGAGCACGGCGCCAGTGGCGATGATCAGGACGTCATAGTCGAGGTAGCCGTCCGAGAGCGCCACGCGACGCGCCTTCAGGTCGACGCGCTCGATGGTGGCGATTCGGTAGTCGATGCTTCGGTGCAACTGGCGGCCACGGGGCCGCACAATATCCTCGGTGTGCGCGAGGCCGAAGGGCACGAACAAGAGGCCGGGTTGGTAGACGTGGCTGTCGTCTTGATCGACACAGACGATGGACGCGTCGCTCTCGTCGAGTAGACGCCGGAGCCGGTTGGCGACGAGCGTTCCGCCGGTGCCGGCACCTAAGATAACGATTCGGTGCATGTGGTCTTCCGATCCTCCGCCCTCACGCCAGCCTTCCCTATTTCGGTCGGCTTTTCAAGGGAACTAAGTCACTTCACGTTGCGCTAGGCGCGCTCGGCTGCGGGCGACGGGTGTGCCAAGAGTGCCGCGGTGTTGATGGCGTTGACCAGCTCATCCAGGTGAAGACCGATCGAGGGTGCGGCGCCGCGTTGAAGGAGTCGCGGCTCGAGCGTTAGGTAGAGGTCGCGCAGAGCAGTCGGCTCCTCGTGGGTCGCCCCGGCGAAGTGTTCGCCCAGGCCCTCGAGTGACGCCACGCAGGCGCCGCCAAGTTGCTCGAGCTCCTCACAGTCACTCACGGTGGCGCCGCGCTCGGCATCGATGCGCAGCGCGTGGGCCGCCCGCAGGATTCGCATCGCCGCGGCCAGGAGGCTGCGCCCCTCGTTGGGGGCAATGCGGGTGCTCGATGGCTCGAGCACCGAGCGGCCCACGGCCGCCTCAGCGGTGGCGAAGGCGACTCGTGAGTCACGCGAGCGGCGCACCACGAGGCCGGTGTCGACGGCGCGCGCCCCCACCAGCGCGAGGACCGACTTGAGGTACTGCGCGAGTGCACCAAAGAGGCGTGACTGTGCCTCGGTCACGCCCGCGCGCGATGGCGTGGGCCACACCAGGTAGGCAGTCACCGCTACGGCGCCGCCGAGACAGACCTCGATGAGCCGGTCGAGCGCGGTGCGTGCGGGGTCGGCGAGCGAGGTGGTCAACAGCACCAGCACCAGGGCGGTGATGAAGCCAATGGCGACCGCGAAGTTGGCCGACCAGGTCGAGTAGGCGACCCACGCACACGCGCCGACGAGCACCGCGCTGAGTGCCAGGGAGGGCTGCAGCGTGCTCACGACCAGAGCGGCGAGCGTGGCGCCCAGGGCGGTGCCCATGATACGCCCGACGCCCCGGCTCAACAAGGTGGAGTAGTCGGGCTTCAAGATGACCGCGACCGCGAAGGGCAGCCAGTACCCGCGCGGGAGGGAGAACCACGAGGCGAGCAGCACCGAGGCGGGCACCGCCGCGGCGAGGCGAATGGCGTGTCGATAGGCGGCGGAGCGGCGGTGCAGGTTGGACCGCAGCAGGTCCAAGTCGTAGGCGAGGCGGCCGACGTCGGGCGCGCGCAATGCCGGCAAGCGTGGTCGCCACACGTGTCGTCCGTCCACGAGCCGGCTCTCGGTCACCAGGCTGTGGGCACTGCGTAGCTGTCCGCCGATGGCGACGAGATGGGTGACGCACTGGCGTGCGATGATCTGGGCGTCATCGTGGCGCGTGAAGGCATCGCGCAACGCGGCCAGTTCGGTACGAAAGTCTTCGAGGGCCCTCGTCCACTCGGACTCATCGACTCCGCGGCGCAGGTCGTTGCCCACCAGGGTGAGCAGGTGCGCCGCGCACTGCACGCACGCGTTGAGGGCAGCGACCTCACTGCGAGCCGCCAACTCCTCCAGGCGTCCGCGCAGACCCGCCAGTGTGGTCAACTCGAGGCGTACGCGCCGAGCCTGGTCGAGCACTGCGCGTAGGTCGCGCACGTCGGTGCGACCGAAGAGCGCTGGCGAACCCAGGGCGCGTTCGGCTTCATCCACGACCCCCAGGGTGTTGATCGCCGAGCGGCTCGGCTCGAGGAGCGCCAACTCCGCTATGGCGTCCATGGCGTTGGCGAGACGACCGCGCTGAAAGCGCAGGCTGGGTGGCAGGCGCAGCACGACGAGCGCCGCCACTTCGACGAAGGCGCCCGCCATGACGTACGCGCTGAGGTGCGCGGCCACCGCGAGCGAGCCGTGGAAGCGCCCTAACACGACGAAGGCGATGATGGCCTGGGTGCCGATGGCCGCCTGGGTCTGGCCGAACACGACGAGCATGCCCGCCGCGAAGCACCACGGCACGAGCACCGCGACGTGCAGCCAGGTGGCCGTGCCCGTGGCGGTGCCCACGAAGCTCGACACTCCCATGGTGAGTGCGTCGAGCGCGGCTAGCGAGAGCGAGATCTTGGGCGCTCCGACCAGGGCCACGACCGCCACCAGGTTGGCGCCCACGGCCATCGCGATGGCGGCGGTGACATTGTGCAGGCTGAGGGCCACGGCGAAGACGCCCACGACCGGAATCGCCGTGATGGCGCCCACGACCGGTGCCAGCAGCGTCGTATCGATTGTCAGCGACGAACGCAGGGCCGAGAGAGTCCGGTTCACTTGCAACGACTGTCCGCGTCGTGCGCGGTGATGTCGCGCGTCACTCGACTGGCACCCATCACGGTTACCCTAGTCACGAGCGTGTCGACCGCTCGTGCTGCGAAGGAAATTGGAGCGCGTCGGACTCGTCGGGCCCGTCGCTCGACGGGCGCTGACGACATCAGTCGTTTTGGTGCAAACTATTCAACGACGCCGCCCGTGGGCGTCACAGGGGAGATCACCGATAACCGGCGGATCGCGCCGGACAATGGGAAGGAGAGATCGTGCCCACGTCTGCACCAGGTCGCGCCACGAGGCGCGCCGCGAATTCAGGAGTCCGCTCATGACCATACCCACCGAGACCTTCCGTGCGGCGCGCGACTTCCTCGTCGCCCAGCGCACCGACTACGAGACGGCGTACCGGCAATTTGAGTGGCCGCGGTTCGAGCACTTCAACTTCGCCCTCGACTGGTTCGACGCGGTGCTGGCCGTCGAGCAGGCCGACCAGGCGGGGCTGCGAATCATCGAGGACGACGGCACCGACAACTCCTACACCTTCGCCGAGTTGTCGCGACGCTCGAATCAGGTCGCCAACTGGCTCGCGTCGCACGGGGTGACCCGCGGGACCAGGGTGCTGGTGGTGCTGGGTAACCAAGTGGAGCTCTGGGAGACCACCCTCGCGGTGATGAAGTTGGGCGCGGTGCTAATTCCGGCGACCACGCTGCTGACGCCCGCGGACATGGCCGACCGAGTGTCGCGCGCCAACGCCGGGGCGGTGATCACCCGGCCGGAGATCACGGTTCGCTTCGACGAGGTCCCGGGATCGTACCTGCGGGTGGTCACCGGTCCCGGCTCGCGAGACTGGCTCAGTTACGCCGACAGCGCCCAGAGCCCCGAGAACTTCGTCCCCGATGGGCCTACTCGCGCCGACGACCCGCTGCTCGTGTACTTCACGTCGGGCACCACGGCGCTACCCAAGTTGGTCGAGCACACGCACGAGAGCTACCCGGTGGGACACCTCAGCACCATGTACTGGATCGGATTGCAGCCGGGCGACGTGCACCTCAATGTGTCGAGCCCCGGCTGGGCCAAGCACGCGTGGTCGTGCGTGTTCGCGCCCTGGATCGCGGGGGCGACGACGTGTCTGTTCAACTACGAGCGCTTCGACGCGCGCGCCATGCTTGACGTGTTGCGCGACGCGAAGGTGACGACCTTCTGCGCGCCACCGACGGTGTGGCGGATGCTCATCCAGCAAGAGATGTCGTCGTGGTCGACCTCGTTGCGTGAACTGGTGGGCGCGGGCGAGCCCCTCAACGCCGAGGTCATCGACCGCGTGCAGCGCGCGTGGGGCCTCACGATTCGTGACGGCTTCGGGCAGACCGAGACCACGGTGCAGGTGGGCAACTCGCCGGGCCAGAAGGTGAAGGCCGGCTCGATGGGTCGTCCGATTCCCGGCTACGCCATCGACCTGGTCGATCCGACCAATGGCGAGGTGGCGCAGGAGGGCGAGATTTGCGTGCGTTGCGAGCCCCAACGCCCGGTGGGTGTGATGGCGGGCTACCGTACCGCGCAAGGATCGGACGACGAACGCAACGAGTGGGCCTTCGCCGGGGGGCGTTATCACACGGGTGACCTGGCCCGGCGCGACGAGGACGGCTACATCACCTACGTGGGGCGCACCGACGACGTATTCAAGTCGAGCGACTACCGCATCAGCCCCTTTGAACTCGAGAGCGTGCTCATCGAGCATCCGGCGGTGGCCGAGGCCGCAGTGGTGCCCGCGCCCGACGAGGTTCGTCTCGCGATACCCAAGGCCTACGTTGCGTTGGTCGCCGGCCAGAGTCCCTCGAAGGAGTTGGCGGGTGACATCTTGCGCCACTGTCGCGAACGCCTCGCGCCCTACAAGCGGGTGCGGCGATTGGAGTTCGCCGAGCTGCCCAAGACCATCAGCGGCAAGATTCGCCGGGTTGAGCTGCGCGCGGCGGAGCAGCACCACGCCGGTGCACGCCCGACCAACGAGTACCGCGAAGAGGACTTCGCCCAGTAGCGCTAGAGGTGGGGGATGTCGGCCTGCATGGTGGGTGGGGCGCTGCGCGTTAGGGCCACCACGCCCGCGCACATCGCGGCGAAGGCGAGCGTGGCGAGGACGGTGCGCGCCACTCCACCCTGGAGGTGCTCACGGTAGAGACCGACACCCAGCGCGACGCTCACGAGGGGGTCCACGATGACAATGAGGGGTTGGGACACCTTGAGGGGCCCCACGTGCAAGGCGGCCTGCTCGCAGAGCAGGCCGATGACGCCGCCCACGACGAGCGCGTAGATGGGCCAGTGCGCGAACATCGCGACAACTCCGTGATCGACCAGCGTGGCGGTGGTGGCCTTGATGAAGGTCGCCTCGAGCGCCCACATGATCGCGGTCGCGCTCGCGAAGAGTCCCGCGCGCCGCGAGGGCGAGCCGCGTCGCGCACCCACGACGAGCCCACCGGTCGCGAGCACGCACCCGAGCACCCCCGCGCGCCACGCCAGGGCCGAGGGCCCGGTTGGGCCCTCGCTCGGCGCGGTGGTGATGAGAAAGACGATCAGCCCGGCGCCGGCGAGCGCCGCGCTCCACCAGGTGATCGCGCGAATGCGCTGGCGCAGCCAGAGACGGCGAGCGACGAGTGCCATGAGCAGTTCACTCACGAGGAAGGGTTGAACGAGTGAAAGCGGTCCGAAGTGCAGTGCGAGCGCCTGGAAGACGAGCGAGCCTGCCATAGCGACCCAGCCGAGCAGCCACAGGGGATGGCGCGCGAGTGCCATCACCAGTCGCCAGGTCGTCGTCGTCTCGCGCCGGGTGGTGCTGGCGATGTGCTGGGCCGTGACGGCGAAGGCGTTGGCGAGCGCGGTGAGCAACGCGAAGAGTATGGCCACCTTAACGGCCGATTCGAGACGGGCGCTGCGACCCTACGCTTCGCACACGGTCAAGGCTAGGCCGAGCCGGCTCGAGGACGCGACGGATCTAGGCCGTGGCTAGGGCGACGCCCGTGCACTGCGACGAGTCGCTCGCCCCGTCGGTGGTCGCGGTGCCGCTCAGTCGCTCGATGACCTCGAGCGCGCTGTAGTGGCCGCGCCCGCGCGCGAGGACCGCTATCTCGTTGATGCAGTCGCCACTGGTGACGATCGGCGGCTCCGTGGTGCCGTCCGAGCGCACCTGACCGAGCCCGCAGGCGGACATGAGTCCGTTGCACAGGCACGCGCAGTCGACGGTGTCGGCGAGCTCGCCGCCCTTTCGGAGGTAGGCGCGCACCGGTTCGGCGGCGCACCGGTAGCCCACGGTGCCGTCGGACTTGGCGAAGGCCTCGCGAAGGTAGCCCAGGTCGCACTTGCGCGCGCGCGCTTCGTAGACTTCGGGATCCGCAATGGTGCCCTCGATCTGGACCACCTTGAACGGGTAGCCGGTGGACGAAGCGCGCAGCGAGGTCAGCACCTCGAGTTCACCGTGGCTGGCGGTGTCGATGACCTCGGCGCGCAGCGTTGGTTCCATGCCGGACTCGTCGCAGTACGCGAACAGCGTGCCCACTTGCACGCCGGTGGCGCCCAGGTCCCATGCTTCGCGTACGTGCTCGTGCGTGGTGACGCCCCCGCCGATCCAGAAGGGCTGATCCAATTGGCCCAGCACCTCGTAGTCGATTCGGTCGCGCTCGCCGTATTCGGGATTGCCCTTGTCATCGATAGTGAACTTGCCGCGTGGTGGAGCGTTGTGGCCGCCGGCCGAAGGTCGTTCGACTACGAAGCCGTCGACCGGTCCGTTGCTGCGCTTGGCGAGCGCGGTCGCCAGAACGTGGGACGAGACGATGCCGAGGAACTTCGGCTTGCGCAGGGCGTGGGTGGGCAGGTAGCGCGTCGGGTTGAAGCGCACGGTGCGCACTGAATCCTGCGACGATGCACCCGCGACGTCCAGGGGCATCTCGACCTCGTCACCCTGAGCGAGTCGTACCAGGGTGCCCGGAATGTGGGTGGGCACGCCCGCTCCCATGACGATGTAGTCAGCGTCGGCCAGGATCGCGCCCATGAGGGTGGGGGCGGTCGGCAGCTGTACCTTGGTGAGCAGGTTCATGCCGACCAGCCCGTCGTGGCCGTCTTTGGCCATGGCGACCTCCACGAAGGACGCGAGCACCAACAGGTCCTGTGAGTGCTGGGGACTGCGGTGGGTCAACATGAGAAGGTTCTGGTAGGCGTCGCCCACTGCCCGCTTGGTACTCGCGAATTGGCGCACCGCTCGCTCCACGATCGACGGTACCGGGAAGCGATCGAGCACGGCGTGTAGGCGATCACTAATACCCTCGTCCTGCAGGCGGCGAACGAAGACGTTGTCGATGGCGGTACCCGACACGATGCCCAGTTGGCCGGCGCGCGCGACCGCCCTCGCCAGGGGCCACCCGGAGATGGCGATGCCCATACCCCCCTGGATTAGCCACGGGTTGGCGCGAATGCTCGATGTTGCACTGGTCATCACGAAAGCCTGTTCACTACCACGGGCGTACATCTTGGTCTGGCGACACATAAGTCTATGGTCCTGGCGCGCGGCGCCGTGGCTCACCGGCGCCGAGCGGCAGTTCCGGAGCCGTTGTACGGTCCGGAAGTGTGACCGCTGGGACTTTATCCCCTACGAGCACGAGTTCACAAGCGCGGTACCGTGCGCTGTGTACGTCAGTTGCCTGGGGGAGCGATTGTGGCCACGCGCGAACGCGGCCAGCGTCGCGGTCGTCGAGGAAGCGCCCCGGCGCGGCGCTCGACGGTGAGCGCGCACCGCGCCCGCACGCGCGTCGCGCACGACCAAGTCGCCACGGCGCTCGACGTTACGCCCGGCCGTGGCGCGATACTCGCGGTCTTGTGCGTGGCCGTGCTCGTCATCAACCTCGACGGCACGATCTTGAACGTTGCGCTGCCACGAATCGTCGCGACGCTTCACGCCACCTCGAGTCAACTGCAGTGGATCGTCGATGCCTACGTCATAGTGCTCGCGGGGCTCCTGCTCATCGCGGGATCACTGGGCGATCATCTGGGTCGCAAGTGGGTCTTCGTGGGTGGGTTGGCCGCGTTCGGTGTCGGCTCGGCGCTATCGGCCTTCGCGGGAACGCCGCACGATCTGATTGGCGCTCGCGCCTTCATGGGTGTGGGCGCCGCCGCCATCATGCCGTCAACCCTGTCCATCCTGACCAACGTGTTCACCGAGCCCCAGCAACGAGCGCGGGCGATCGGACTGTGGTCGGGGACCAACGGTCTCGGACTCGCCATTGGCCCGACGGTGGGTGGGTGGCTGCTCGCGCACTACTGGTGGGGCTCGGTGTTCTTGATCAATGTCCCCGTCGCCCTGGTGACCGGGATGGCGGCGCTGTTCATCATCCCCGATTCGAAGAACCACCTCGCCGCACCCCCGGACCTTGTGGGGGCTGGCGCATCGCTCGTGGGTATCGGTCTGCTCTTGTGGGGCATCATCGAAGGGCCCACCCGCGGTTGGGGCTCGGTGGGCATTGTCGCGTCGCTTGTCGGGGCGTTGGGAGTCATCGGCGCGCTGGTGCTCTGGGAACGCCACAGTGAACACCCCTTGCTCGAGATGTCATTCTTCAGAGCACGGCGCTTCTCGGTGGCGATGGCGGGACTGGGCCTCACCATCTTCGCGCTCGCCGGCGCCATGTTTCTGCTGACCCAGTATCTGCAGTTCTGCCTCGGCTACAGCGCACTGGCCACGGGACTTCGCATCACGCCCATCGCCGTCGTCCTGGTCGTCGTGGCCGGCGCGTCGTCGATCGCGGTGCGTGCCGTGGGTACCAAGGTCGTGGTCGTTGTCGCCATGGTGTTGATCGCCGCGGGGCTGGCGATGCTGTCTGCACTGGACACCCAGTCCACCTACGTCAGCGCGCTGCCGGCGTTCTTTCTGCTCGGCATCGGCACCGGACTGGCTGTGGCCCCGTGCACCGACTCGGTGATGGGTTCGGTGCCACTCGATTTGGCGGGGGTGGGCTCGGCGACTAACTCCACCGCGTTGCAGATCGGCAGTGCTCTGGGCGTCGCCGTGCTCGGCAGTCTGCTCAACACCCGCTACCAGCAGGCCATGACCGCACTCCTCAGTCACTACGCCGTGCCTCGCGCGGCTGCCCGGGCTGCCGTGGGCTCGCTCGGCGGGGCCATCACCGTGGCCCAGGGCGCGGGTGGACCACTCGGTGACCAGCTCGCGCACGCGGCGCGTAGGTCGTTCGTCGAGGCGATGGGCTTCTCCTTCACGGTTGGTGCTGTCATCGTCGGCGCCGCGGCGCTGCTCGTGCTCGTGCTGTTGCCGGCACGCCCGAGTGGTGAAGGGTCAGTCGCGCTCGGCGACGAGTGAGGTGACGGCCCGCACGATTTGATCGGCGCTGGCACCAGGCCCGAAGACGTCGGCGACGCCGAGGGACTTGAGCTCGTCGACGTCGTTGGTCGGAACGATCCCACCCACCACGACCGGAATGTCCGAACCCCTATCGCGCAGCGCCTTCACGACCAGTGGGGCAAGCGTGAGATGGGCGCCCGAGAGCATGGAGAGTCCCACTACATCGACGTCCTCCTGGATGGCGGCCGCGGCGACAGTGTCGGGGGTCTGAAAGAGCCCGGTGTAGACCACCTCCATGCCCGCGTCGCGCAGCAGTCGCGCCACAACCTTGATGCCGCGGTCGTGGCCGTCGAGACCGACCTTGGCGACCAGCACGCGCACCGTCACAGTGACGGCACCTCCACGTGGCGACCGAAGACCTCGGCCAGGGTGGCCATCATCTCGCCGACCGTCGCGTAGGCGCGGGCTGCGTCGATTAGCGCGGGCATCAAGTTCACCTGCGCATCGCGGGCGTCGTGGGCTAGGCGCGCGAGCGCCCCGCGCACCAGATCGTCGTCGCGCGCCTGGCGAACTTCGCGCAGGCGCTCGACCTGACGTCGCTCGTCCGCATTGGTCACGCGAAGAATCGACAGGTCGTCGTCGTCGTTACCTTCGAGGAAGTCGTTGACGCCCACCACGATGCGCCGCTTCTCGTTGAACGAGCGCTCGAGGGCGTAGGCCGACTCGGCGATACGGTGCTGGAACCAGTTCTGCTCGATGCCCTCGATGCAGCCCTCGAGCATCGAGCCGCGGCCCATGTCCAGCACCTCGCGCACGATGTCCTCGCCCTGACGCACCATCTCGTCGGTGAGCTCCTCGACGAACCAGGATCCGCCGAGGGGATCGGCGACGTGGGCGACGTTCGTCTCGTACGCGATGACCTGCTGGGTGCGCAGGGCGATGCGCGCGGCTTTGGGCGACGGCAGGGCGAGGGCCTCGTCCATGGAGTTCGTGTGGAGTGACTGGGTCCCGCCCAGCACACCCGCGAGTGCCTCGATGGCGGTGCGCGCGATGTTGACCTCGGGCTGTTGGGCGGTGAGCGACACTCCGGCGGTCTGGGTGTGGAATCGCAGCTGCCAGGATCGTTCGTCGAGCGCGTGGTAGTGCTCGCGCATCCAGGTCGCCCAGATTCGACGCGCGGCCCGGTACTTGGCGATCTCTTCGAAGAAGTCGATGTGGGCGTTGAAGAAGAACGAGAGTCGTGGCGCCACGGTGTCGACGTCGATGCCGGCGTCGCGCGCCAGTTCCACGTACGCAAAGCCGTTGGCCAGGGTGAACGCGAGTTCCTCGGCGGCCGTGGAGCCCGCTTCGCGAATGTGGTAGCCCGAGATCGAGATTGAGTTCCACTTGGGCATCGACCGGGCGGTAAAGGCCATGGTGTCGCGCACCAGACGCATCGACTGGCGAGGTGGGAAGACGAACTCCTTCTGGGCCTGGTACTCCTTCAAGATGTCGTTCTGCAGGGTTCCGCCGAGTTGCTCGCGCGCTACACCGGCTTCCTCGGCCTGGGCGATGAACAGCGCCAGCATGATCGCCGCGGGTGAGTTGATTGTCATCGACGTCGTGATGTGCGCGAGGTCAATTCCCGCGAATAGATCGCGCATGTCTGCTAACGAGTCAATGGCCACTCCGCAACGACCCACCTCGCCCAGTGACATTGGATCGTCGGAGTCGAGTCCGAGCAGGGTTGGCATGTCAAAGGCGGTTGAGAGTCCGGTGCCACCGGCGTCGATGATCTCGCGAAATCGGGCGTTGGTGTCCGAGGCGGTGCCGAAGCCCGCGAACATTCGCATCGTCCACAGCCGAGATCGGTACATCGAGGCGTGCACCCCGCGCGTGTAGGGAAAGACTCCGGGAAACTTCCCGTCCCTGGGTCCGTAGACCGGCTCGAGATCGATGCCCGACATGGTGGTGAAGTCACTCGGTCGTAGGCGCTGGGCGTCGTAGTGGCGCCGCCAGTGCTCGTAGGGGCTCTCAGTAGCCACGCAGCTACCTCCTTGGTAGGTCACTGCCAAGGCCCAGCATAGAGTGCGCCCCAGCGCCGACCGGAGTCGCTTGAGCGCTAGAGCGGATCGGCGATCTGCAGCGCGAGCAGCGGTGCCGAGGCCTTATTGATGCACTCGCGGTACTCGAACTCCGGTTCGCTGTCGGCGACGATGCCGCCGCCGGCCTGGACGGTGGCCACACCGTTGCGCAGTGAGAGGGTGCGAATCGTGATCGCGAAGTCGGCGTTGCCGCTCAGGGCGAAGTAACCCACCGCCCCGCCGTAGGGACCGCGACGTACCGACTCGAATTCGTCGATGAGTTGCATCGCGCGCACCTTGGGCGCACCGGTCAGGGTGCCGGCGGGAAAGAGTGCGTCGAACGCGTCGAAGGCGTCGAGGCCTTCGCGTAGATCGCCCGAGACCTGTGAGACGAGGTGCATGAGGTGCGAGAAGCGCTCCACGTGTGCGAGCCGCTCGACGCGAACGGTGCCGGGCTCGGCGACCCGCCCCACGTCGTTTCGGCCGAGGTCGACGAGCATCACGTGCTCGGCGATCTCCTTCTCGTCGTGGAGAATTTCATGTTCGAGCGCCAAGTCCTGCTCGTCGTCAGCGCCGCGTGGGCGCGTGCCGGCGATGGGCCGGGTGCTCACCACTCCGTGGTGCACGCGCACGAGCATTTCGGGTGAGGCGCCCACGATCTGGCTGTCGCCGGTGTTTAGCAGGTACATGTAGGGCGACGGATTGAGTGAACGCAGCACCCGATACAGCGTGAGGGGATCGACCGAAGTGCGACGGCGGAACTGCTGGCTCGGAACGACTTGGAAGATGTCGCCGGCGTAGATGTGTTCGCGAGCTCGCGCCACGATGTCGGCGTACTCGTCCTGGGTGAAGTTCGACAGGCCCGCAGCGAGATCGCGCACGTTCACGTCGCGATAGATCGAGGGCGCAGTAGCGACGAGCCGTTCGGTGGCGGGATCGCTGGCGGGCGGGGGAGAGAGAAGCACGTCGATGATGTCGTCGAGGCGTTTCGTGGCCTCTTCGAGCGCCACTAGAGGCTCGGTGTCGGCGAGGAAGGCGTTCACCACCACCGTGGTGGAGTGGCGCAGGTGGTCGCAGATCAGGACTGCCCCGGGGAACGAGAAGTCCGCGTCGGGCCACGAGTCGGGCTCGTCAGCGCGCGGGAGACGCTCCAGGCGGCGTACGTAGTCGTAGCTCACGAAGCCGACGGCACCGCCAAAGAAATCCGGCAGTTCGCTCGGCTGGTGGGCGCGGTAGCGACCCAGCAGTTCGCGCACGACCTCGAGCGGGCCGGCGCTGGGGTTGGGCGGCGGCTCCTCGCCGTGTGTGATGGTCACCGTGACGGATCCGTCGGTGGTGACGCGCCAACGTCGGTCGAGTCCGATGAACGAATAGCGCCCGGTCGTCTCACCCAGGGCCGCGCTCTCGAGCAGGAAGATCGCCCGCTGCGGAGAGAAGCGCTGATAGAGCGAGACGGGGGTCTCGCGATCCAACTGCAGCGTCGCGTGTAGCGGGATGACGTTGTAACCCTCGGTGACCAGGGCGAGAAAGTCACTCGACGAAATCGCGGACATTCCCGCAAGGTTAGTGACTCTGCGCACGGACCTTCTAGGATGCTCCCATGGTGCGCAGCCCGTCGATACTGGTTGTCGACAACTACGACTCGTTCGTGTACAACCTCGTGCAGTACCTGGGTGAACTGGGCGCGCACGTGCAAGTCGCACGAAACGACGAGGTCACCCCGGATGACCTGCTGGCGGGTCACTTCGACGGCGTGCTGATCTCGCCCGGACCGGGGCATCCCCGTCAAGCGGGCAACTGCCTCGAGATCATCCGTTACTGCGGGCGTTACGACGTGCCGATGCTAGGGATCTGTCTTGGTCATCAGGCGCTCGGCGAAGCCTACGGGGCCCGAATCGTCGCCGCGCCCGAACTGGTGCACGGGCGTTCGAGCGCCATTGAGCACGAAGGTCACGGCGTCTTCGCCGGCATGGCGCGGCCGTTCGTGGCCGGGCGTTACCACTCGCTCGTGGTCGAGGCGATGTCGCTGCCCGCCGAGTTCGAGGTCACCGCACGCGCGGGGTCGCTGATCATGGGACTTCGTCACCGCACCGCGCCGCTCGAGGGCGTGCAGTTTCACCCCGAGTCAGTGCTCACCCAAGACGGCTACCTGCTGCTCGCGAACTGGTTGGAGGTCTGCGGTTCACCCGACGCGCGCGAGCGGGCGCGCGCGCTCAATCAGCGAAGCAACGAGGTTCGTCAGGCCCTGCCTGATCCGCTCGCTCGCTGAGCCGAGCTCGCCTTGAGGCTGGCCTCGAGGTGTCGGCGTCGATCGACCCGTGACGGTGCTGCAACGGCCCCTCGGACACGGTGCCAGAACGCCGCGAACGCGCCCGACGTGCTGCGTAGTATTCGACCATCGCTTGTTGTGATCGAGGAGATGAAGTGGCAACCACCCCAGAAGAGATTGACCAGTTGATCGACGAGCTGGTCGCGACCTTTCCCCCGGCGAGTACAGACCCGGTGCGCTTTCTCGGCGAGCAGTTCGATCGTGGACTCGCGTGGGTGCAGTTTCCCAAGGGCCACGGCGGGCTCGGTGGCACTCCCGCCGACCAGTTGCACGCCTTGCGCCGGCTGGCCAGACTCGGTGCGCCCACGGCCGCGGGCCGCAACGTCATCGGCTACGGCATGGTGGCGCCCACCATCGTGGTCCACGGTACCGAGGAGCAGCGCAGGCGCTACCTGCGCCCGTTGTTCACCGGCGAGGAGATTTGGTGCCAGTTGTTCAGCGAGCCGGGCGCCGGCTCGGACGTCGCCGGCCTCGCCACGCGGGCCCTGCGCGACGGTGACGAGTGGATCGTCACCGGCCAGAAGGTCTGGACGACGCTCGCACACCAGGCCGCGTTCGGACTCCTCATTGCGCGCACCAATCCCGATCTCACCAAGCACAAGGGCATCACCGCCTTCCTCGTCGACATGCACGCCCCGGGGGTCGACGTGCGGCCGCTCTATCAGGCGACCGGTGAAGCCGAGTTCAATGAGTGCTTCTTCAATGAGGTACGCGTGCCCGACAGTGCGCGCCTGGGTGCAGTGGGCGAGGGTTGGGGTGTGTCGATCACGACCCTGATGAACGAGCGAGTGTCCATTGGCGGCACGGTGCCACCACGGGGGTCCGGTTTGATCGGTGAGGCGGTGAAGATCTGGCGCAAGAACTGGTTGGATCGTCACGACGCCTACGCGATGGCCGTTCGAAGCGAGTTGCTCCAGTCGTGGGTGCGCAACGAGGTGGCCCGTCTCACCAACTGGCGTGCGAGCGACCTGCGCAAGGCCGGCACGCCGGGCCCGGAGGGTTCGGTGGCGAAGTTAGCCTTCGCCGAGGAGAACCAGCGCACCAGTGAGCTGTGCGTGGACCTGATGGGTTCCGAGGGCATGCTCTACGGTTCCAACTACCCCCAGGTGCGCCCGGTGGAGTCGGCCATGAGTGGCGGCGACATGCGTAAGGCCTTTATCCGCATGCGCGGAAACTCGATAGAGGGTGGTACGAGCGAGGTCATGCGCAACATCATCGGCGAGCGCGTGCTCGGTCTGCCTGGCGAACCGCGCAGCGATAAGGACGTTCCCTGGAAGGAAGTGCCGCGAAGCTGACCCGAGTACCCGGGCCGACGAGACCGTCGCCGGCTCAGGAGAAGTCGGGGCCCTTAAAGCGGCTGCGCTTGAGTTCGTAGAAGCCGGGCGTGCCCGCGACGGCCATGACGCCGTCGAAGAGAATGCCGGCGGCTTCGCCCTTTGGCGCGGGCGTGATGACTGGTCCGAAGAACGCAACGTCGCCCACGTGGATCACCGGCGTGCCCACGTCGTCACCGACCGCGTCCATGCCCTCGTGGTGGCTGGCACGCAGGGCCTCGTCGTGATCGGTGCTGTGGGCGGCGTCGGCGAGCTCGCGCTCGAGTCCGACGGCGGCCAGGGACTTGGTGATCATGGCGTCCATGTCGCGCTCGCTCTTGATGTGGTGGTGGTCGCCCATCGACGAGTACAGCGGTTCTACGATCTGATTCCCGTGTCGCTGCTCGGCGGCGATGAGCACGCGTGCCGGACCCCAGGCGGTGGCGAGGAAGTCCAGATACTCCTGGGACAGTTCGCGCCCCTCGTTCAGGACCGCGAGGCTCATGACGTGAAAGCGCACGTCGAGTTCGCGCACGCGCGCCGCCTCGAGGAGCCAACGAGACGTGATCCATGCCCAGGGGCAGACGGGGTCCACCCAGAGGTCAACTTGGCGTGTCATGCGTCCTCCATCACGTGTTTGGCGAATGCGCCCACCACCTCTGTCACTGCGTTGATGACCCCGACCGCCATCGTGAGGTCGAGCATCTCGTCGATGCCGTGAGCGTTGGAGTCGGGTCCGAGCACGCCGGTGGCGACGAACTGCACGTCGCGGTAGCGCTGGGCCAGGGAGTTGAGAAAGGGGATGGAGCCGCCCTCGCCGGTGAAGCCGGGCGCGCGTCCGAAGGCATCGAGCGAGGCCGCCTCGAGCGCCGCCTCCAGCCAGGGGGCCAGCGGTGGCGCGACCCAGCCGCCACCCGGGTGAAAGGCGTACTCGACCTGAGCGTTCGAGGGCACCTCGGTGCTGAGCACCCGGGCCAGCGCGTCGCAGGCGACAGCCGGGTCGGTGTTGGGCGCGAGGCGAATCGACAAGAGTGCCTCGGTGTAGGGACGAAGCACATTGCCGGCTCGTTCGGGCTCGGGTATGCCGCTCATGCCTACGACCGACAGCGTCGGGTACCACGAGCGACGCAGGATGCGCTCCTGGGCGGAGGCGCCCATGGGGTCGACGCCGGTCAGGAAGGGAAGCTCGTCCACAACGACGTCGCCGAACTCCTCGGCGGTCGCGCGCGCCGCCTCGCGCGCGGCGTCGGGGATCACCGGGCGCAGCTCGTCGAGCAGGATCTCGCCGGTGCCCGAGTCCTCGATGCGCTCGATCAGTTGGCGAAGGACGCGAAACGAGGACGGCGCGACGCCGCTGGCCGAGCCGCTGTGGACCCCGCGGCTGAGCACGCGTACCGTGAGTTCGACGTTGACCACGCCGCGCAGCGAGGTGGTCACCCAGAGTCGGTCGTAGCTGAGCGCACCCGAGTCCAGACAGATCATGAGCTGCACATCACCGAGGTGATCGGCCAGCGCGTCCAGGTGGGCCTCGAGGTCAGGGCTCCCGCTCTCCTCACTGGCCTCGATGAGCACGACGCAGCGCCCGTGCGAAACGCCGTTGGCCTCCATGGCCTCGAGGGCCAGCAAGGCGCCGAACACGGCGTAGCCGTCGTCGGCGACTCCGCGCGCGTAGAGGCGGTCACCCCGGCGCACCGGGGTGAAGGGGTCCAATCCCTCGGACCAGTCCCCCAGGGGAGGCTGCTTGTCGAGGTGTCCGTAGAGCACGGTCGTGCCCCGCGTCGGTCCACTCTCCTCGACGGTGATCATCAGCAAGGGAGTGCGCCCGTCGAGGCGTTGCACACTGACCTCGGCGTTAGCGAGACGCCGTTGGCGAGCCCACGAGGCCAGCAGTTCGACCGCCTGGTCGAGGTAGCCGTGCTCGGACCACTGTGCGTCGTACATGGGTGAGAGGCACGGGATCGTCGCGTAGGCCGTGAGCGTGTCGAGGGCGTCGCGCTCGAAGTCGTTGAGGGTCAGCAGTGGCATGAGGGCGAGACTAGTTGGCCCGCGTGCGGTCATCGACCGCCTGCCAGCAGTACCAGGCGACGGCGGACCGCACACCTTCGAATTGCGCGCCGGCTTCGCGGAGTTCGGCCTCGCTCACCATCTCATCGAGTTCGTGGGTGACGCTCCAGCCGTGTCGAACACCGAAGTCGCCGCTGGGCCATACGTCGGGACGCGCGAGGGTGTGCATGAGGTACATCTGTGCGGTCCACGGTCCGATGCCGCGCACCACGGTGACGTCGCGAATTACCTCCTCGTCGCTCATGTGACCGTGTCGATCGACTCGCACGCGACCGTCGCGAACCGACTCGGCCAGTTCGATCATCGCCTCGGCCTTGGTACGCGAGAGACCCACGTCGCGCAGCTGGGCGACGTCGAGGGCCAGCACGTTCGCCACGCTGACCTCACCACCGCAGAGCATCCGAACACGCGCGTGAATGGTCGTCGCGGCTTTGGTGGCCAGAAGTTGGTAGGTGATCGACTCGGCCAGATCGCTGAATCGCTGTTGGACCCCGACGCGGCGCCGGGTGGGTGGGGGACCAACTTCGCGGATGATGGCGCGAAAGGCGCGGTCGCGCCGCGCGATGAGTCTGGCGATATCGAGATTGGTCGGGGCGTGCGCCATCTACTGACTCTTACAGAAGTGACTCGGTCGGGATGTACACCCCTTCGGGGGCGTTCACCGCGTTGTGGACCACGCTGTGCATCAACGAGTCGATCGCGCGCACGGGCGCGGCCGGGAAGCCGAACCTGCGGGTTACCAGGCTCACGCGTCGCTTGGCCATGCCTTCGATGTGCACGGGCACGAACTTGTCGGTGAGGTGGTGCGAGAGGATGGTGGCCGGCAGAATCGACGGGCCGTGGCCATCGAATGTCAGTGATGCGATGGTGCGCAGTCCGTCTACTTCGATGAGCGGACGCAGTTCAACGCCGTGCTGGCGGCACGCGTCGTCGAGTTCACGGCGCAGGGTCGTTCCCGGCAGTGGCAACAGGAGCTCGTACTGCGCGAGTGTCTGGAAGTTCACGGACGAACCGGCCAGGGCCAGTGGGTGGTCACGATCGACGATGAGGACGAGGTCCTCGCTGAACAGATCGGACTTGGTCAATTCGGGGGCGAGCACGGGCCAGGCCAACACCGCCAGGTCGAGCTGGCCGTTGACGACCTGGGGCTCGAGTGCGGAGTTGGATCCCTCGATGATGCGCAGAGCGATGTGCGGGTACGAGGCACGCTGGGCCTGTAAGAGCATCGGGATGATCCAGCGACCGGCGGTGCCGATCATGCCCAGGGTCACCTGACCACGAATATCGGCGTTGAGTTCCGAGACGTCCGAGGCAATCGCTCCTACTTCGTTCAATATCCGTCGAGCCCGGTGCACCACGAGCGCCCCAGACTCGCTCACCGTGCCGTTGGAGCGGTCGACGAGTTCGGTTCCGAGTTCGGCCTCGAGGCGAGCGACTCGACTGGAGATATTCGACTGCACCGTGCCCAGGGCGTCGGCCGCGCGCGAGAAGGTGCCGTGGTCCGCGATTGCAACGAGGGCTTCGAGTTGGCGTATGTCCATCCATCTATGTTACAGATGGAAGGTATCAGTGTTATCAACTTGATTGATACGCCGTCACCCGTCATAATGGTTTCAGCCTGTTCTGCTGGAACCCCCCTTCCAGAGGAACCAAGGTTTTGCAAAAGGACCAACCATCCCCCCTGGTTGGTCCTTTTGTGTTTTCCGGGTTGTTAGCGTAAGGCCAGTGAGTTCGGCCCTTTCCCCGCGTGCCCGAGTGGCGGTGGCGGCGCTGCGCACGCTGAATTGGCTCTCGCGAGTCAGCGGCCGCGGTGCCGGCACCGTGGTCGGGGGCAATCTTGGCTTGGCGATGTGCCCCGATCTCCTTGCGCAATTGGCCCGGGGTCGCACCATACTCCTGGTCAGTGGCACCAATGGCAAAACCACCACCACCGCCATGATCGCTCGCGGCTGGGGTCAGGGGGTCGTGACCAACAGCACGGGCTCGAACATGCCCGCGGGCCACGTCGCGGCCCTCGCCGGTTCGCGCGAGAATCGCGTGGTGCTCGAGGTTGACGAAGCATGGCTCGCCGAGGTCGTCGCCCGCACCCAGCCACGAGTCGTGGTGCTCTTGAATCTCTCGCGCGACCAGCTCGACCGGGCCAACGAAGTCCGTCAGTTGGCCCAGCGATGGCGCACGTGCCTGGGCGAGTTCTCGAGCGAGGATCTGACGGTCGTGGCCAACGCGAACGATCCCCTCGTCGTCTATAGCGCGCGTGACGCGCACCACGTGCGCTGGTGCGACGTGCCCCAGCAGTGGCTGGACGATGCGCGGTCGTGCCCGGTGTGCACCTCCCCGTTGATCCACGCCGGTCGTGAGTGGCACTGCTCGTGCGGATTCGCCAAGCCGTCGTCGTGCACCACCGTGCTCGACGACGCGCTCGAGATCGATGGGGAGTCGGTGACCCTCGATCTCGGGCTGCCGGGCGCCTTCAACGAGTCGAACGCCGCTTTGGCCCTGACCGCACTGGCCGAGCTGGGGGTCAACGTGCACGACGCGGCTGCGGCCATCGGCACTCTCGCCAGCGTCGCCGGGCGTTTTGGTCAGCGAGAGTGGCACGGGCGCACCTTGCGCATGCTGCTCGCGAAGAACCCGGCGGGATTCAGTGCGATCATCTCGAGCGTGCGCGAAGCGCCGGGCGACGTATGGGTCGCGATCAACGCCCGGGTCGCCGACGGACACGATCCGTCGTGGCTCTACGACGTCCCGTTCGAGCAACTGCGCGGTCGACGGGTGTGGTGCTGGGGCGAGCGGCGCCTCGATCTGGCGACCCGGCTCGACTACGCCGGCGTGGACTTCGTGGTGGTGGACGATGAGTCGCAGATCGCGCGTGGCGCGACGCCGGTGTCACTGATTGCCAACTACACCGCGTTCAGTGACTGGATGGCGAGGTCGACGCCGTGTTGAGCATCGTGATGCTGTACCCCGAGCTGCTCGGCACCTACGGCGACGCCGGCAATGCGCTGGTGCTCGCTGAACGTGCTCGCCGACGCGAGATCGAGGCGCGCGTCACGGTGGTGGGCATGGACGACGAGGTGCCCGACGCCTCGATCTACCTGCTAGGTGGCGGGGAGGACGGACCCCAGCGCCTGGCGTGCGATTTGCTCGCGCGCAGCGACTTCGTCGAGCGGGTGCGCACCGGCGCAAGCGTGCTGGCCGTGTGCGCGGGCCTGCAGATACTCGGACGCACGTTCTGCGTCGAGGGCAACGACGAATACGAGGGACTCGGCCTCGTCGATCTGGTCACTCGGCGTGGTGCGCGACGGTCGGTGGGCGAGGTGGTGGTGGACGTGGGGGGTCGACCGCTCGTGGGGTTCGAGAATCACGGCGGCCACAGTGTGCTGGGCGAGGGAGTGCCGGCGTTGGGGACCATGGTGCGCGGCCAGGGTAACGACGGACGAGTTGACGGCTTTCGGCTTTCGACCCTGTGGGGGACCTACGCGCACGGTCCGGTGCTGGCGATGAATCCGTGGCTGGCCGACGAGATACTCGCCTCGCTCGCGGGCACCGACCTTGAGCCGATGGCGAGCGTGGCGGACCGGCTTTACGCCGAGCGGGTGGCGACGCTCAGTTCTCGCTCGAGCGAGTGACGCCGTAGGAGGGGTCGCCGCTCACCGTTCGGCCGAGTTGCACGACCGCGTCCTCGATCCGGGCGCCGAAGCGACGAACGTTCTCGTCGGGTTCGCCGTGCAGAGCTGGGCCGAAGGCGATGATGACCTTGTGGCGTCGACGACTGATCTGGTTGACGAACTTCGGTGCTTTGGCGTACTTGGGTCCTTGGAGATAGCCGGCGTCGTGAATGTAGGTTGGAATGACGGTTGCGTTGGCTCGCTCGGCCAAGTACGCGGCGCCTCCCTTGAACTCTTGAAGGTTCCCGTCGGGTGAGCGTCCTCCTTCGGGGTAGATCAGCAGGTTCCAGTGGTCCTGTACCACCTCGAGCGCCTGCTGGGCGCTGCGTCGATTGATCTTGTGCCGGTCGATTGGTATGGCGTTGAAGAGCAGCACCGTGCGAAACGCCGTGCGAGCGTCCATGAAGAACGTGTCCATGGCACCCGCGACCACGGTGCGTCGACGAAGTGGCACGGGCAGCGCGCTCAGGAAGAGTGGCGTATCGAGATTGCTCGTGTGGTTGGCGACAAAGACGTAGGGTCCCTTGTTGGCGATGTTCTCGGCGCCTCGGACCTCGAGGCTGGAGATGAAGCGGATGTACGGTTTGACGTAGAAGGTGTGCAGCAGATTGCGAACAAATCGGGCAACGTAGCCCCGTCCCCACTTCGTCGAGTAGTCCAGTCCGAGTTTGGCCATTGCCTAGCGGCGACGCGGTCGCTGTTTGGGGGTGTAGCGCTTTGAGGGCGCCGGGGACGACGGCGAAGAGGAATCCGCGGACTTGGATCTTGAGGTGGCGCCGCCGCCACGAGCACGACGCGTCTGTCGACGTTCATTGGCCAATTCGCGGGCGCGTCGGGAGGAGCCGCTGAAGGTCGCGTCACCGTACTTTTGCAGGCGAAGGGCCCGAATCACGAGCCAGCCGCCCAGGAAGAGGAATGGCAGGCCCACCGCGCCGATCGCGAGGCCGAGCAGCAGGCTGGCAAAAGCCACGCCCGCGCGCTTGCGCCACCAAGCGAAGAGGATGATCGCCAAGCCGATAACGAAGATCTTTAGGAATTCCAGGAGCCAGTCCGAGGGGTGCGTGAGGTGGTGGTACTCGCAGACCTTGTTCACTAGGTGGAAGTTCGCTGGACACGTGTTGGTGGCCGATGGTTTGGCTTGATCGGTCACCCAGGTGTTCTTGAAGAGATGAGGGCTCAGAATCAGTGCGAGCACCATGGCAAGGGCACCGGCGACGTAGGAAAAACCGCGCTCAATGTTGTCGATGCCCATGATGACATCACGAGAGACGGCCGAGGTGCGTCGCGTCCGTCCCCGACGCGTCCGATCGGGCGTGGACTCAATGTTGTCTGGCACAGGAAGAAGGCTACATCGTCGCACCAAAAGTGCACGAGGCCTGCACCCACTAGGATTGTTGGTCCGGGCGCTTAGCTCAGTTGGTTAGAGCGCAGCCTTCACACGGCTGAGGTCACAGGTTCGAGTCCTGTAGCGCCCACCGATGAAATCTGTCACGTCATCGTGAACAGCTGAACCTGTGCAGACTATCGAAAGCCATGGCCCTTGGGCTGGTAGTCGCGATTCGGATCGAGTCTCGTCTCTCCGATGAATTCGCCGTCGTCGGTGGCG
>Ga0307375_10000346_pt1 | contig 61108 bp, 43 predicted proteins | sample TR1MG_FD_202531 | JGI IMG/M metagenome (GOLD analysis project Ga0307375, IMG submission 202531) | Soil microbial communities from Risofladan, Vaasa, Finland - TR-1 | ecosystem: Environmental > Terrestrial > Soil > Coastal area > Acid sulfate soil | place: Finland: Risofladan, Vaasa | collected... | reverse complement strand
GGGTGCGGACCGGAGGGTAGAACGTCTCCGTGGCACTCCAGACACAAGGAGTTGACGCGCGCGCGAGTCAACAGACGCGGGTTCGTCGAGCCGTGCGGCGTGTGGCAGGCCTGACAGCCCTCCGACTTCACCGGGTAGTGCTCGAACACGAACGGACCGCGCTTGTCAGCGTGACACTTGAAGCAAACGGCATCCTGAGCGCTCGCGCTGCGCAGTTGCTCCGGCATGTTGGTACCGTGGGCGCTGTGACAGTCGTTGCAGCTTATGAGGCCTTCGTTCACACGATGGCGGAACGGCTTGTTAAAGTCGGCCTTGATCTCCTGGTGGCACGAATAGCAGAGATCCGGCGATTTCTGCACGAGCAGTTGTTCTTCGACCTTCGGCTTGTGAACCGAGTGACAGGTCGTACAGGTAACGCCAGCGCGTGCGTGGACCGAACGGTTAAACGTCATGTGTTCGGCATTTTTTTCGTGACACGTCATACAGCGGGCGGTGATTTCCTCGGGCTTCACGTCCTTGAACGTGAAGATTTTGGTCTTGTCTCCGCCTCCGTTGACGTGGGCTGCTCCGGGACCATGACACGACTCGCATCCATGCCATTGTTCGCCGCGGCCAGTATTAGAAAAAATGCGGTAATGTGGGGAGGCCTCGGTGTTCTTAAATTGGTCCTCGTGGCACCCCTTGCAGGTCTCGGATCCGACGTACTGCGATGCATCCGCAGCCGCCGTCGCCGAGGGTTGATTCGTAGTCTGTGCCGCATCCTTCTTGTCCTGCCTGGCGGCCATCAACTGGACCGCTCCCAGCAGGAACAGGAAACATGCGACGAACCAGACCGAATACCGCCTGAGAATTCGTGCTTCCTTCATCCTCGCTCCTCGAATAGCTCTTTTAGGACTACTTCCCGCGGAATCGTGATCCCGCGCGCATGATGAGCATTCACGCGATTGTGATTGTGGACTATTGTGCCCGCCACGAAAGTGACGCCCGTCACATTTCAGACGTGACCTCGCTCATATTTAGGTAAATTTCGGTACTCTGGCCGAAATGGGTAGTCCGACCTTAAGGGGATTAACTCTGTTGCCAATGCCTAGTGATATACCCGTGGGAGAGAAAATCGGTACTCAATGCGTGAAAGGCCGCCAGATGGGCGACCTGGCGGCCTTACAAATTGACATATCTCAATCTTACGGCAATAGCAGTTGTGCCCCGAACACAAGATCACGAAGCAACACGAGGCCGGACAAGACGAGGACGGCGCGTCCGCGTAAGTCCTATGGAGCGCACCCGCTCATAGGCCGCGTGTAGATCCTGGCTGAGCATCTGCACCACCATCATGCAGGCGTCGCGGTGATCGCGAAGGAACTTGAGCAGATCCTTGCGCCGGACGAATACAACCTGGGATTGGTCCAGCAACTCCGCCGTGACTTCATACGGTGTCCCGGACATGCTGGCTCCGAGTCCAAGGACTTCTCCTGGACCGGCAATGCGCAGCATTAACCGCTTGCCGTTTTCGGAGCAGATGGAGAGTTTGGCCCGGCCGTCGCATAGAACGTAGATTCCCCGCGAGGGACGCCCCTCCGCGAATAACACGGCACCCTTCTCGCATGTGACCTGCGACTTGACCGCGTCGAAAGCCTGCAACGCTTCCGTCGGCATGTCGCAAAAGACCCGATCTGGACGGAACGTGCAGTTGAAGCAACTCGGCTGGCTAGAGCTTTCCATGACATCATCCGTTTAACGTGGTTGCGAATTCCGTCGCAGTGATAGCAGTCACTCTTCGCCGTGAGGGATGCCACAAAAGGCAATAAAAATGCGCTCTCGCACGATCCATGCAACTGCGAAACGCGGCGTGTGACAAGGTTTCCATGGCACTGCCGTGCCGTTCCTGGTGGCGATTAAATGCCAGACCCGAGACGAAACAGCAGTGACCGGAAAGCAAACTGCGCGGCTACTATGGAGACCAGACGAGCACTCATCTACACGGTTGCGAGTGCCTTAAGCGCCGCCTTATTGCGGATGACCAGTGTCGATCCCTTGGACTGTACGATCTGGCGTTTCTTCAATTCGGCAAACAACCGGGTGACCGTCTCGCGCGAGGTCCCAATCATCTGCGCGATCTCCTCGTGCGTGAGCGCAAGCTTCAGGCGTGGTTCCGCCTTCGCCGATTCGCCGTTGCGATTGCTCCACTCGATGAGAAGCTTTGCAAGTTTTTCCGCCGCCGAATGCGAAAGCCCCAGGGAGCGGATCTCGCGGCAAGCGGTGTTGTACTTTTCGCTCAACTGCTCGGCCACGCGCAGACAAGCGTCGGCGTGGTCGCGAAGGAAGCGGAGAAAATCCTCGCGCTTCACGAAATTGATCTGGCAAGGATCGATGGTTTCCGCGGTGAGTTCGTAAGGCTTGCCGGAAACGCTCGCACTCAGGCCCAGAACTTCACCCGCCTCCGCAATTTTCAGGATCAACGTCTTGCCGTCGGTCGAACAGATCGACAGTTTCACGCGTCCCTTGCAGAGCACGAATATTCCGCGCGGCGCTTGGCCTTCTACAAATAGAACTGCACCCTTGGGATAAGCTGTAGCGTATTTTATTTGTTCGAATGATTGAAGCGCCGCTGTAGGAAGATCGCAAAAAATATGATCGGCGCGCATTTTGCAGGCCAGGCAGCTTTCGATAATGTCGAGCCCGTATGGTGAGAGCACACAACCCCCTCTTAATAGTCCAATTGCACCCATGGACACGACGCGGCCGGACTTTTTGCCGCTTCGTGCGTGGTGCGAAACATTGTGCCGCAAACATCGCTGCACTTCCGAACCGCACTCACTGGTGTGACCAGCGTACCAAGTACCTGAGACGAACCGGAAAGCTAAACAACTCCGATTGCGTCGCCAGGTGCTCGCAGCACGCCCTAGTTTCAGAGATTTACGGCAGGCACAAACGTGCAACAAGTACGTAGATCACAAACCGATGTGACACGAGTGACAATTACGGAACACTTTCCGCCGGGATCTCACCTGTAAGTGTGACTATTTATGCCACTTAGGTGTTTTCTACCTTCCGGCCACGGCGTCTACCTCCGCTCCAGATTCCGCCACAGGGTTCAAGAAATGAGCTTCCGGCGCACGTCGAAGTGTGACCTACGTCTCTTGCACCACGTACGTGCCTTTCTGGAGTCTGCGCTCTATTTTGTCACGATTGAATCCGGCGAGCGCGTTTTCCAGATGTATCCGCTCGGCCTGTAAGCGCAGAAATCAGCACTTTTCGTCGGCTACCGGCCGAACTTTTTGTGCTCCACAAAACGCGCTGGCAGCCGGAGGGTTTGCGGTGCATTGTACGGCCCCCTCCCTTCCAGCAACCGCGTGATCCTGACACAACACACCGGCGCTCTTCGCTGGCGCATCACCCTCCGTTATGACGGCAATCACAGACCCATCGGGCGTTCGAAAAACAGAATGAAGCCTGTTTTCTCGAAAGGACCGGCCTCGCAATGGCAACGCCTTCTGTCGAAAAACCCACTTACGAAACGATTCGCACTCTTCCCGGAGACGATGTCCGGCAGATTCTCTGGCGGTACTCCGATCGATATGACCTTCAGATGCTGGTGCAATCGGTGCGCTCGGTGGCGCGCGGACTGGTCGCCCGGCTGGTTGCCGAAGGCGCACGTAATACGCACGAGTGGACGGATCGCAAGAACGAACTGCTCAAAGCCTATGACGAAAGCGGAGTCTCCGCCTCGTTCATGGAACCGGAGGAAGGCGGCTTCATCGCCGGTCCGAAGAACATGGTGCTGGCACTGGTGGCGTACGAGCTGGCATGGGTCGACGGCGGCGCCGCGACCGGCGCACTCGCCGGAAGCCTTGCGCTATCGCCAATCCACGAGCGCGGCACGCTCGAGCAAAAGCTGCACTACATGAGCCTGTGCGCTCCGCCGCAGCCGGGTGAGGATCGCAAACCATGGCGCGGATCGTTCTGCCTGACGGAGCCAATTCCCTACGTCGGAGTCGACACGGGAATGCTCAACGGCAAACTGCGCGTGGCGGAATGGAAAGACGGCGAAGAACCGATGCTTCAGGTCGACAAGCGCGGACGGTTCATCACCAACATGGGTTTCGCCAACTTTGTCACGGCGGCGGTTCAATCAGCCGACGAGCGCATCAAGGGCTCATGCATCGTCATCCTGGAAGAGAACGATCCCGGCATATTCGATCGCGGCACTCCGACCAAAAAGATGGTGCATCAGCTCTCGTCGACCAACGACCCAATCTTCAGCCTGAAGGTTCCTGCGAGCCGCATCGTCGGCGGATACACCGTGAAGGATGGAGTCATCGTTCCCAACTTTGATCACAGCGAAGTGATCGAGGCAGTCTTCAAGCGGACGCGAGTGACTGTCGCGCTCATGACTTCGGCCAAGCTGTTGTCGGCCATCGAGCCCATCATCCGTTACCAACGCGGACGCTTCCGTGGCGCGGAGCAGGCGACGCCGGGCACGATCCGTTACGACCTTGGATTGCAGCAGCGCGAAGACGCACTGCATCGCCTGGTCGACATCTGGGCGATGGGCGAGGCCTCGGCGGCACTCGGATTCGCCGCCGCGCGCTGTTTCGATGTGCTCGATCCACTGGAGAAAGAGAAGAACACCCTCCTGGAGGAAAAAGGCATCAAGGGCGGCAAGAGCGAGATGAAGTTCTTCAAGGGAGTGCAGAAGGACGCGCTCGATTTCCTGGACCTTTGCGCCAAGCCGGAAGAAGCGCGCGCCAACAGCACACGTTTCGTGGATCTGCATGAAAACAAGCTGGTCCAGTACGCGATTCTCGATGCCGTGGCGGGCGTGCTCTGCCCCGCGTCGAAGCTATGGAATACCGGCAAGGGCAACGTAGTGATGCGCGAGGCGGTCAGCCTGATGGGCGGCTACGGCATCACGGAAGATTGTCCCGGGTTCCTCGGACAGAAGTGGATGGATTCGCAATTGGAAGCCACGTACGAAGGCCCGGAAGCGGTGCAGCGCCGCAACCTGACAGTCACCATGCAGAACGAACTTTTCCTCAAGCAGTTCGGCAACTGGATCGTTGAGATGCGTCACATTGCCGCGCAGAAACCCGGAACAGGCGCGTGTGCACTGGGCACGGCGATGCAACTTTGGCTGTGGACATACAAGCATCTGCAACACGCCAAGGATCCGCAGGGTACCAAGCTCTATCAAAGCGCCCGCCAGGGAGTTACGTTCCCGATGGCCGACGCGCTGTGCTGGTTGCTGGCCAGCCGTCAACAGATTCTCGACCTCATCGAACTCGAGCATCGCGGGCCGGAAAACCCGGTGGTTGCGGAAGGTCTCGCGGGAACCGTGCAGTTCCTGGCGGATCTCTGCCACGTGCAGACGGCGCGCTCGGTGGGCGAAGTCGGACGCATCTGTGCCGAACTCGTGCATGGATTCCGCCGCCATCCGGCGTGGGACGAAGCGGGATACAAGGGCTGCTACGCGCAGGACGAGATGGATTTGATGGAGGCGTTCGTTCCCGGCCTTCCGGCCTGCGCCACCGACGTTGTCGGTCTCGATGGATGTCATCCGGACAAGGCCGGTCCGTGCGCCAACTGCGAGGGACTTGAACCGTTCCAGCGTCTGCGTGCGCGTATGGATAACTGCCTGACCGGAGCAATGCTGGCCAAGGATCGGGCGGCGGAAGCGTTGACGAAGGTCATGATTCCGGAAGCGCTGGACTATCCGCAGTAACCGGCAGAGGGGTGTCACCAACTGGAGACAGAAGAAGCGGCGCGACCGGACACTCCGTTCGTCGCACACCGCATGAGCAGGGGTATACGCGCGTTTCACAGGATTGAGGGCGACCTATAGATGGCTGACGAAGAGCAACAATTTGAGCAGGAACGGCAGAGCCTGGAAGTAGACATCGCGTGCGTAGGCTTTGGTCCGGCGATGGGCGGTTTTCTGACCACGCTCTCGCAGAAACTTGCCGCTGAGTCGGATCACCCCCTGGAGTCAGCGGTAATGCCGGGCATGCCGCTGCAGGTTATCTGTTATGAACGCGCGGATGATCCCGGATTTGGCGTCTCCGGCGTAGTCACCCGCGCCCGCGGGATTCGCTCGACGTTTCCCGACCTCGATCCATCGCAAATTCCAATGGCGACACCAGTGTCGCAGGAGAAAGTTCTCTACTTGCTTGATCCGGTTGGCGCCAGCCGTCGATCCCTTGGACTGCGCACCGCCGATGCTGCCATCAAAGCCTTCCGTTGGATGCTGCCGGTGGATCACGACGCACTCGAACTTCCCTACACGCCGGACTTTCTCAGGAAGCATGACGGACTGGTGATGTCGATTGGGCAGTTCAACCAGTGGGTAGCCAGCCAGTTGATGACGAGCGGCCTCGTACAGATTTGGCCCGCGATGCCGGTACAACAGGCGTTGATTGAGAATGACGCTGTCGTGGGCGTGCGGATGGTGGATCAGGGTGTTGACCGTCAGGGCAAACCTGACGCCGGTTATATGCCCGGCATGGACATCAAGGCCGCGCTCACGGTAGTTGGTGACGGGCCCGTTGGCCCCGTGGGCCGCCAGCTCGACGAACGTTTTGGGATGCCTCTGGGACACGAGAAACACGATTGGGCCGTCGGCATGAAGGCTGTCATCGAATTGCCGGAACACGTCGATCTCAAGCCCGGCACGGTCTTTCACAGCTTCGGATATCCCGAGCCGGAAATATTCGGATTCTTCTATGTTCACCCGGAGCGGGTCGCCACCGTCGGAATTTTCGTACCGTCGTGGTTCGACAGCCCGGTGCGTACGGCTTACCGGTACCTTCAGCATTTCATGATGCACCCGTACTTCTGGCGCTACCTCAAGGGAGGAACGCTCAAATCCTGGGGTGCGAAGTCATTACAGGAGTCAGGTAAACGCGGAGAGCCGTTCCTCGCCGGCAATGGATACGCGCGCATTGGCGAAGGTTCGGGCAGCACAAACGTTCTCACCGGCTCCGGCGTGGACGAGGCCTGGACCACGGGCACGCAACTGGCGGAGTCTGTCGTTGAATTGCTGCGCGCCGGACAGAAGTTTACGCGCGAGAACCTGGAGCGCACGTATGTCCAACGCCGCCGTCGTAGCTGGGTCGAGAAAGAAGGCCTCGTCGCCGAACATGCACGCGACGGCTTCCAGCGTGGCGTCATTTCCGGACTGATTGGCATGGGACTTGCCGGAATGACTGGCGGTCGCGCGTCTCTGCATTTGGAAACCAAGGCTCCACATGAGCGTCTGCGCTCGCCGGAACAATTCTTCGCATCGCGGCTGTCCGCGCAGGAATTCGCCAATATCCGGCGCCACTGCACACAGACCAATACGCCGCTGCACGATGCAGTGATGGAAGCCTGCGGCTGGCCGGCAATTCCCTTCGACGGCAAACTGCTCATCACGCATCAGGACGCACTGCTGATGGGCGGCAAGGTACAAGCTCCCGCCGGATACGCCGATCACGTCAGCTTCCGCGATGCTCACGTGTGTGAACTCTGCGGCGCGCGGACGTGCATTGAGATTTGCTCCGGACAGGCGATCACGCCCGGCGAAGACGGAGTACCGGCGTTTGACCGCGAAAAGTGCGTCCACTGCGGCGCCTGCCTGTGGAACTGTTCGCAGGCAGATGCCAACGGCGTGACGAACTTGGAATTCAGGGCCGGCGCGGGCGGATTGCACTCGGCCCAGAACTGAAGTGACCACCCGGCACCACTGCCGGGTGCAACAAAGTTTCACGCAACGCATTACGCAACAAGAACGGGAAAGAAGCGAGATGAGTACACCATTACAAATTGTCGTCTGTGGAGGCATCGTGCCGGATCCGCTCCAGACCCTGGAGCCCGTAACCGGCGTCGGACTGCCCGCACTGAAAAACGAAATGATGCTTCCGGCGGTGCTGGACCCGTGGGCAGGACACGCGCTCTATGAGGCAGCCAACCTCGCGAAGAAAGTACCAGGCTCGAAGGTTTACCTCGTCAGCCTCGGACAGAAAGCCAAGCTGCAACAGGTGATGATGACGATCGCGCAGAAGGTCTCCTTCGAACTGGTCGCCATCGATGGCCCCGCCAGCGGGTTCACCGACGCACACGAGGTTGCCCCCGCATTGGCCGCAGCAATCCTGGCAATTCCCGGCATCGATAAATCGAGGCTCTTGCTCTTTGGCGGATGGGAGTCGGCTTCGCGTGGCGCCGGCGCCACCATGCAGATCCTCGGCGAGATACTCGGCATCACCGACCAGTTCGAAGGTGTCGACCAGGTCACCCTGCAGGACGACGGATCGTTCCAGGTCCTTGAGCGCGTGGAAGGCGGCAAGCATCAGGTCAGCACGTGTGCCGGAACACCAGCCGTGCTTGGCTGGGCCACCGGCAATCTCGGCGAGCCGCGCAACGATCCGCAAGTCGGCATGGCCAACATGCGCACGGTAATGCCCGCGCTGCAACGCGCCAAGCCGGCAAAAGTGGCGGCGGAAGGCGTGCTCTATGGCCGCGTTGAACTGCCGAAGCAACAGCGCAATACGCGCATCGTCAAGGATTTGCCAGCCGATGAAATCGCTCGCGAAATTATCGAGTGGATCTCACAGAAGTAGAGCGGAGAGAAACTGTGGAAACTATTCTTTTTGTCACTAGTACGGAATCTGACGGAACGCTGAACCGCCACGCGCTGGAAGCCCTGGGCACTGCGATTGATACTGCCGTCTCCCTGCCGGGCTCGCCGCTCGTCGTTGGCCTCTTTGGAGAGAAGATCGAGGCTGCGGCAAACTCCATCGCCAACTGCGGTGCAGTGCGCTTCCTCGGAGTGGAGGGCGCGGAGTTCACCCAGGCTCGCTACGCCACCGACGCCGCCGCGCTGGAGATGCTGTGCCGCGCGTCAAAGGCAACGCTCGTGATCGCGCCGGCCACGTCGCGCATGGCGCGTGTCATCGCCGGCGTCTCGCATCGCCTCAATGGCCGTATCGATACGCACGTCAACGCCATTGCCACCAGCAATGACCAGGTTGCTATCACGCGCTGGTTCTATCGCCAGAGAATGTTTTCTGAACTGACGCGCACGCAGCGTCCCTGGCTACTCAGTGTCGACTCCGGTTGCCATGTGGCCTACCAGGGAGGATCGCAGAACGTCGATATCGAACTGCTGCCGATCGTTCTCGGCTCCGATCATCTTCGCACGAAGGTCGCTGGCTTTAAGGCCCCCAGTGCCGACCAGCAGACGATCCGTCCCGACGCGGAATTGCTCTTCGTAACCGGCGCCGGCTGGACCAAGAAACAGAAGGACGGCCAGACGCACCCGAAGGAAGCGGAACAACTGATTCTTGGATTCCTGCGCGAGACGAAGGCTTCACTCGGCGGCAGCAAATCGCTGGTCGACATGAGTGGCGAAGGCGAGCAGGTGCTCCAGTTCATGAGCCACCTTAACCAGGTCGGACAGACGGGAGCAACACCTCGGCATCCCAAGGGCCTCTCCACTTGCTGTCACGGTGAGGAGCCGCACGTGGTTGGCTGGCGATTCATTCGCGAGCGCCGCGCCGTGAATCTGGACCCCAATTGCGGATGGGCCCGCGGCAAGGCCGACGTGCTCTACGTGGCGGATGCGTTTGAAGTGATGGCGAAGGTCAATGCGCTGCTCGCGGAAAAACACTCGACCGTCAACGCGTAAACGTTCAACCTGAATTGACGAGAGGCGCCTCAAGCGGGCGCCTCTTCTTTTGCGTAAAAATACCTATTCGCTTATTGTCCCGGCTTGCGCGGTTTGTGAGGACACGTCGCCGCATTGAGGCATTCGTCCGCGATGATCAGGCGCTCCACCGGCTTACCGCCCAGGATATGCGACTCGATAATTTCGTCGACATCCGCTTCCGTGACGTGTCCGTACCAGACGGCTTCGGGATAAACCACGACCGTTGGCCCGTGCTCGCATTGGTCGAGACATCCAGACTTGTTCGCCCTTACCGTTCCCTTGATGCCGCGCTGGGCCAGCTTCGTCTTGAAGAGCCGGTGCAGTTCTCCTTCTCCAGACGGACTGCAACAACCGCGCGGATGGCCTTCCGGACGCTGATTCGTACAGACGAAAATATGTCTTTCGAATTTTGCCATGATGGTGATCCGATGATACCAGCCGGTACGGGACCAAAACTACTGCGTAGCAATCTTGTAGATCGAGTACATCGATGTTTCCGCCACGCGGCAAAAGAAATTGAATTTCGCGAAGACCTGTAGTTCGAAGGGCGCGTTGTAAATCACGTAGATTGATCGCGGTTTCTGTTGCACACTCGCTTCCAGGTTCCGCAATACCTGTTCCAGAACGTAGTCCGGAAACGGATTGAATAAATAAACAACGAGCGGAATATCCGGGAACTGATACTTACGAGCGTCCATGCAGAGCGCCACCAGTTCGCCGCATTCCTGGCCCGGTACGTTGAAGCGCAAGATGTTCTGGGCAGCGATCTCATGCAGCTCCGGCTGCACTTCCACTCCAATGATCTCGCGGAATGGATACATCGCAGCCATCAGGAGAGTTCTTCCCTTGCCCGATCCCAGGTCGATGAACGCGTACTCCTCGAAATCAACCTCAGCAAGCTGATTCATGATTTCGCTGAATTCCTCGGGAACCGTTGGCTGGTAAAGGCGCTCGGTAAAAATCTCCCGAAGACGCACCGCCAAGGGCAAGCGCGCCCAGGTCGTGTCCACGCCGAAGTCGCAGTCGTAGTCGATATCGCCGAACCGTTGGCGTCGCCTGTCGGGCATGCTGTCGCGCACCACGTACCAAAGCTGGGTTGCCAGGTAGCTGATCGAGAGAAAGACGCCACGCGACCGGACGGAGTCACGCGCCCAATGTAACGCGGCCTCTCCAAGTGATTGTGTCCGGCGGCTTTCCATACATTCCATTATGCACGGTAGTGGTCGCGACCAAGCCAGAATGCGGAAGTTTTCCGCGATTACGCGAATGCATGAATATGCAACGCGCGAATTTCCGAAGGCTCTGCGCGCAACAATAACGATGCCCAGCGACAGAAATCAAAATCTGTGGCAAAGTAAATCATTCCGATGGAAACTCCGTCAGACGCGCACTCCAGAGCACGCATAGCGTTCAGTTATTCGAACTTCCGCTACTACCAATTCGCGCGCTTTCTGGCCGTCGCTGCCCTTGAGATGCAATCGGTCGCCGTCGGATGGCAGGTGTACGAAATTACCCGCCGCCCTCTCGACCTTGGCCTGGTGGGACTGGCACAGTTCCTGCCGGGCATCATTCTCTTCCTCCTCGCCGGACACACTGCCGACCGCATCCGGCGCGAACGCATCATCCTCGTCTGCTATGGGGGATTTGCCGTCTGCTCCGCATTCCTTTTCGCATTCGCGATGAAGGGAATGACCAACGTCTACCCGATTTACGCCGACTTGATTCTTCTGGGCATCGTTCGCGCGTTTAATGGACCGGCCGCACAGGCGATCCTGCCACTGCTGGTTCCGGAGGAGCACTTTCCCAACGCGGTTGCCTGGGGATCTTCGTTCTTCCAAGCCGCGACCATCCTGGGCCCCACGATTGGTGGCATCATCTACGCCATAACCGCCGGTGCCGAGGCTGTCTATGCCACGTCGATGGCGTGCTTTCTCGTCAGCGCCGTGCTTATTTCGTTACTGCGAATCACGGCCAGGCCGCGTGCGCGTCGCGCCTTCTCCATGGATACGGTGCTTGCGGGGTTGCGCTACGTCTGGTACGAAAAGATCGTGCTCGGCGCAATTTCGCTCGACCTCTTTGCCGTGTTGCTGGGAGGAGCCGTGGCCCTGTTGCCCGTCTACGCAAAAGAGATACTGTTCGTAGGGCCGTGGGGATTGGGATTGTTACGCGCTGCGCCGGGAGTTGGCGCGGTTGGAATGGCTATCTTCATGGCCTATCGGCCCTTGAAGCATCGTGCCGGAGTGATCATGCTCTGGTGCGTGGCCGGCTTTGGCCTCTTTACCATCGTCTTCGGACTCTCGCGAAATATATGGCTCTCCCTGGTTGCGCTGGTACTGGTCGGCGCCACCGACATGATCAGCGTGATCGTTCGCGGCACCCTGGTACAGCTTGCCACTCCTGATTCCATGCGCGGACGGGTCAGCGCAGTCAACATGCTCTTCATTGGAGCCACCAACGAGTTCGGCCAGTTCGAGTCGGGAATCACCGCACAGTGGTTTGGCACCGTACCGGCCGTCGTGTTCGGCGGCGTGGGCACGCTGCTTGTCGTTGCGCTCTGGTCATGGAAGTTCCCGTCCCTGCGCAAGGTCGATTCCCTCGCAATGGCCACGCCCAAGGAAATCCCCGAAGAACCCGCTATCGTCGCCGACCCCAGCGAGTAACCGCCCCGATCCCGATTATTTATCGCAACGTCTACTTTTTCTACTCCCCGTGACTTAAGTCATCGTGCCTCGTCCCTCCGTCCCTTACTTTGAGGTTGTAGTGAGGCGGTGTCCGGCAAGCCAGTTCACCTTTCCCTTTTGAGGTGAACTGGATTCCGGACAAACAGCCGCCCCGGAGTGGAGCAGGCAAATGTCAATTGAAGCTGGCAGAACGATTAAGGACCTGGCGGTCGAAAACCCCGAGTCAACACGAGTATTTGAAGCGCTTGGCATCGACTACTGCTGCGGCGGCAAGCGTCCTGTGGAGGAAGCATGCGCCCACGCAGGCATCAGTGTCGAGGAATTGCAGGCGCGCATCGAGGCGACCATTAAGGACACGGCCTCGCGCAACGACCGTGACAAGAACTGGGCCAGCCGCTCCATCAGCGACCTGGTCAACCACGTTGTCACCACGCACCACGCCTACGTGCGCAATGAAATCCCGCGCATCACCGCGCTCCTTGAAAAGATCAGCGCGAAGCATGGCGGGCGGCATCCCGAACTCTTCAAAGTGAAGCCGGTCTTCGCTGGACTCGCCGAGGAACTTACCGTCCACATGATGAAGGAAGAGCAGGTTCTCTTCCCGTACCTGGTAAGGATGGAAGAGGCCGTGTTGGAAAGTGAACCGGCCCCACCGGCAATGTTCGGCAACGTCGAGCACCCCATCCACATGATGATGTCCGAGCACGACAGCGCCGGAGTCGCGCTGGCCCAACTGAAGGAACTGACCGGAGGCTACGTTGCACCGTCCGACGGTTGCACGACGTACGCTGCCGCTTATCGCGCACTGGCCGAGTTTGAAGCCGATCTTCATCAGCACATTCACCTGGAAAACAACATCCTCTTCCCACGTGCCATCGAGATGTCGCGCGAGGGCTGAAGAGTTTCGCTACGAAATTCACACGGGCGCGGCGCCCCACGCTGCGCCCAGGAGAACGCAATCATGCAATTCAAGAAGCTGTGGATCGCGCTGGGCATTGTGCTTGTCGCATCCTTCGCAGTCCTTGGCGGAGTCGGCTACAAAGGCATTGAAAATGCCCCGCCGATTCCGTCCAAGGTCGTGACCGCCAGCGGCCAGGTGCTCTTTACCGGCACTGACATTAAGGACGGTCAAAACGTGTGGCAATCCATCGGAGGCCAGGAAGTGGGCTCCATCTGGGGCCACGGAGCCTATGTCGCGCCAGACTGGACCGCGGACTACCTGCATCGTCAATCCGTCATCATTCTTGATCGGTGGGCGCGGGAAGCGGGTGCGACAAACTTCGATTCGTTGACCCCGGAAGCACAGGCAGCGCTCAAGGTGCGGCTGAAAGACCAGACTCGCCGCAATACCTACGATAAAGCCACTAATACCATCACCCTCGACAACGATCGCGCTGCGGCATTCGCGGAACTTGAACCGTATTACGCGAACCTCTTTGCCAATGGCCGTGGTGATTATGCAATTCCCAAGGGTGCGCTGGTTGACACGGTAAAGCAGCAGAAGATGGCTACATTCTTTTTCTGGACCGCATGGGCATCGAGCACGAATCGTCCGGGACAGGCCATCAGCTACACGCAGAATTGGCCTCACGAAGATTTGGTCGGCAACGTCCCAACGGCCAACATGACCATCTGGAGCCTCATCAGCGTCTTCCTGCTGCTTGCGGGCATCGGCGCGCTGGTCATCTACCAGGGCTCCCAGACGCGGGTTCCAATGGAGCCGGACACCAAGGTCGATCCGCTGCTTGGGTTGAAACCGACTCCGTCGCAGCGCGCTACGATCAAGTACTTTCTCGTAGTCGTCGTGCTATGGCTAGTGCAGATTCTGATGGGCGTCGTCGTCGCGCACTACGGTGTCGAAGGCAACGCGTTCTACGGAATTCCGTTGGCGAAGTGGCTGCCATACTCCATCGCGCGGACCTGGCACTTACAGCTCGCCATCTTCTGGATCGCGACCTCGTGGCTCGCCACCGGACTCTTCATCGCACCGGCGGTCAGCGGCGTCGAACCTAAGGGGCAGCGTCTTGGCGTCAACCTGCTTTTTGGTGCGCTCGTAATCGTCGTCTTCGGTTCACTTGCGGGTGAATGGCTGGGCATCGAACAGAAGCTCGGCAACTTCTGGTTTTGGATTGGCTCGCAGGGTTATGAGTACGTCGACCTTGGACGGCTCTGGCAGATTCTGCTTTTCGTTGGACTCGTCTTCTGGCTGTTCCTGATGTATCGCGGCCTCAAGCCGGCGCTGGCGCGGCGCGATGAGCAGCGTCCGCTACTGATGCTGTTCCTCGTTTCCTCCATCGCCATCCCGACGTTCTACGCCGCCGGCCTCATGTACGGTCAGCGTTCGAACCTGGTCACCGCCGAATACTGGCGCTGGTGGGTAGTTCACCTCTGGGTGGAAGGTTTCTTCGAAGTATTCGCCACGGTCGTTATCGCTTTCCTCTTCACACGTCTGCGCTTGCTCTCCGTGAAGACGGCGACGCGCGCCGTGCTCTTCTCCACCGTGATCTTCCTCTCGGGTGGCATCATCGGCACATTCCATCACCTCTACTTCACCGGCATGCCGGCATCAGTTCTTGCGCTTGGCTCAGTTTTCAGCGCGCTGGAAGTCGTGCCGCTCGTGCTGGTCGGCTATGAAGTGTGGGAGAACATCCGGATCACGCGTGCAACCGGCGAAGCCCAGTGGATGGGCATGTATAAATGGCCCGTTTACTTCTTCGTTGCCGTTGCTTTCTGGAACTTCGTCGGAGCGGGACTGTTCGGCTTCCTCATCAATCCGCCCATCTCGCTCTACTACGTGCAGGGCCTGAACCTCACGCCGCTCCATGGACACACCGCGCTGTTCGGCGTCTACGGAATGCTGGGCCTTGGACTCCTGCTCTTCTGCCTCCGCGCTATGTGGCCGGGACGCCAGTGGAAAGATCGTCCGTTGCAGATCTCCTTCTGGTCGCTGAACGTGGGGTTGGGAATGATGGCGCTGCTCAGCCTGTTGCCGGTTGGATTGCTCCAGGCCGCAGCCTCCATTGAACACGGTACTTGGTACGCGCGCTCCGCGACGTTCCTCCACGGACCGTACATGAGCACGCTGCGCTGGATGCGCGTTCCCGGCGACATCCTCTTCTCTATCGGCGCCGTGGTGCTCGCATGGTTCGTACTCGGCCTGCTTACCGGCTACTCATATGTAGAAGACGTGCAAGTGAAGTCCGCTTCCCTGGCCACGCTGCACGCCAAGGAGTTCCCGGCAGACTAGTTTTCGCACGACCTCCATTCCATGTGGCGCGGGAAAAGATCCCCGCGCTGCTTTTTTTGCCCACAAGAAAACTCCCGGCCGACTGGCGACCGGGAGTCCATTTCTTCCGAACTACCTGCTTCCCTACCAGACTCGGCAGCGATCCTCGCGAACCATCGGCTGTCCGACCTTGCAGTGGAAAGCTTCCTGGAATTGCTTCATGTTTGACACCACGCCGTTGACCCGGTATTGCAGCGGAGAGTGCGGATCGGTCATCGCCCGCAGCCGCAGGTTCTCCGGACGGTCATTTCCGCAGGCCCATTGCGCCATCCCGACGAAGAACCGCTGGTCGGGCGTCAAGCCGTCACGATCTTCCAGCTTCATTCCTTTCGTCGCTTCCTTCCACGCCATGTAAGCTAGCATCGTCCCGCCGAGGTCGGCAACATCTTCGCCTTCGGTCAGCTTGCTGTTGATCTTGATGTCGTCAACAACGGTGTACTGCGCATACTGGTTTACAACACAATCGGCGCGCTTGGTGAATGCCGCCGCATCCTGCGGCGTCCACCAGTCACGCAGATTTCCCTTGGCGTCGAACTGCCTGCCTTCGTCGTCAAAGCCGTGCGTCAACTCGTGGCCAATCGTCGAACCGGTATTCCCGTAGTTTGGCGCGTCATCTTCCTTCGGGTCATATAGTGGAGGCTGCAAAACACCCGCCGGGAAGTTGATGTCGTTCATCTGCGGATCGTAGTAGGCATTCACGGTTGGAGGCGTCATGCCCCACTCCGTGTGATCAACCGGCTTTCCGATCTTGTCTAGTTGCCGGCGAGTCTCGAATGTTGAAGCGCGCTCGACGTTGCCAAGGAAGTCATCACGCACGACTTCTACCGAGCTGTAATCGCGCCACTTGTCCGGATACCCTACCTTGTTGATGAGCCCATGCAGTTTAATAAGTGCCTGCTTCTTCGTCTCCGGACTCATCCACTCGAGCTGAGTCAGATCACGATCCATCGCGGCTTCGATCTGCTTGGTCATGTCCACTGTGCGGGCTTTCATTTCCGGCGTGAACGTCCGTGCAACAAATTCCTGCCCCAGCGCTTCACCAAGCTGACGGTCCACCAGGCTCACGCAACGCTTCCACCTTGGCTGCAACTGTTGCGCGCCGCGCAGGATGTGACCGTAGAAATGGAAGTTCTCATCCACAAACGGCGACGACAGATACGCGGCGTTCGCGTGCAGAACGTGCCACCGCATGTACGCCTTCAAGTCGCCGAGCGGAACCGTTGCGATTTCCGTATTCAGTTCCTTGTAGAACCCAGGCTCCGTCACGTTGAACTCGTTCAACGACGGCATTCCGGTCGTCTTCAGATACGCGGACCAATCAAAGTCGGGCGTAAGTGCTTCCAATTGTTTGAAGTCGACCTTGTGATAGAGCTTGTAGGGATTCCGCATCTCTACTCGCGTCAGCGACGCCTTGGCCAGTGCCGTCTCGATCTTCATGATCGCGTCGGATTCGCTCTTGGCTTTCTCGGGAGAGTCGCCGGCGAGCTCCAGCATCTTCTGCACATGCGCGACATATTCTTCGCGAATCTTCTGCGATTTCTCGTCGGTCTTCGTGTAATAGTCGCGGTCCGGCAAACCCAGTCCGCCCGCGCCGGCAAAAGCGATCACCTGCGACGAGTTCCCAAAGTCCTGGTTCGAACCGAAGCCGAAGAACAGTCCCCGCCCTGAAGTTGAAAGATGAAGTTTCGCCACCAGCGGCGCAAGCTGGCGCTTTGACGTCATCGCGTCGATCTCGTGGAGGGCAGGCTCCAGCGGCGTCACGCCCAACTTGTCGACCTTCGTCTGGTCCATGCAGGCTTCAAAGTAGTCGCCAATTTTCTGCTGATTAGGATTGCGGCCTGAGGTTTTCGTGGAGAGTTCGTCGAGGATTCCCCAGAGGAATCGCTGGTTCTCGTCATAGAGCTTTCCGTAGACGTCCCACGAGCTCTGGTCTGGCGGAATCGGGTTATTCTTTTTCCACCCGCCGCAGGAATACATGTAAAAGTTCTGGCACGGATCCACCGAGCGATCCATGGACTTCACGTCGAGACTCGGTGTATACGGCAGCGCCGTTAACGGAGTCTCGGCCTTCGGCGCCGGTTTTTGTGGGGGATTCTGGGCAACTGCCGCACTCAGCGGCAGCAATAACACACCCATCAACAGGGCGGACAATTTCATCGCACTCTCCTGGCACTGCTTTATAAGGACTGCAAGTGTATATGAGAGACGCACGAAAATGCCAAAAGCGAGCACAACAGCGGCACATGTGTCCCATCCCTGTCTTCCTTTCCCGGGTGGCCCATGCGAGCCTTTGCTCGCGTGGGAGCGATTCACTTGTGCCCTATCCTTGTCGCCCGCTGTTGGCGACAGGGTGAGTTCGTTGTTTTGTATTTCTTCTCGAAACTTGAAACTGAAAGGGGACTTCTGATTCCCGTCATCCTTCACCCGAGCGGGTGCCCCACGTTCGCGGCCATCTTTTGGCCGATAACGTGGGGATAGCGCCACCCATTACCCCGCCTTCGGCTCCCACAACTCAATCGGATTCGCCTCGGGATCATGCAACCTTGCGAACCGCCCGTTGGGATATTCCTGCGGATCGACCTTGACCTTGATCCCTGCCGCCCGCAATTGCGCCGTCATCGCCTCCAGGTTCCGGACGCGGAAGTTCACCATCCACATCTGCTTTGGATCGCCGAAGTATTCGGTATCCTCCGGGAACGGGCCGAATACTGTCGCCCCTGCCTCTTGTTCCCAGCACGGCGCGTCATAGCTCGTCGGCGTCATCGTCACTCCGAGATGGTCCCGATACCACTGTGCCAGCGCCGCCGCATCCCGCGCTCGAAAAAACAACCCTCCAATGCCCGTCACTTTCTCCATCTCACACGCTGCACTCGATTTTCCCGGATTTCACCACACGCCAACAGCAGCGTTTCCCACTTTTCCACCGCTCACTGGGGGCCTGTACGCACTACTATTTTGCAGCAGGCTTAGGTTGCTGGTCGGTGTACGCCTCACAACTGACCGACGAATCGACCGAACGCAGGTCTTTAGCCAAAATCGTGGACCTCGGCTGCTTCTCGATCCGTTTGATGGCAGACACAAGATGCTCGCGGGTCCACGTGCCGCCAAGTGGGGGAGTCGGCAAAGACACCTCTCCATTCCTGCCCTTGGACATTTTGAAGCGGGCATTGTTTTGAATATTGAAGTTCCGGCGGCCATCGCGTTCGGTCAGGAAGATGGTAAACACGAGTCCATCCGGTCGCGAAGGGTCCGTATAATCCACAACGTAGAGTATCTTCTTTCCGGGGTAGGACTCCTTGTCGAGAAGATAGCCAAACGTCAGCTTTGCAGCTTTGTCATGTGGGAGAAAACCTTTTGCAGCCAGGCACTGAGCCGCCTGATGCAGCAGCACTGCTCCTGCACCCTGTGCATGGCCAGCGCAGCTCAAGCAGCCTACCATTGCCAGCGAAGCAAGCTTAATAGCAATTGTTCTCATGGTTCCCATCCTCAGTGCCCCGGATCGTTGTAGATGTATATTCAGGTCGTCTGGTGACTCCAGCTATCGTTGAACGGTCCGAAAGACTCATATACGGACTGGCGACCACGGCCAATTGGACGGCTGTGGAGCCAACTCGGCGGTATGTGACTTGTTCCGTAGAAGGTTCGGCCTCCGACCGGGTCAGCACCGTCGTTAGCTCGATTCGTATAAGCACCGTGCATCATTTGCGAAAGCGCCGACGACGCCGTTCCCGTGTCCGGGGCTACCTCGTTTGGCTTTTTTCTGTTTGCGTTATTGATCAGAGCGTTGGCAATAGCGATCGCACCATTTTGGAGTTCTTTAGGGTCGCCACCTTTCGGAGTGCCCAAACTCCCGATCTCATTGGTCAGAACCTTTGAGAGGTCGCCTACCGTTGTTTTCCCGACAGCATCATTGTTCACGTTCTGCTGTTGGGCCGAGAACGGTGTCCATCAGAGCCTCGCGATTACTCGCCTTTCACTCCTTCCGCTTTGCATTCATTGCCGCCTGGGCAGGTGGCCCGGGTTAGCGAATTAGAAACCCCTGACGGTGGCGCGTTCAAGCCTTCTTTTGACTTGAACGGGGCAGTTCTCTGATGTTGCACAAAAGGCTCGTGGCCCACCCTACACCTGGCATACACTGGATTGTGCCCTACCCTTGTCGCCCGCAGTTGGCGACAGGGTGGGGTCGTTAAACGCGCAGTCGCGGCGCCTGCAGTCCTCCGCACCCTCGACGCTCAATCTTCTGTCGTTGCCTTTCCAATTCGAAAATTCCTTTGTGGTCTGCCTTCGCTTGTGCCGACGACCGACGACCATCGACCGACGACCAGTTGGTCACATGTCAAGATGTTCCAGGTCACACATTTCCCCCAGCTATCTGATTCCGAAGGAAATATAAACTTCAAATCGATGTCACCTTTTCCCCACCTGATCTGCCATACTGAATATAGAGAGACAAAACACCAAAGCCCGCCTCGCGGCGGGTTTCGCTTTTGCTGGTGCTTTTGCCTTTCAGTAGCTTAGTAGCTCAGTAGCTCCAGTAGCTAAGGCCTTTGGAATGAAATATTTAGTATGTAACCTGTTTGTTTTCTAATATTTAGAGGGAAACATTCCTATCTATTTGAAAACAAAGTATCGAAAAAAGGGGGGAGGGGGTGCCCGGAAGCCGAGCACCCCTCCGAAAAACGGTCAACGATAGCGATCAGTTGATATAGAAATCCGGTCTTCCGCTGTCACCCATCGCGCCAATCGGATCGCCTGGCGGAGGTTCCAGCGTCGGCGTCGGCTGCACCATTTGTCCCGGATCTTTCTGGAAGCGCTGAATCTGTTCCGATGCAAACAGCAGATGCGCCTTCTGCGTTTCGTCCTTCGTCGATGTCATTTGTTTGTCGGCCCACGATTTCAGTTCGGTCAGTTTCAGCAACGCCATCGCCCGAACTTCCGGCGTTGCCGAAGTGTTCGCCGCCAGCGCCATCAACTGGTTCAGAGCCACGTCGTCCACCGTGTCCTGCACTGCGCCCAGTCGTCCTGTAAGCGCCGGCGCCTTCCACGTCGCCTCCAGCAACCGTTCGAGCACTTCATCGAGTCCCGGTTGGGATGGATCTTCGGCGTGAAACTGGATCAGCCGTTGCGCACGCTCCGGGTTCAGCAGCGGTTGGATCGTGATCCGCGCCGCGGTCTCTGCTGCCGCCAGCGGGTCAAACGTCAGCCCGGTATTCGACGGGAACGACTCGCGCGTCCGCGGATAGCCCATCGGATGTGGCGGGAACAGTTTCACCAGCCGTTCTGGAATCACGAGTTCCTTCGGGCTGATCGTCTCCAGCGCGGCCGTCAGCGCCCGTCGCTGCTCAGCCCCGGAGACCGGCGTTGTCGGCGTCTGCCCGTCACCGCGCATTGCGTAGGAATAAACCTGGCCGCCGATCTCCTTGATCGCCGCCACGGTCTGATAGCGATGATAGAGATACACAGGCACGAACACGTCTTCGAGATCGGCCATCGGCTCGCCTTCCCGAATGGCGTCGGGTGAGAAATGTTGCAGCGCGTAGTCGCGAACCTGCATGACGCGGGTTAGTTCGTTGACCGGGTTCTTGCCGTTGTCCCACAGGTGGACGTTCGGGTGTGCGCTTCCCTCCGGCCTCGCGTCCTGGTCTGACAGGAAGTACAAACCATGCGCCATCGCTTTTTCCAGGATGCCGTCGAGCGCGGCCTTCTCGTTCGTTCCCGGAGGGAACTGCGAGTAGCCATACTCAATCGCCACCTTGTCCCAGGCTCCGATGCCCGTTGCATACGCGTCGCTCAAATCGAGTTCGCCGTTGGGACCAATTGTTATGAGCGGAGCAGGATAATCCATCACCGATGCGCGGCCTTCCGCGCTCGAAAGGTAGTTGTGCGCAAGACCAAGTGTGTGTCCCAGTTCGTGCGCCGCCAGTTGGCGAATGCGCGCCAAGGCAAGCTCTAGCATTCGCGGATCGGCGGGCTTCCCCTTCTTGTAGGGAGACAACAGGCCCTGGAAAATCATGTAGTCCTGGCGAATGCGAAGAGAATCCAGCGACACCTGGCCTTTGATGATCTCGCCCGTGCGAGGATCAATCACGGATGCGCCGTAAGACCAGCCGCGCGTTCTCCTTGGCACCCACTCGATTACGTTGTAACGGATGTCCATGGGATCAACGCCGGGTGGCAGCATTTCTACCTTGAACGCATTGCTGAAACCGGCGGCCTCGAATGCCTGGCTCCACCACCGAGCCCCGTCCAGCAGCGCCGAGCGAACCGGCTCCGGAGTGGAGGGATCCAGGTAATAGACAATTGGTTTCACCGGATCGCTGATCGCCGCGTTCGGATCTTTCTTCTGCAAGCGATGACGCGTGATGAATCGCTTCACCATCGGCGAGCCAATCGGAGTACTGAAGTCCATGTAGGACATGTCGAAGTAACCACCCCGGGGATCGAACGCCCGCGGTTGGTAATTGCCGTCTGGCAATTGAATAAACGAATAGTGCTCGCGTAACGTGATGGCGTCAGGATCGGGGGTCACCTGGCGGACCCAGCGCCCCGGGGTGTCCCCAACAAACGTAAGCGTCGCCTCCACCTCGGTGTTCTCCGGAAAATTCTTCGTGTCGGGGAGGTAAATCGCCGAACGTGAAGGATCGAGGCGGTAGCTGCCTTGCTTGGTCTGCTTCAGAGTCTGTATGACATGATGCGCATCGCTCATGAAAAACGTTGTCGCATCCACCAGCACACTTCCGTTGTCCTCGGCAGCGACTTCGAATCCTGCGAGTACTGATTGCGCGAATGCATCTTTGATCGCGCGTTGTTCGACAGGATCGTGGCTCGACGAGCGGTATTTGAGATTCACCTGAACCAGCAGCACCTTGGGCCCGACCCGTTCGAACTTCACAACTCGCCCGTTGCCCAACTGCCCGCGGTCCAGCCCCACATCGTTCGAACCAAGTCCCGCAGGTAACGAATCGAGAAAGAGAAACTCCGTGTTCCACTTGTCGATCTCTAACCAAAGCTTTCCCTGCCGGGCGTCCCAATAGAGAGGAAAGTAGCCGGGCATCTTCTGCATATGCGCGGTTTTCGCCGCAATGGTTGGCAGGACTTTTCCATCCTGTCCCTGCGCAAACATGAGACTCGCACAAATGATCAACAAAGAAACCGACACAACTGCGCGACGAAACCGCATCAATCTCCACCTCGACTATGTTGAATGCAACACGATGCCCACGAATTAGCGAAGGCTCTGTTGGGACGAAAGTATAACGTGCGCGGCAAGAAGCGGCGGAGCAGAAAGAAACGGAGCGTGACGCCACCTAAGCGCCATCTCGAGAGATATCGTTCAGGGAAGGCTCAGTTCGTGCGTGTTACTTTGCATGCGGATTTGTGATTGGTGGACTGACGTTCGACGATGACGCCATCCATCACGGTGGAACACAACAGGCAGGCAAACTGCTCGGTCAACGCGTCGTGACGAATCAAAAATCGCAGATAAATCGGCCCGTAGAGAGCATCGAGCGTGAGGTCGAGATCGAGACCGGCTGGCAATTCGCCACGGGTAATCCCGCGCCGCAGAATCTCGTAGGCCTCTTGACGGCGAGGCATCATGAAGCGTTCGCGGAATGCCTTGATCAGGCTTGCGTCGGACTGCCCGCCCCCAATCAGCGCAGAAACGATGCGCCCCCGCTTCCCTCGAAGGACACGCACCAGTCGCTTCATTTGCAGGCTGAGATCGTGCCGTACCGAACCGGTATTGGGGAAGCGCAAATCGGCTTCCGCGCTGGAAAGGAACGCATCCGCGACCAGCGCAGCTTTGTTGGGCCACCAGCGGTAGACGGTCGCCTTGCCGACATTGGCATCGGCTGCAATCGCCTCGATCGAAAGCTCGACAAAACCGTCCTTGCGAAGCAATCGAAGAGTACTGCGCAGAATGTTCTTCCGAGCCTGCTCGCTGCGAGGGCGGCCCGGCGGACGATGCTTTGGATTTGCACTGCTCGCAATTAGAGCTTGTGCCATGGGCATACTTTAGCATATTTTGAATCCGATACGAACCGTTTCGAATCTAGCGACTGTATCTTTCGATTCTGTCAGCTGGGCAATAAAACGTTTCTGAATTCTGGAGTACCACCGCAGATGTGGATTGTTCAATTAGCTTTGCGGCGGCCATTGACGTTCATTGTCATGGCCTTGCTGATTATCATCATTACTCCGCTCGTCATCCTTCGCACGCCCACCGACATTTTCCCGGACATCGATATTCCAGTCATCAGCGTTATCTGGAACTACACGGGTCTTCCCGCGGACCAGATGGCGAACAGGATTGTCTCGAACTCCGAACGCGGCATCAGCACCACCGTCAATAACATCGAGCACATCGAGTCGCAATCGCTGAACGGGATCGGAGTCGTCAAGATCTATTTCCGCCCGGGCGCGAACATCCAGACGGCACTTTCGCAGGTCACGGCAATCTGCCAGACGATGGTGCGAACGCTTCCCCCGGGCACTACGCCGCCTCTCATCATCACGTATTCCGCGTCCAGCATTCCGATTCTCCAACTAGGGCTCAGCAGCAAGAGCCTTTCCGAACAGCAGCTATTCGATCTCGGACAGAATTCGCTGCGGACGTACCTGGCGACCGTCCACGGCGCGGCCATGCCCTACCCTTACGGCGGAAAGCAGCGCGAGGTCGACGTCGACCTTGATACCGCGAGCTTGCAGGCATATGGGCTGACGCCGACTGATATTGTGAATGCCGTCAGCGCTCAAAATCTGATCCTGCCATCCGGTTCGGCAAAGCTCGGCCCGCTCGAATACAACGTCGAAATGAACGGTACGCCATCGACGATTGCGGAGTTGAACGATCTTCCCGTCAGGACTAAGAACGGGGCAACCATTTACCTGAAAGACGTCGCCTACGTGCGCGACGGCTTCTCCCCGCAGACCAACATCGTGCGGCAAGATGGCGTTCGCGGCGCGCTGATGTCCATTTACAAAAATGGAGGCGCGTCCACCCTCTCGATCGTGAGCGACATAAAAAAGATTCTGCCAATCGCGGCTGAGGCACTTCCGCCGAGCCTGAAGATGACACCGATGTTCGACCAATCGCTCTTCGTGCGCGCTGCGGTCGATGGTGTCATTCACGAAGGTCTTACGGCTGCGTTCCTGACGGCTGCGATGATTCTTCTCTTCCTCGGCGATTGGCGCAGCACGTTGATCATCTCGATCTCCATTCCGCTTTCAATCTTTACTTCAATCATGGCGCTGAGCGCGTTGGGGCAGACGATCAACCTGATGACGCTCGGTGGGCTGGCACTGGCCGTGGGAATCCTCGTCGACGATGCGACCGTGGCGATCGAGAATATTGACCGACACCGTGCGATGGGAAAAGACCTGGTGCAGGCCATCCTCGACGGTTCACAGGAAATCGCCGTCCCGGCTTTCGTTTCCACTCTCTGTATTTGCATCGTTTTCGTGCCCATGTTCTTCCTGACCGGCGTGGCGCGATTCCTCTTCGTGCCGCTTGCCGAGGCCGTTGTGTTTGCGATGCTCGCCTCCTACGTACTCTCGCGTACGTTGGTGCCCACGCTCGTGATGTACATGATGCGCAATCACGAACATGGATCGAGCGGGGATGGCGCGCTCGGCCGTTTCCAGAAGAGCTTTGAACGCGGCTTTGAGCGGTTCCGTACTTCTTATCACGAACTGCTTAAAGAAACGTTGCAGCATCGCAGAATATTCGCAATCTGCTTTCTAGCCTTCTGCACCGCATCGATGGGACTCGTGTACTTCCTTGGCGAAGATTTCTTTCCGCAGGTAGATGCCGGGCAATTCCGTCTCCACATGCGAGCACGGCCAGGATTACGAATCGAAGAAACCGCAAAACTTTGCGACGAAGTAGAACAGGTGCTTCACCGCGAGATTCCAAAGGATCAGATACAGAACGTTCTCGATAACATCGGTCTGCCCTACAGCGGCATCAACTTGTCCTACAGCAACGGCGGTACGATTGGATCGTCCGATGCAGAAATCCTCGTCTCACTGAATCCCAAAAACCACGCCCCTACCGACACATATGTACGCAAGTTGCGCAAAGAATTGCCGAGAGATTTTCCTGGTGTGGACTTTTTCTTCCAGCCTTCCGACATTGTCACGCAGATCCTGAACTTTGGTCTGCCAGCTCCTATCGATGTCCAGCTCATTGGACCGGATGCCACGGATAACTATGCGATTGCGCAGAAGATCGCAAACCGGATGCGCCGCATTCCCGGAGCGGTAGACGTGCACGTTCAGCAGATGATGGACGAACCCACTCTACACCTTGCCATTGATCGTACGCGCGTGCAGCAAGTGGGTCTGAGCGCCCGCGACGTCGCGCAGAACGTGCTTGTATCGCTGAGTTCCAGCTTCCAGACGGCGCCGAGTTTCTGGCTGAACCCCAAGAATGGCATCACCTACAACGTCGCTGTGCAGACTCCGCAGTACAGGATCACCTCGTTGCAGGCATTGATGAACATCCCGGTTGGTGGCTCGTCCGGAGCACCGCCACAAGTGCTCGGCAACCTCGTGCAGCTCACCCCCGAGGCACGTCCCGCCGTCATTTCTCATTACAACGTTCAACCGGTAATGGATGTGTACGCGAGCGTGGAGGGACGCGACCTAGGCGCGGTATCCGACGACACGAACCAGGTACTCAAACAATTTGAGGGGCACCTGCCGCGCGGAACGCACATCGTCGTGCGCGGCCAGGTGCAGACAATGCGCTCCTCGTTCCTGGGATTAGGCGTTGGCCTTCTGATGGCTATCGGACTTGTGTATTTCCTCATCGTCGTCAACTTCCAGTCGTGGCTCGATCCGTTCATCATCATCACAGCCCTCCCCGGAGCGCTGGCCGGCATCGTCTGGATCTTGTTGCTGACGCGAACGACTCTCAGCGTTCCATCGCTAACTGGCGCGGTGATGTGCATGGGCGTAGCGACCGCGAATTCAATCCTGCTTGTGTCGTTCGCGCGATCGCGGCTTGATGCCGGAGTACCGGCTATGCAGGCCGCTCTGGAAGCGGGATTCACGCGTATCCGTCCGGTACTAATGACGGCCCTGGCGATGGTCATCGGCATGGTGCCGATGGCTCTCGGATTCGGAGAAGGCGGCGAGCAGAACGCGCCGCTTGGACGAGCGGTTATCGGCGGCTTGCTGCTGGCAACATTGGCAACACTCTTCTTCGTTCCGGCGGTTTTCACAATGGTTCACGGACGCCGCCATCGCGCAACGCAGGAAAAAGTACATTCATAGTCTCTTAGCAGTTAGGCAAGGAGTCACGATCGACATGCATCACGCTGAAACAACAAATCCGGGACAAGATGCTCCTCCGCGAGCTTCGACACGCACGGTGAAAACAATCGGCATCGTGCTGTTTGTTTTACTGCTCGTGGGCGGAGCCCTGAGCATCGCTTCCCGCATTTATTCCGAAAAAGTCCTGGCCAAGGAAACCGACCAGTTGGCGATTCCAACGGTGGCCATAGTGCAACCGACGATGGAGAAGCCTGACCAGGAAATCGTTCTTCCGGCTTCATTACAGGCCTACACCGAGTCCCCCATCTACGCGCGCACGAATGGATACCTTCTCCACTGGTACAAGGACATCGGCAGCCGCGTAACAAAAGGTGAACTACTTGCGGATATCGACACGCCGGAAGTTGATCAGGAACTGATGCAGGCCAGGGCCGCGCGCGAACAGACGCAGGCGCAGCTTCAACTGGCGAAGATATCCGCGACCCGCTGGCAGGATCTCCGCAAAACCGATTCAGTCTCGCAGCAGGAAACCGACCAGATGGTCAGCGGGTATCGGCAGGCGCAGGCGAACCTGGCTGCGGCGGAAGCAAACGTAAAGCGCCTCGAGCAGCTAGAGTCGTTCAAGCACGTCGATGCGCCTTTCGCGGGAGTGATAACCAAACGCAACGTGGACATCGGTGCGCTCATCAACTCCGGTAACGGCGGGTCGAACCATGAGTTGTTCGACATCGCGGAAGTCGGCGTACTGCGCGCCTACGTAAATGTTCCACAAGCGTATGCCCCCGCGATTCACCGCGGCATGTCGGCCTATCTCGCAATGACCGAGTATCCCGGCAAGAAATTTCCCGGCAAAGTTGTGCGCACGGCTGACGCCATCGATCCTGCTACGCGCACACTCTTGACTGAGATCGATATTCCCAACCACGATCACACGTTATTGCCAGGAGCATTCGTCGAAGTTCACTTCGCGGCACGCACGGATGCGGGCAAAATGACGCTGCCGGAAAACGCTCTGATCTTCCGGGCACATGGGCTTCAGGCCGCCATTGTCGGAAACGACGACAAGGTATCGCTGCAGACAATCACCATTGGCCGTGACTTCGGTACGAGTGTAGAGGTTTTGACGGGGATTTCGCCCGATGACCATATAGTCATAAATCCGCCTGACTCGCTTGAAAATGGCGCGACTGTGCACGTCGCGAGCGGGAGCCAGCAATGAAATGTGCTGCATTGGCGGCGGCCGCTCTGGGCTGTAGTCTGCTGGCGGGCTGCGCCGTAGGACCAAAATATCAACGGCCGAATTACCAGGCGCCGGCACAATGGAAAAGTGAAAAACCGTGGCGTACCGCCACGCCTATGGACGCTCTCCCGAAGGGTACGTGGTGGACGATCTTCGGCGATGACACCCTGAACGGCTACGAACAGCAGGTGCTGGCATCGAATCAAACTCTGTCGGCAGCGCAGTCGCGCCTGGAGCAAGCTCGGGCGGCCGCATACGTCGCTTCATCCGCGCTGTTTCCGCAAGTTGGATTCGATCCGAATTTGCAGCGGCAGCGCGTTTCCGCGAATCGGCCCTCCCTGGGAGGAACGCCGCCAACTACGGCGGTAACGCAGAATGTTTTCAATCTGCCCTTTGCCATCAGCTATGAAACTGACGTATTCGGGAGACTCCACCATAATCTGGAAGCCGCGAACGCGTCGTACCAGGCGAGCGCTGCTGACCTTCAAAATGCGCAACTGATTCTAACCGCCGAACTCGCCGCCGATTACTTCACTCTGCGCGAGCTCGATTCGGAGATCGGTGTCGTGCGCGACAGTGTCACGATTGAGCAAAAGGGCCTGCAACTGGTCGAGAATCGCGAGCGCGGCGGGATTGCCTCCGGCCTTGAAGTTGCACAGCAGAAAACAGTGCTGGATGTGGCGCGCACGCAGATGTCCCTCCTGCAACAACAGAGAAATCAGTACGAACATGCAATCGCCGTGTTGGTCGGACAATCCGCGTCCACGTTCTCCGTCGCAGTGCGACCTCTGAAGGCAGCAGTCCCGGTGATTCCCATCGGCGTTCCTTCCGATGTCCTAGAAAGAAGACCGGACATCGCCGAAGCGGAGAGAATGATGGAGGCAACCAACGCACAGATCGGAATCGCGAAGGCAGCCTTCTACCCGGACGTCATCATTGGTGGCAGCGTGGGGACGCAGACCCGCGATATTGCATCGCTCGTGTCCGCGCCAAGCACCTTCTGGAGCCTCGGCGTGGGCGCGCTGCAAACCGTCTTCAACGGCGGACGCAACCGTGCACAACTCGCATACGCCAAGGCCGGCTACAGTGCCGCCGTGGCAAACTACCGTCAGACGATACTTGTCGCATTTCAGCAGGTCGAGGACGGACTCTCCGGACTCGGTGAGCTCGAAAAAGCGGCGCAGACTCAGCACCAGGCGGTGGAGGATTCGCAGCGAACCCTCACGATCGCGAACAATCGCTACGTTGGCGGAATGACGAATTACCTCAACGTCATCCAGGCGCAGGAATCGCTATTGGCAAATCAGCGCCTCGCATCGCAGATCCTTGGACAACAGATGGTCGCGTCAGTCTATCTCGCCAAGGCGCTGGGCGGCGGTTGGGACGCATCCACTTTGCAGAACTTCCAGGTGAAACCGACCGCGAAGCAGGCAGTGCAACAGTAATTCGAGCAGAAATGAAGGCGCCGGCTCAATGGCCGGCGCTTTTGCGTCCTGAAGCGATTTCAGTTTCAGCCGCCTACCACATCAAGCACGCGCCCCCGTGGATCGACCAGTTCGATGCGTACTGCGGGCGTGCCATCCGCATGTGTCGAGCAGCTAAGGCATGGGTCGTACGCACGAATTACGGCGGCCACCCTGTTTACCGCCCCTTCCTCGATGTGATCGCCCTTGATAAAGTGTTCGCTGACCTGCTGGACGCTTCGGCTGATGGCAAGGTTGTTGTGCCCGGTTGCAACGATCAGGTTTGCCCATTGAATCGCACCGTCCTCGTTCACCTTGTAGTGATGAATCAGCAGACCGCGCGGTGCTTCAATGATCCCGATTCCCTCCATCGCGTTCACGGAAGCATTCGCACGCACGTGTGTGCTTAGAATATCCGGCTCGGAGAGCAACGTCTTCATTCGCTCCAGCGCGTAGAGGATCTCCAGCAACCTCGCATAATGATAAAGGAACGAACTGTGTGGCATCCTGCCAAAGCGCTGGCGGAACTCAGCGAGTTCGCCATCGGCACGCGGGGTTCCGAAAGCGTCGATGACATTCACTCGCGCCAGGGCGCCAACCCGGTAGATCCCTGCCGGATATCCAAGAGGTTTATAGAACGGCGCTTTCAGGTACGAGTCGCGCACCGTGGCTTCGGCGATGAAATCGGCGTAGCGCTCGGAGGGGATTCGATCCTGTACCATCTTCCCATCTGCATCGAGGAAGCGAATTGTGCCGTCGTAAAGCTGGGCATTGCCGACTGAATCTGTCAGTCCCGCGTGCATGGTCGGAGCAGAACCGAAGTAGTCGATCTCGTCCTTGAATCCGTCGATCGCTCCCTTGAACAGGCTGAGAGTGCGCTCGGCGATTGCCATCACACCCGGCAGATCGCCCAGAATGTGGTCGCGCACTTGCGCGGACATCGGCGAACCTACGCCACCGGGAACTATCCACGAAGCATGGACGCGCTCCTGCGCCAGTGACTCAATCACCTGCAATCCAAATTTCCGGAGTTCGATGCCGTCGCGTGCGAGTTCCGGGTGCGCCTCAATCACGCCGACCACGTTACGAGTAGCCGGGTCCGCATCCATCCCAAGCAGCAGGTCTGGAGAAGATAGATAAAAGAAGCTGAGGGCGTGCGACTGCACGAACTGGGCGCAATGGATCAGCTCACGCAGCTTGCGCGCCGCGCTGGGCAGCCGGACGGCTATGATCTCATCGCACGCCTTGGCCGAGGCAAGCTGGTGGCTGACGGGACAAATGCCGCAGATTCGTGACGTAATCCCAGGCATTTCGTAATAGGGCCGGCCCTCGGTGAATTTCTCAAAGCCTCGAACCTGCGTCACCTGGAACTGTGTGCTCGCAACGTTTCCGGCGTCGTCGACAAGGATCGTGACTCGTGCATGACCTTCGATCCGGCTTACCGGATCGATCGTGATTCGCTTCATCGGATGCTCCTTACCCGAACTTCACCTTGGCATTCACGTCCGGCTTGCGCCCTTCCAACAAGTCGTTGAGCATGCCGGAAATAGCCCGGGAAGAAGGGGGGCAACCGGGCATACATAGATCAACTTTCACAAAATCCTGCAAAGGGCGGGAATGCTTCAGCAGCTGCGGAAGGTGATCTCCCGGAATGCGTCCCTCATGCATGTTCTCGACGTAAATCCCTTGCAGAAGTTTGTTCACCGGAATCGTATTTCGCATTCCCGGCACATTGGACGTAACGGCGCAGTCCCCGAGCGCAACCAGAAGTTTTGTCCGCTGGCGAATGAGTTGTAGCTTGGTAATGTCTTCTTGCGAACTCACCGCACCTTCCACGAGCGTGACGTCCACATCCTCCGGGAATATCTGTGCATCAACCAACGGGCCGTACACGATGTCCACCTTGCGGACAACCGAGATGATCGCCGCGTCCATATCGAGCAGCGACATGTGACAACCGGAGCAGCCATCAAGCCACACGGTAGCGAGCTTCACTTTCTTCATGCCTCGACTCCTCTCCGGCGCATGATCGTACTGATATTCTCCGTTGACTTCACCATCTCTTCGATCGCCTTGCCCTTCTCGGCCAGGGCGCCCGTCGGACATGCCTGTACGCACTTCCCGCAGTTCGTGCAGCTCTTCGCCTCTCCCCACTTCTGGTTCAGGTCGCTGATGATCCTGGCGTGGATTCCGCGATTAGTCAGATCCCACACGTGAGCGCCCTCCAACTCCGCGCAAACGCGAACGCAACGAGTACAGAGAATGCAGCGGTTGTGATCAAGAACAAAGCGCGGGTGCGAGAGGTCCACCGGCAGCTTGGGATAGTTATAGGCGAATCGCACGTTGGTCACGCCGAGCGAAGTAGCCATGGATTGCAGTTCGCAGTGTCCGTTGGAGACGCACACCGCGCAGACATGATTTCTCTCCACCAGCAGCAGTTCGATGGTGATCCGCCGATATCGTGCGAGCTTCGGCGAATTCGTCGTGACCGACATGCCATCCTGCACCGGCGTCGTACAGGCCGGCAACATGCGATCGATGCCCGACACTTCCACCATGCAGAGTCTGCATGCGCCAACAGAGGAGAGTCCTTCTAGAAAGCAGAGCGTTGGAATTGTTTTGTTGCTCGCCCGGGCCGCGTCGAGGATGCTCTGCCCTTCCACGGCATTCACCAGTTCGCCGTCGATACGAATCGATATAGTCTTTTTTGCCACGGTTCGGCTCCTCTCTAGCGCACGGAAACAACTTTGACATCGCAACGGAGACAACGGCAGGCTTCGTCCAGTGCTTCCTCCGGCGTCAGCCCAAGCACGACTTCCTCTTCCGAACCCACGCGAATTTGCGCGGAAAGCTCGTGCGGCTTGTGCCGACGGCTGTCGCTCGGACTATCCGGCGGACGCTGTTCATATTCCACCGGGCGGAAAAGGCTGTCCCAGCGCTTTGCATCCATCAATTGTTCGTCGATCGCACGGGCCGCCTGCTTTCCGTAAGCCATCGCGTTGGAAACGTTGGATGCACCTGTCACCACGTCACCACCCGCGAAAAATTTTGGCCGGCTGGTTTCCAGCGAGAAGCGATTCACTTCGATCCTTCCGCCCTCGCGAACCTGGAATCCGGAAGCCTTCGCAAAATCCAGATCAACACTTTCGCCCACGGCAAGGATCACCGAATCGCATTCGAAGCGCAGAACCTCTCCAGTCGGAACCGGCTTACGACGCCCTGACGAGTCATACTCGCCGAGCTTCGTTTTCTCGATTTCCAGAGCCTTCACGTTCCCTTTCGCATCGCCGATAATTCTGTGCGGTGCAGCGAGGAACATGATCTTTGCGCCCTCTTCTTCGGCCGCGGCGGTCTCTTCTTCAATGGCTGGCATATCCTTGCGTTCGCGCCGGTACACCACCGTGACTTCCGATCCGGCACGCAGCGACGTGCGCGCCGAGTCAATGGCGGCATTGCCACCACCAATCACGGCCACTCGACGTCCGAGTTGCACAGGCGCCTTCTTCGAGACCTGCTCCAGAAAAGGCAGCGCCGGGTAGACACCCTTGAGTTCCGTTCCAGGTAGGTAGACCCAGGATTCCTTCCACGTGCCGATGGCGATAAATACCGAGTCGAAGCGGTCGTCCAGATCGTTGAGGGGAAGATCGAACCCGATCCTGCTATTGAAGACGAACTTTACGCCAAGGTGCTCAATCAGTTCGATTTCCCGACGCAGTACCGCCTTTGGCAGCCGATACTCCGGCAATGCAAAGCGCAGCATGCCTCCAGCTTCCGGCATGTGGTCGTACACCGTCACATCGTGACCAAGCAGTGCCAGGTAGAACGCCGCCGTAAGTCCAGTCGGGCCTGCTCCGACGATCGCTATCTTGCGCCCGGTCGGCTCCAGTTTACGTCCCGCAATGCGCTCAGCCATCGGTTCGAACTTGTCAGAGAGAAGAATGTTGTCAGCGATGTAGCGATGCACTTCGCGCATGTTCACCGAGTCATCCATCGTCTGACGCCGGCAACGCTTGTCGCACGGATGCTGGCAGACGCGGCCGGTCGAACACGGAAGCGGATTATCCATGATGATCGACTCGAACGCTTCTTCCAGCCGGTTTTCCTTATACAGTTGCAGGAACCGAGGAATGTTCATGTGCAGCGGGCAACTGTTTTCGCAAGGTGAAAGCGCCAGTTCCGCGCAAACGCCTGCCTGGCAGCGGCGTGACACGATGTGGTCTTCGAATTCCTGCCGGAAGTGACGTACCATTGTCAGGACTGGATTGGGCGCTGTCTGCCCCAGTCCACAGAGTGAGCAATCGCGAATATATCGGCTCAACTCGTCGAGGATATCCAGGTGACGCGTGGTACCCGCGCCAGTGGTAATGCGGTTCAGGATGCGCAGTGACTTGTTGAGTCCCACGCGGCATGGAACACACTTGCCGCACGACTCCGAGTTCGTGAACTCGATGAAGTAACGGGCGACGTCAACCATGCAGTTGTCTTCGTCCATCACCACCATGCCGCCCGAACCCATGATCGATCCGAGTTGAGCAAGGCTTTCGTAGTCCACCGCAGTGTCGAACATCTCCTGCGGAATGCATCCACCCGAAGGTCCGCCGGTCTGGACGGACTTGATCGCGCGGCCCACCGCGCCGCCTTCGCCAATGTCATAGATAAATGTCTTGAGCGGCGTGCCGAGCGGCATCTCGACCAACCCGGTATTGCGTACCTTTCCGACCAGCGAGAAGACTTTCGTCCCGGAGCTTTTCGCGCTGCCGGTCTCGGTGAACCACGCCGGTCCCTTCAACACGATGGGGGCGATGTTGTACCACGTTTCGACGTTGTTGATGTTGCTCGGCTTGCCCCACAGTCCATGTTGAGCGGGAAACGGCGGACGGGGACGCGGCCTTCCGGCCTGGCCTTCCAGCGAGGCTATGAGCGCCGTCTCTTCTCCGCAGACGAACGCGCCGGCTCCCTCGACCAGTTGAAGATTGAATTTGAATCCGCGTCCGAGAATATTCTCACCAAGAATGCCGTATTCTCTCGCTTGGGCTATCGCACGATTCAAGCGATGCACTGCGAGCGGATACTCCGCGCGGACATAGATGATTCCTTCCGTCGCGCCCATGACGTAGCCGCCGATGATCATGCCTTCGATCAGCGAATGTGGGTCGCTTTCGATCTCGTTGCGGTTCATGTACGCGCCGGGATCGCCCTCGTCGGCATTGCAGATGATGTACTTCTGGTCGGATTTTGCCTTGAAGAGGAATTCCCACTTATTGCCCGTCAGGTATCCGGCGCCACCACGACCGCGCAGCTTCGCCGCTTTCAATTGCTCTAGGATGCCTTCCGGATGCCCGTCTATCAGCACCTTGTAGAGCGCCTGGTATCCCCCGACGGCGATGTACTCCTCGATGTCGTCTGGGTTGATAAGCCCGCAATTACGCAGCACGATCTTGCGCTGACCCTTGAAGAATGGAACATCGTTCCACGCTGGAATTTCGGGATATGCATGGCCGTAACGGATGTTGGTGGTGATGTGATCCCAGTCCTCGATTTTGCAATAGACCAGGTCGTGCGTGATATTTCCGGCTTGCAGATCGTGCAAAATGCGGCCAGCGTCACTCGCCTGTACCTGTCGCAGCATCACCAGCGGATTTCCGGGGACGCGTACGTTCACCATCGGCTCTTGGTGGCATGCGCCAAAGCATCCGACACTGGTGAGATAAACGTCGACGCCGCTGCGCTCGATCATTTCGGCAAAGGCGTGGTAGATTCCCTCGGCTCCATTGCCGCGACCGCACGTCCCCATCCCGATAGCAATGCGCGGAACGGAGGGAACAAGTTTTGCAAGACCCAACTCGCGTACGTTATTAAATGCGCCAATATCTTCTATGCGCGGCATCAGTCATTCTCCCGGCCCAGCGATCGCACTTCGCGCTGCAATGTCCGTTCATTCACGTGCCCGCAGATCCTGTGGTTCACTTCCACCACCGGAGCCATGGCACACTGTCCGAAGCATGCGACCGTCCGCATCGTGAACTTGCCGTCAGGCGTCGTCAGAGCCAGCTTGTCGCTTTCTCCGGACTCTTCTCCTTCATCAATCCCCAAGCCCAATTCGAGGCGAAGGCTCTCCAGCAGCGAGCGCGAGTTACGGGTGTGGCACGCCGTTCCCCGACAGATACAGATCGTGTTGTCGCCCTGCGGTTGTAGATTGAAAAGTGCGTAGAAGGTGGCAACGCTGTAGATGCGGGAAAATGGAATCTCCATTTTTCTCGCAATGTAGAGCAACGTTTCCGTCGGAAGGTACTTGTGCCGGTTGTGCTCCTGAACCGCTTCGAGAATGCCAAGGAGGGCCCCGGCGCGGCCGGTATGTTTCGCTATGATTTGATCGATGAATGCTTGTTCGGCTGTATCGATATGATTTTCTACGACCATGTGCGTGGCACTCCTTTCGAACAGGAACCAACGCTGCTCACGTCAAGTTCAGCCTAGCAATGTGCTTGGCGGACGATATGTGACCCACGCGACACTCGGGCGTGACGAACCAAGATGGGAATCACACATCCCTTGTGATTGGCACATTTATGATCGTCACCACCGTTGGAACCGGGTAGAAAGAATCCACGTATAAAGGCCAGGAGGAACTCGTGCATCTTGCAATCCAGAACGTAAGCAAGCGGTATCACGGCGACGTGTGGGCCCTGCGGAGATTCTCGCTCGACCTTGGCCCCGGAGTGCATGGATTACTGGGACCGAACGGCGCCGGAAAAACCACACTTATGAATATCCTGGCGACGATCACCGGAACCACGGAAGGCACTATCACTTGGGACGGCGTCGACATCTCTCGCGAGCCGGATGCCCTCCGCCGGGTACTCGGCTATCTTCCGCAGGATTTCGGCGTGTATCCCAACCTCAATCCCGTCGAGTTCCTTGAATACCTCGCCGCGATGAAGGGCCTTGACGCGCGCACTGCCGCTCAACGCATCGACGCACTTCTCTCGCTCGTCAACCTGAACAACTTTCGCAAGCGTCCGCTTGGCGGATTCTCCGGCGGCATGAAGCAGCGCGTGGGAATCGCCCAGGCACTGTTGAATGATCCAGTCCTGCTGATCGTGGACGAACCGACCGCCGGGCTCGACCCGGAGGAGCGCGTACGTTTTCGCAATCTGCTCGCCGAACTCTCCGGAGAACGAATCGTGATCCTGTCGACGCATATCGTCTCCGACGTGGAAGCCACGGCTACGAATATTGCCCTGATCGCAAAAGGCCAGTTGCTTACTCACGTCTCGCCGGAACAATTACTGGCCACGGTAGAGGGTAAGGTCTGGGAGTACGTTACCGCCAGTTCCGCACTCTCCGATATCAAGCAACGCTTCGTCATCAGTGGAACAACCCGCCGCAGCGACGGCATTCATGTGCGCATCGTTGCCGGCGATCCTCCCGCCGGGTCACGTCCCTTGTCTCCCACCCTTGAAGATGCATACCTGATCGCCATGTCTGACTCACGTGCCGAGGTAGGCGCATGAGCAGCGCTCGCATGGCCTACCACATGGTGCGAGCTGACTTCCTGGAACGTGTCCGGCGCTACAGCTTTCTCATGACACTCGGAGTCGCTGTCTATCTCGGACTCGCAACCGTGCAGGGGACAATTCGCCTTCAACTCGGCGAATACATCGGAGTCTTCAATTCGGCTTGGGTCAGCTCCCTCATGACGATGGTGGCCGGGACATTTCTCTCGATCGCTGGATTCTACGTCGTAAGAAATTCCGTCTTTCGCGATGAGCAGACACGGGTTGGACGCGTGCTCGCCGCCACGCCCATGACGAAGTTCACATACACGGCCGCAAAAGCACTCAGCAACCTTACGGTATTGCTCTCGATGGCCACCGTGCTAGCCGTGGCTGCCGTCATACTTCAATATGTGCGCGGAGAAGACACTCACTTTCAGATCTGGGCGTTCATCGCGCCATTCCTGCTTGTCGTGTTTCCCGCCATGGCATTCATTGCCGCCCTCGCCGTGTTGTTTGAAACTACTCCTCTGCTCCGAGGAGGCGCCGGAAACATCATCTTTTTTTTCGTCTGGACGCTTTTGCTTGCCGGATCGATTTCGGTTCCGCACCTCGACGTAATGGGGCTTGGCCTCTTTTTCCGCAGCATGACCGCCACCGTCCGCACCATTGATCCCACGTTCCATAATTCCTTTACGCTTCAGCTTAATTTCGGTTCCGGCTCTGCGGCGTTCCGCAAATTCCTATGGAACGGGATTGACTGGACAGTACCTGTCATAGCGGAACGCCTGTTCTGGATCGCTGTCGCCGCCGGACTCGTGGCGATTGCCGCGTTCACGTTCCGTCGATTCGATCCCGCAGGAGACCGCCGAGGCAACTCTGTTCGTCGCAAGAATGGCGTGGCCCCTGGCGCGGTGGAGCCAGAGGAACACAACTCGACTCACCCCGTCCACCTTGGGACAATCACGCGCCTCCGGCAAACCCCACGGTTTGGCCGGTTATATTTCACCGAACTAAAGCTGCTGGTTGCCGGGTTACGCTGGTGGGCCTATGCCGTAAGCACAGGTTTGATAATTGGAGAATTCGTTTCGCCACTCCTTGTCGCGCGTTTCGGAATTCTTGCGGCGGCATGGATCTGGCCGTCGCTGCTGCTTGGCAGGTCTGGCGCGCGCGATGGCCTATACGCGACGCGCACACTTCTGTTCTCTTGCCCCAAGGCGATCACCCGCCAACTTGCGGCCGCGTGGATTGCCGGCGCCAGTGTCCTTCTTGCGCTCAGCATCGGCGTGTTAGCGCGCCTGGTATTCCAAAAGGATTTGCGCGGGTGTGCCGCCATCATTGCCGGATCTTTGTTCGTTTCCGGACTTTCGCTGATGTTGGGAACTCTGACGAGCAATGACAAGGCGTTTGCCGCGCTCTACACGGCCTGGTGGTACATCGGTCCCCTGCACGCCATTCCCGGAGCTGACTTTATGGGCGTTACGCCAAGCTCGGGCAGGCCGGCGCTCTACCTGGCGTTTGCAATCCTTGCGGTCTGCGTGACCTTCGCAGCAAGAAGGGTTTCCCTGTCGCGCAGATGATGATCGATAGTGATAGCCGACGCAGCCTTATCTTCCGGCCTCGTGGCTTCCGTGATATTGGATCTGCAGGATCGAACAATCGTCGCTGAGTGGAGTGCCACTGGCAAATTCAAGAACTGCCTGCAATATCAATTCCGGTTCAGCGAGTCCCGCGCTCGCCACCAGCCGAGATTCGCCAAAGAATTCTCCCGTGCAATTTTCAGCTTCCGTTACGCCATCGGAGACGATCATCAATTGGTCTCCATGCGCCAATTGCAGGTGTTCCACCTCGAATCGCGCGTCCACAAACATGCCGATGGGAAGGTTGGCGATCCTGGTCCGACCGACGCAGCGGCCATCTTTCACCAGCAGCGGCGCAACGTGTCCGCAGTTGACGACTTCCGTGTGGCCGCCGGAGTCGATGCGGATCAGGACCGCAGTTGCGTACTTTTCTTCCATGCACTTGTCCAGGATCAAGTGATTTGCGACTTGTGCTATCTCCGCCAGCGGACGCTCCACCAGGAATTGCGCATAGGCCGTTCCTTGCAGGATGGACGCCATCAGTGCGGCGGCTACTCCCTTTCCACAGACATCGCCAAACACAACATAGATGGCGTTGTCTTTTACAATGACGTCGAAGAAATCTCCTCCGACCTCCTTACACGGGAGCGTGCGTGCCGAAACTTCCGCAAAGGGACACGCCGGCATGTGAACCGACAGCAAGTGCTCCTGGATACGGGTTGCAATTGCCAGTTCCTGTTCATAGCGTCGAGCCTTCTCGTCGGCAAGAACCAGGTGTGCATTTTCCAGCAGCCGCGCCGCATCGTCGGCCATGCTCCGCAATACGTCGCGGCCGACATCACCGAAGGCTTCCGCGCGATACTGACTGTCGAGGTAGAGCACGCCGAACACCGGTGAGGCGTCCGGGGGCTGCACCGCACGACGCAGAAGCGGGATGCAGACGATACTCCTCAGGCTTTGCACCTGTATGCTTTCGCGCTCGTTTAGATTTGCCTCGCGCTGTGTGTCAGCCACGAGGATTTCGTCGCCGGATCGCAACACCTGTACCAGGACCGAATGCGAGATAGTCGAATCGTCGTAGATGCGTTCTCCCTGCCGGTTTCGTCCATAAGCGAGGCAGGGACTTCCAGTGTCAGTCAACGTAAAGAGGTACGCACGCTCCGCATTCGTGATTTGCAGGCTGAATTCGAGGACGGCGGGATATATCTCCTCGATGGCCCGCGCCGAGTGAAAGCGCCTTACGGCCTCCAGCAGAATACGCAGTTGATCTAAATCTGTTGCCGAGGTGGAGCGCCACCGCGCCAACTGATCGAGCAGGCTCGATGCGTCGGCACTCGGAGGAGGATCAAAAACTGCTCGCACTCCGCTGGCCCGGCCAAATTCGATTCGATCGTTGGGCTGCAGAACCCAGCGATCGACTTTCCTGGAATTGACGGTGATTCCGTGCCTGCTGCCTGCATCCACCAGTACCAGCAGATTTCCTTCCCTGACGATCTCCGCGTGCATGCGTGAAACCGTGGGGTCGGACACCACTAGGTCGTTGCTCTCCTGCCTGCCTATGCGGAATGGAAAGTGATCGACGGGGACTCGGCGCCGGTCTTCACCCTCCATCATGAGGAGAACGTGATTGCCGTCATCCTTTGCGAACTCTTGCGTGCTGGATGTCATGTTCGGCCGTCGACATCTGTCAGGCTTTCGCCTTCCGCCACAAGCCACTTATGGCTGTTTGACTAGCGCTTCAAAGCGAGGATGGCCTCGCAATGGAGCCAGGTCCGGGTCGTGGATCATCCACTCGCGTTGTCCCCAGCTCTCCGTGATCGATTTCTCCAGGCAGTCGATTGCTTTTTCCAACTCACCCAGCAGCGCGTAAACACATGCAACGTTGTAGAGAACCTGGTGCTCGTCCGGTTCAAGCGCAATCGCACGCTCCGCCCACTTGATCGCGCGTTCCTTTTCGTTCAACTGTGTCAGTGCGTTTGCGCCGAAATATAAGGCACGCGCGTCTCCCGGATGAAACTCAAGATGCTTCTCGGCGGCTTGCAGTCCCCGCCGGTAAGCGGACAACGCAGCGTCTCTCCGCCCCAGGCCGTTCAGTGCGCTTGCCATCAACATTGGCGCCTGGTAATCCTCGGGCAACACGCGGCTGGCATGTTCGAACCACTGCACGGCTTGTTCGTGGTTTCCCTGTGAATAGAAACTGCGCGCGGCGAAGTAATACGCTTCAAACAGCCGCGGATTGAGACGCACTGCAATTTCGAACTCTCGCTGTGCCTCGTCGTACTGTTTCTTGAGTGATGCACTCAACCCCGCCGACGCATGGGCTTCCGCCAGTTCCGGATCGAGCGTAAGTGCCCTCTGGCTTGCATCGCACGCCTGGCGAAGATTGGCTTCGCTCGACTCCCAGTACATGTAGAGAAAGGACGAACAATCGGCAATTCCCGCGTATGCCCTCGCATATCCGGGATCGATGTCGATGGCCTTGGTGAACATCTCACGCGCAAAATCGTAACCTTTGCGGCGGAATTGATGGAAGAACTGACGTCCTCGCAGATAGAAGTCGTACGCACGAACATCCGCCGTGGGAACTTTTCGAATCGCCTGCTTCTCTCTCTCCGTCAGCACAACGCGCAGGGCCTCCGCGATCTTCTGCGCAATTTCGTCCTGGATGGCGAATACATCCCGGAATTGCCGGTCGAATCGCTCCGCCCACAACGTATGCCCGGTTTTCGTTTCCACCAGGTTTGCGGTGATGCGCAGCCGTTCGCCGTCGCGTCGCATGCTGCCTTCCACAACATACGCCGCGTTGAGTTGGTGACCGACGTAGGTGGGAGTTACGGGCTTGTCCCTGTAGGCAAGCACTGCCGAGCGCGAAAAGACCCGGAAATCCTTGATCTTGGAAAGTTCCGTAATGATGTCCTCGGTGATCCCGTCGCGAAAATAGTCTTCTTCCTTCTGGTGGCTGAGATTTTCAAAGTAGAGCACCACCAGTGATTTCTCGGAGTTCATCCCGTTCACAAAAATGTTACGAAACTCGGCGATCAACTCCGCACACGATTGATAACGACGCTCGGGCTGCTTCTGGAGGCAACTCATGATCACCGTTTCCAGGTGCGGCGAGAGATCGCTTCTGAGGTGCGATGGGGCAACCGGTATTCGGTTGAGGATCGCGTCGATGAGCGCTGTCGCCAGCGTTTCCTGGAAAGGCGGCTTGCCCGTCGCCATCTCGTACAGAACTGCCCCGAACCCGTAAATATCCGTACGCCGGTCGGGAGCCTCGCCGCGAAGTTGCTCGGGAGCCATGTATTGCAGCGTGCCGGCCACAGAGGATGATATCGGGGTATCGGTGGTGATCGCGTCACCCACTACAGGAATCGGCGACGCGAGCCCAAAGTCGAGGACCTTCAGGCGTCCGTCAGGCGTAATCCGCAGATTTGACGGCTTAAGATCGCGATGGACGAGTCCCTGGGCATGCGCTGCGGCAAGACCCTCCGCCAATTGCATGCTCAGTTCGATCATCTCCTTTTCGAGCATCGGACCGCTGCTCAATCTCTCGCTCAGATTGACACCCGGAATGTACTCAGTCACCAGGAATTCCACGCCATCCTGCGTGTCAAAGTCGTGAATCGTCGCGATGCCTGGATGATTCAGCTTTGAGAGCATCAACGCTTCATTGCGAAAGCGCGTTCGTGTGTTCTCGTCAGAGAGAGTGCCACTCGGCAATACCTTGATCGCAACGTCGCGTTCGAGGTGCTCGTCCCGGGCGCGAAAAACCTCGCCCATTCCGCCACACCCAATTCTCTCTACGATCCTGTAATGTCCGAGGGTTCGATGTTCAATCGCTTTGGTAGAGGACCCACCCATGGTTATCCTCCTCGCTCTATAACGACGGCACTACTTGCAGACCGCCACTCCATCGGCACCGTCCTATGTACGCGCGGGCGCCGGGGACAGCATTGAGGTTGCGGGCACAGGGATACTCCCACCACATGATGGCCCCAAATTCACTGGTCATAACGGGCAGGCCGAGAGCAATCGTCGCTCTCCTCCCATTTCAGGACGGACGATTTCCGCATTTCGCGGTCGCCCTCGCGGCGGCAGGTTCAAATGGAAAGGGGCGCACGAATGCGCCCCTCGCTTGTTCATTTGCCTGAACCGACGGCAAATGAGCCTTATAGTTCGCCGAAGTTATGGCATGCCCTGCCAATAATGTACTTTTCAAATCCCCGTCCAGTGGGCGACTTGATGATTTGAATCGGCTTGGCGGAATTTTCCGTACGGCAGTACATTTCACGCCCGTGGACTTCCACGTAACACAACACACATCCCTTGTCATGGCGGACAAGATAGACATTCTGCTCCCCGCGGCGGTACGGGCTCAGCGCATTGTAATGACGGTCGATGATAACGACCGAATGCGCAGCAATCTTCGGCGCCATGGAGGAGTCTTTCTCGACCTTGATGGCCACAAAACGATCCCAGCCCTTCCGGCTGCCAACCATCTTGGGACGGGGATTTCCGAGTAGCGAATTCTTCAATTTGATGACGTCCGAAGACGGACTCACCGGTAGATTCGGCGTCTCGGCATTCCGCCGCGTGGTCACCGGAATGCTAACCACTCCGGCGTCAGCTTTGGCCGGCGTGCCTCCAAGCAGCTCCACTGCCGAGAGACCGAGGGCCTTGAGTAGGGCATCCACGGAACTCACGCTCAATCCACGCCTTTTGCGGAGGAAGTTGGAAATGTGTGCCTGCCGGACTCCCGCCTTGCGGGCGAGGTCAGTTTGGGTTAAATCGCCGGACTCAATGAGTCGCATTGTGTGTTGGCGGAGACCCTCGATGATCTTGTGTACTTGCATAGTTCTATCTCACCAGTAAACTTTCGGTTCAGGACTTTCGTGAATCTTCTATGGGAGTCATTTGTGCCAGAACATGGCCGCTGATTGAAAACAATCCGTAATTTTATATCACGCCTTCCTTCGGTCCATCCCAGCTTTCTCAGCCTTCGAATTTACCGCATTACGTCAGGCACATGATGAGCCCACTCAACTATCCACTAATGTGAATCTAATGTTATGACGTAGCGGTCACGACGAGCAACAGGAATCGACCGCCCGAACCGTCAGTATTATCAGTGTTTTCATGGTACTCCCACCGTACCGATCATTGTAGAACCGTCTCTTGCGTAATTGACGGTACAGGTTTCCGATACAGCACATCCCTTTTGTGCCAAAACCCGCACTAGACAAACGTTTCGGCGAATTACCCGGAACGCATCAGAAATGCGCATTGGTTTTTCGCGCTTTTTTCTCTCCACGCAACCAGACGTACAGCGGAGCCTTGGGTGATGGCGGCGGCCACGGCACGGCGATGCTGAGGGTTTGCTCTCCCGGCGCGCCGGGTACTGGAGTCGGAATTCCCCGCACGTCATGCCCATCGTCGTCGCTCCAGCCCGTTTTCTCGATCAACTGAAGATCCTTTCCCGTCAGCGCACCCGCGTAAAGCGCATCCCCAAGTTTGTCCTCAGAGGTCGTAAATTTATCGATCACCGGCAGACCGATAATCCGTCCCAGCAATACTGGATCGGAAGTCCCGGTAGCCTCATCGGTGACCGCAGCCATAAGCGAGCAGCCTGACTGGCCCACCCTGCCTGGGTCCAGCGAGAGGTAGAACACTCCTTGCCCTGCGGAATCCAGCCGGATGCCGTCGATCTTTTCTCCCGGCATAATAGCCACCTTCCGCAATGCATCGCCGTCGTCGGCACAGGCTAACCTCACCTTCGGCCGCGCGTCAACGTGCTCCACCTGCAGCGCGAAGCTCATCTCTATTCCAGCCGGAATCTCTCCGTCCGTCAGTTCGACGCCGGTCTCACCTGCCATTGACCTCTTGACGTCAACCACCTTGGGCCGCGGGCCAGCCACCTTAAGCACGTGCGCAAGATGCATCGGCTTATGAATCCCTTCGACGAAAACATCGGCTGAAAGTAAGCTGCCAACGCTCGCCGACTTATCCAGCCTGATTGTCGCTGCACGCTCCGTCAGGTTGTGGACATCGGGCTTTACCGCCTCCAGAGTCCACTTTTCCCTGGAGCCGGTAATGCGCACGATTCTCTCCAGGCCAGTGCCTCGAAGCAGAATTGTCTGCTGGGTTTGCCCCGTATTCACACGTAATGGAAGCTGAGTCAAAGCGGGCATGGGTGGATGCACCTCAACGTTCACCTCGTGTTTCACGTGGTTCACTTGTTCCAGTTCGAGGTGATATTTCCCGGCGGCCAGGTGGTCCGTATCCACGCTCACCAGCAGTTCAGCAAGCTGCCCGTTCTTCTTTTCTTTTGGCAATACAAACGGCAAATCGACTGCTTTCGCCGAGGAGTGCCCTGTATCCTGAAGCGTAACTTTGCGGACAAACTCGAAGTCGGCTCCGGTCAGAGCAATGCTCACTTTGCCCTTGCCCGACACCAAACGGTCTTGCGAATCATCCGTCAGCTTGACGTTTGAGAGATCGCCAATCGGCAATATATCGACCGTCCCTTTCACCGGCATCGGACCCCAATCCCATTTCCCGGCCAACTGGTACTGACCCGCCGTCAACTTACTGTGGCGAAGATCCACTGCAAGTTCGTCATCGGACTCCCCCGCTGTAACCGTCACTGGCACGGTAACTTCGCCATGCGGGGAAATGAGGCTCCAGTGCTGTGCGCGCGGCAAGAGCTTCAATTGTGCGCGACTGCCGCATGTTGCCTTGATCGTTCCATTCCACCCAAGCGGAAGATGCGCCTCCCCCTGCAAGGACACCTCAGGAGCCTTCGCGTTCGGCACCCGCAGCATCCAGAGATAAGTGATCCTCCCGTGCGTCTTTTCCAGCTTTGCAGCCGAACAGAGCGTCAATCCATCCGCAGCTTCCTTCTGCGTAAACGCTGGACGAAATAGAGTGGGAGGAAATAGCGAGGAATGCAGGTTCTGGATGAGGGCCACTCCTCCCGCCGCCAGGTTCACCGGTGAGCCAAAGAAGAGCGATGCGATCGAAGTCGCCAGGCCCGTCGATTGCGCCGCCAGTCCCGGTCCTGCCTTGGAATTACCGGCGGGCGAAAATGCCGGGACAATTGCATGAAGCAGCGTATTCGCCTCCTGGTCTGGAGGTGTTGCTGGATCTATCTTCGGCAGCATCACGCCATATTGCGACGAGAATCCATGTAGAACGCCCTGCAAACTTATGCCGCCTGGAGGAGCCTGCTCATAGTCCGAAAGCGTCTTTACCAGCGCTTCCACCTTGGTGGTTTTATCCGCGTAGTCCGTCAGTTGCGAAATAAGTTCCGGATTTTGCTCCACGAGTTTCTTCACTCGTTTTGGATCGAGGCCGTGCGGCCCAAACATCACTCCCACAACCGAAGCTCGCACGGGAATTGCCCACTCGGTCTCCTTTTCGACTGGCCTCGGCGCAAGCACCGTGATACCGCCGGCAGCCTCGTCCCCCGCCGAAACCAGGATCACCGCGACTTTCGCTTTCTTCTTGAGCGCCGGCGGCACATGAACCGGCTCGTAGCGCAGCTTCTCCCCACGCTCCAGCAGGTTTACCGATGCTATGGGGATTCCCGTGCCCGTGGCTGCCGGTTCCACGATTAGCTTGAAGGAACTGACTGGAAGACCCGCAGGACAGCTCTGCGTCGCAAGCGCAAAGCCTCCGCAGGCGAGCACAGCCAGTAGTCCGGCAATAAGAATCACACGCAAAACAACCCGCCAGCCGAAGGCTTCGACCAGGCGTCTTTCACCAACACCCATGCCCACATATTAGGTGCGCCTGCACTTCCGCCGCAACACACCAACATGGCTGATTTCGCCTCCGCTGCGTAAGACTTGCACATATGCAATTCCCGCGGCAAAGTTGAAAGTTGACACCGTTCTCCCTCTTCTCCATCATCATTCGCAATGTCCTGCGTCTGGCACGCTACAATTTCGGACGCAATGAAAACTTCAGATCAGCGGCAAAGATGCGATCGCCACGTTGCCGCTCCAGGGAGAACGATGCTCCACCAAACTGTTTTCCGGCATCATGCCCGGTTCTTCTTTCCAACACTCCTGCTCACCGCCTCGCTCCTCTGGACGTCGGCATTGCTGGCCCAGGTTTTGCCGCCGGCTCCTGGCTCCCGCGTAGTCGACTTGACGCCGCAGCCGGGATTTCACGATGAGCCTTCCATCGCCATCGACCCGTCTGATCCAGCCCATCTCGTCGCCGCATGGCAGGTCACGGCCACTGCTGCCTACTCCACCGATGGTGGCGCTCATTGGACTGTCGCGAAGAACACGGCGCCCAAGGACTACCGCATGTCCGGCGATGTCTCCGTGACATTCGATAATCACGGTCACGCCTATTTGTGTTACATCGCCTTTGACAAGCTCGGCACCGACCAATATTGGGGACACAACGCAACTCGCAACGGAATCTTCGTGCGCCGTTCGCTCGATGGCGGCAAAACCTGGGAGCCTCAGGCGGAGACCGTTTTTGCGCACTCCACGCAGCCGGGAATTCCCTTCGAGGACAAGCCCATCATCGTGGCAGATACCTCCAACGGGCCCTACGCCGGCAACCTCTATGTTGGCTGGACGCAGTTCACCGAGTCGCAGTCACTCCTCGTGCTCTCGCGTTCCACCGATGGCGGAAAGTCATGGACCGCTCCCAAGGTCATCAGCACGCGTCCCGGTTTGCCGCGCGATGACAACGGTTCGGTCGAGGGATTCACCGGAGCAGTTGCGCGCGACGGTACCCTCTATGTCGCCTGGGCCGACCGCGACGGCATCACCTTCACGTCGTCGCACGATGGCGGCAAGACCTTTGAGCCCTCGCGAACCGTCATTCCAACCGCACCGCTTTTCTTCACCGTCGTCGGCGTCGATCGCGCCAACGGCTTCCCCGTCATGACGATTGACGACCGCCCCGGCCATCCCGAGCGCCTCTACCTTACGTGGTCCGACTATCGCAACGGCGACGTCGATGTCTTCACCTCGTCTTCCACCGATCACGGTCGCACGTGGAGCGATGCTGTGCGCGTCAACAACGATCCTCTCCACAATGGTATTGACCAATTCTTCGCCTGGTCTGCCGTCGACTCCTCGACCGGCGCGCTCTACGTCGACTTCTACGACCGGCGCATCAGTCCGAAGAATCGCGATACAACCGTCTCTCTCGCGCGCTCCACCGACGGCGGTAAAACGTTCCAGAACTATGCATGGACAACCGAGCCCTTCGATGCGGAGGGCCGCTTCATCGGCGACTACATCGGTCTCGCCGCTCATGCCGGACGCGTCTATGGAATCTGGGCCGAACAACGCAAGCTGCCCGGACAGAAGGGACACGCCGCCCGTCCAGTTCGCGGCGAGGAACCGGCAGCAAGCCAAATCAAGAACGCCACCGTCGTACGCGTTGGAATCGCCAACTTCGAAGCAACCAATTAAACGCGTATCTCGCCGGAGGAATCAGCCGCCTGCTGGTTCTTCCGGCCCTGACAAACTTTCCGCGCATTTCGTGACAATACTCACGCAACCGCGTGATATCGCCGATGCACGCCTCATTTTGTCCATCCGTTGACCTAAGATTCATCAGTACTAATTCATATACCTGATGTGTCTTGACGCATGGAGAAAGTCATGCCCCGTTTGCAGTCGAACCCATTTCCCGCCTACCTGACTCGCCTTGCACTCTTCATTCTTATGTCCGCCGTGTTTGTCACCAGCGCGTTTTCGCAGCCCGGAAACACCGTTGCACGCGGATACGTCCGCGATACGCAAGGCGGTGCTCTCTCCGGAGTCACCATCACCATCAAGGAAACCGGCAGTACCGCGCAGACGAGTAATAACGGTGAATTCACCGTCGCCGTTCCGGACTCCGGCGTCGCACATCTCGTATTTACGCTGCGTGGCTTCTTTCCGGCAACGCATGCACTCGATGTCGCGCATCCTTCCGAGTTGAACGTCGTGCTCACCGCAAGTCCCTTGGTCAAGCAGGAAGTCCGCGTCGTAGCCCCGCGGCTCAATATTCCCTTGGATCAGAATCCAGCCGCCACCAGCACCGTCGGAGCGGATGTACTTGGCTCCATGCAACGCTCGGTGGCCGCCGACGAAGCGCTCGCGATGGTCCCCGGTATGAAGGTCGATAACCAGGCTAACCAGGAGCGCGTTCACGTCTCCATTCGCGGCCAGGGAATCCTCACTGAGCGCGGGTTGCGCGGAATTGAAGTCCTGCTCGATGGACTGCCTCTTAACGATCCCAGCGGATTCGTGCCCGATCTCTTCGACGTCGATTGGGCCGGTGTGCAGGAGTTACACGTTATCAGAGGCCCTGTGGCGTTCCTCTACGGCGGCGGATCGGCCGGAGGAGTCATCGACATCGCCACTCGAACTCCGTTGGACCAGCCTCATGGCGGCCTCAATATCTCCGGCGGATCAAACAGCTTTTACAAAGGGAGAACCGAGTTCTCCGGCAAGATCGGTGGCGCTTACACCTACCTCTCCGCCGCCCGCACCGCTGGCGATGGCTATCGCGTCCACACCGGGTTCTATGGCGACAACCTCTACGGCAAGGCCAGTTTCACGCCCTTCGCCGGCCTGCAACTCAATTTCATCGGCTCAGGAACCGCCTACTTCAACCAGAATCCCGAAGGCTTGAACATCGCACAGGTCGCACAAGACCCGCGCCAACCCAATCCTGATGCTTTGACGTTCAACGAATATCAGAAGACCAAGCGCGGCATGGGCGGACTCACCGGCCAGTGGTCCGCCAGGGACAACCAGCGCGTGTCGTTCACGTTTTATGCTCGCCGCACGCGTTTCGACGAGTCGGTTCCGTCGTCCGTGCAGCACCGCGATTTCACTTCGCCCGGCGGCTCCACGCAATACGACGCCGATCTGGGTTCCGGTCCTGTGATCCATCACTTCAGCACCGGCGTTGACCTCGACGGCCAGTGGATTGACGATCATCGCCACAACAATCTCGGCAACGCCATCGAGGGCCCGCTCTTGCTCTCCAACCAGTCCATCGTGCAGAAACGCACCGCTGCTTTCCTCACTGATCGCCTCGGACTCGGCGCGAAGTGGTCCTTGCTGGGCAGCGTTCGTTGGGACCGCATCAGCAATCGGCTCGAAGACCATCTCAAATTGAACGGACTCGACCTTTCCGGCGAGCGCAGTTTTGACCGCGCCACAGGTCGCGTCGGGCTGGCCTTCAATCCGCGCAGCGACATCGGCTTCTACACTTCGTGGGGACAAGGCTTCTTGCCGCCAGCCACCGAGGAGTTGTATGCGAACCCGGATGCGATTGGCGGATTCAACACACGCCTCGTGCCCGCAACTTCATGGGGCTTCGAAGGCGGCGTCCGCGGCAGTATTCGCGAACGCCTCACCTATGATGTCGCCGTGTTCCACCTCGAAACGCGCAACGACTTCGAACGCTACCGCATCGCCAGCCGTCCGCTCGAAACCTTCTACGGTAATGCCGGTCAAACCAGCCGTAATGGCCTCGAGACCGAAATTCGCTGGTTGCCCATGGATCGCATCACGATCTATGGCGCCTACACGTACTCTCACTTCATCTACACGCATTACGACAGCGTGGTATTCCCCGGCAACTTGGTCAATCATTGGCTGCCGAACTCGCCCAATCACCAGTTGTACTTCGACACCACCGTACAGTTTCCGGCAAACCTGTTCGTCAGCGTCGGAACGCAGGCTTTCTCGCGTGCCTTTATCGACCCGACCAATGCGGCCTTCATCGATGGCTATGGACTGCTGAATGCGCGCGTCAGTAAACAATGGCAGCACGACAAAACCAGTTGGAAACTATTCGTCGCAGGAAGAAATTTGACATCCACGCGCTACATTGCCTTCACCGAACCCGATCCCGACGGCAATTCCTACCAGCCGGGTACGGATCGTGAGATATTCAGCGGACTCGAGATCAGGTTCTAAGAAACGGGCGATGTGGATCGAGAAGAGAAACCGTTCTAGTACTTCGGCACTGTTTGGTCGATTCTGTCGGCCCACGCAGTGATGCCGCCTGCGAGATTCTTTACGTAGCGAAACCCAATGCCGCGCAGAAACTCGACTGCCTTCGCACTGCGAGCACCGCTCTTGCAGTGCGCCACTATTTCACGGCTCGAATCCAATTCATGCACCCTTTGCGGCAGATCGCCAAGCGGGATCAGGTGCCCACTCAAGTTGCAGATTTGGTATTCATGAGGCTCTCGAACATCCAGTAGAAAAATATCTTCGCCGGAGTCCAGCCGCCGCTTAAGTTCCTCCGGCTCGATCTCCGGCACGGCGGTGGCAGCTGCACTTTCTTCCCCGCGTGTTCCGCAGAATTGATCATAGTCAATTAATTCTGTAAGCGTAGGATTCGCGCCGCACACAGGGCATTCCGGATTTTTTCGCAACTTCACTTCGCGGAAATGCATGGCCAATGCGTCGACGAGTAACAGGCGGCCGATCAATGTTTCGCCCGAGCCGAGGATCAGTTTGATCACCTCGGTTGCCTGGATGATTCCAAGCAGCCCCGGCAGGACACCCAGCACTCCACCCTCCGCACAAGATGGAACCATTCCCGGCGGTGGCGGTTCGGGATAAAGACATCGATAGCAGGGGCCACCGTCCGTTGCGAAGACGCTCGCCTGCCCCTCGAAGCGGAAAACAGAAGCGTACACACTAGGCTTTCCACTCAGTACGCACGCATCGTTCACCAGGTAGCGAGTGGCAAAGTTGTCGGTGCCGTCGGCGATGATGTCGAAATCGCGAAAGATTTCCAGGGCATTTGCGCTGGTCAACATCGTGTCAAAGCGCCGCACATGGACGAACGGATTGATCGCCTTGATCTTCTCTGCCGCCGATTCGACCTTCAAGCGGCCCACGTCGCCGGTCGTGTGAATGATCTGCCGCTGGAGGTTCGTGTAATCCACCACATCAAAGTCGACGAGTCCTAGCGTACCCACGCCGGCAGCTGCCAGATAAAGCGCCACGGGCGAGCCCAGGCCACCGGCTCCGATACACAGCACGCGCGCGGCCTTCAGCCGTTGCTGCCCTTCCAGCGCAACCTCCGGCATGATGAGATGCCGCGAATAGCGCAGTATCTCTTCTTTCGAGAGGTTGGCTGGACCGCTGGAACTCGACATGATTCACCTCAGGAAACGAACGTGGTCGCCGCTAACCGCCGGCGATCGCACCCACAACAAGAAGCGGCTCCACGCCATTCGCAACCGGGTCGGGCAACGGAGCGTCCGGCGATTCGTGCGAAAGATCTTCCTCGCAGGCGAAAAACCGCACAAACGGACGACGCTGTTGCGTGACGTGATCTCGAATCGTTCCACGCAGCATGGGGTAGCAGGTCTCCAGCGCGTTGAGCACCGAACGCTGCGTGACCTGCCCCTCCACCTCGAGCTTCACTTCTCCCGTGACGCGCGCCAGCGTTCGCAGGTGTGCCGGAAGTACGACTCGAATCATGGCAGCGTCTGTACCTCGACGGAAAGCACGGCGGGAAGATCCCTGACAATCGGAGCCCAATTGTCTCCGGCATCGGCCGATGCGTACACTTGCCCACCGGTGGTGCCAAAGTACACGCCGCATGAATCCAGCTTGTCCACCGCCATTGCGTCGCGCAATACATTCACGTAGCAGTTGCTTTGCGGAAGACCTTTGCTCAGTTCCTCCCATTCGTTTCCGCCAGTGCGGCTGCGGTAGACGCGCAGCTTCCCATCCGGCGGATAGTGCTCCGAGTCGCTCTTGATTGGAACCACGTAAATGGTCTCCGGTTCGTGTGCGTGCACATCGATGACGAATCCAAAGTCGGTCGGCAGGTTGCCGCTGACTTCGTGCCACGAATCGCCGGCATCGTCACTGCGCATCACATCCCAGTGCTTCTGCATAAAGAGCACCCCGGGACGCGAGCCGTGCATGGCGACGTGGTGGACGCAGTGCCCGACTTCGGCGTTCGGGTCAGGAATATATTGTGACTTGAGCCCGCGATTGATCGGCTTCCAGGTCTTGCCGCCGTCGTCGGTGCGAAATGCGCCCGCAGCGGAAATGGCGATGAACATCCGGTTGGGATCGCTCGGATCGAGAATGATCGTGTGCAGGCACATCCCGCCGGCTCCCGGCTGCCAATGCGGCCCCGAGCCATGTCCGCGTAGTCCGGAAAGTTCCTGCCAATTCTGTCCGCCGTCGGTCGAGCGGAACATCGCGGCATCTTCAATTCCAGCATAGACGGTGTCGGGATCGCTAAGCGACGGCTCGACGTGCCACACCCGCTTGAACTCCCATGGATGCGGCGTTCCGTCGTACCACTGGTGCGTGCCGGGCACGCCATCGTACTCGAACTTGTTACCCACCGGCTCCCACGTTTTGCCGCCATCGTTTGAACGTTGAATCAATTGCCCAAACCAACCGCTCGACTGGGATGCATACAAACGGTTCGGATCAACCGGCGATCCCTTTACGTGATAGATCTCCCATCCCGCAAAATGAGGACCGCTGACGTCCCATCGTTCACGCTTTGCGTCCGAAGTCAAAACGAACGCGCCTTTACGTGTACCCACCAATACGCGTACGCTGCTCATTTCTCACCCCTCCTGATTGTCGTGATCATACCGCCACGAAGTTATATTGGGCCGCATTTTTTCCGTTGCGACACTCGCCTTTATTTCTCCCGCACTCTCCGCTCTTTCCAATCAAGCAAGCGCGCCTTCCTTACCTGCCATTCGGCGAAGAATTCCCGTCTGGCCCGCGTGATAGGCCTGATGAAACGTAACCAGCGCTACCAGCGTACTGATGATGCGTCCTGTCCATAGCTGAGATTTCGAAACAGGGATATTCTCAGTTGTCGATTGCATGGCTGGTCCCCCACATATACTTTGGATGCGGTAATCGACGAGTCGTTTATTTCTGCTCGACGATGACCATCCACGGCACGCCAAATCGATCCGCTACCATCCCGAAGAGCGGCGAAAAGAACGTCTTTGCCAATGGCATATGCACCTGTCCGCCGTCACCCAACGCGTCAAACAGCCGTTTCGCGTCGGACTCATTCGGCGCCGTGAGCGAGAGCGAAAAACCATGAAAATTCTGATTCGCCATGCATCGACCGTCGGACGCAAACACAGTGTCATCTCCGACGCGGAAACTCGCGTGCATGATTTTGTTTTCAGCGCCAGGTGGAACCATCGAAGAGTCCGGTGCCTCTTTGAATCGAATCAGTGCCGTCACCTCGGCTCCCAGCGACTTGCGGTAGAACTCCAGCGCCTCTTCACAGCGGCCGTCAAAGTTTAGATAAGGTTGCAGTTGCATAATGTCTCCTCCTCACATTGAGACGTTTGGCAGTTGTAGATTGTTATTTTCTGGCTTACCGCTTTTTGGACTTTCGTGGGTTCGCTTCTCCGAAGTTCGGCATCAGCGGAATCGAGTCTCGCTCGCGCCAGCGTCGCCGGACTTCGCCAAGGAGTCCTTCGCGATCCTTCGCCATGTTGGCGACGAATGCGCACGGTATCCCTGTCTCTTCGTGTCGCGACCCCCAGATGAGCAACTCCAGAAGTACCGGTGCAAGATCGATCCCCTTCTCGGTCAGCCGGTAGTTCACCCTTCGCCCATCTGTCTCTTCCACCTCCGCGGTGATGATCTTCGCGTCCTCGAGCTTTCGCAGACGATCAGCCAGAATATTCGTGGCAATCCCCTCACCCGATCCTTGGAACTCCTTGAATGTCTTGTAGCCCCGAATCATCAAATCGCGGATGATCAGCAGTGACCAGTGATCCCCAAATATCTCCAGGGATACGCTCACCGGACAGCCCGACCGGCGCTTTGATTTAGGCTTTCCACCCACGTTCCGGCACAATATCAATGTAACTTGCACATTGCAAGTGATAATTCGCCGTGAACGCCAAAAAATCATATTCGCGGCGGGACTTTTTGAAAGTATCGGACATGGGAGTTGCAGCGGCGGTTGCCACCAAGGCAGTTGCGGAAACTCCACTCGGCTCCGGCCAGGACAATCGCGGCTCAACGCCGCGTGGACCCATGTAATCAGAACTTGAAGACGATGCCCGCGCCGATCCGGAAATTGTTCTGCACATTCGTCGTCGCGTTTGGCAGTTGGGTGCGCACCCACGAGCCCTCGAACGCGCGCACCGCAATCCGGCGAGACAGCGCAAAATCCATTCCCCCGCCCACCTGCACGGCGAGGGAACTCGCACTGCTGCGCGTTCCGTGAACGCCGGGAAAGATGCCATGGAAGCCAAACGCTTCTCCAGCCAGGCCCTGGCCAAAGAGCGAAACCCTGCTATGTGGGGGCGACCATGTGTAGCGTGGACCGAAGGTGGCCGTTACCATGTCCAGGCCCAAGCCGGTCGAGTTGATGTTGCCAGTGTGCAACCCCGCGATGTCGGCCACCGCCCCGAAGCCGCGCCAGAGCGGGATATGCACCTGCGCGCTGCTGCCCTGCATCCAGAAGCCGTTGCCGCCGGCGGTGTTCGAGTGCCGGGCGTTAAAGGTGAAGGCCACATCGAAACGGCGGTGTGCTTTTGTCGGCGCTGTCTGCGCCGCCAGCGAGCTGGTGATGATCGCTCCCAGAAGGAGCACACTGCCGAGTAGTATGCGCATCGTCTTTCTCCGTCCGGGTTATTGCACCTGCAACGTCACGGTGGTGCTGTGTTGCAAGCCTCCGCCGGTGGCCGTGATGGTTACGTTGTAGTCCTTCACCGACTGGGCAAAGAAACCATTGCGGGAGCCGCAACCGCTCCACACGGCAGTTATCGCAATACCGCCGAAGAGAACCAGCAGGCAGAGCAGGCGCCCCAGTCGCCGTTCCCGCCGTCGCACGATGACTCCGCCAAACAGCGGCAACAGCAGCATGGCCAGAGTAGCCGTCGCCAATCCGTGTCCGGTCGAGGGGGTCGCACGCAACGCTGACACTGCAGCGGTCTGGATGGTGATGGTGATCGTTTGCGTTCCACCGTTGGCGGCGATTGTGGATGGGGAGAAGGTTACCGTCGCCCCCGGCGGCAAACCGCTGACCGTGAAATTCACCGGGCCGGCATAGCTTCCGTAAAGCGGCGTGACGGTCACTTGATACTGGATGGAGCCTCCCGGAACCACTGTCGCGTTGGACGGTCCTGCGAGGGTCATCGTGAAGTCCAGCGGGTCCACTGCTACCGTTACCGACGAGGTGGAGTTGCTGCCCGTGAAGTTGGTATCACCGCTGTAGACGGCCGTCAGGGCGTGCGTTGCGCCCGCGGAGAGTGCCGTTGCGGTGTAACTGGCGCCGCCGCTGGAAAGCGTCACCGTGCCCAACAGCGAAGTGCCGTCGTAGAACTTGACCGTCCCGGACGGAGTGCCGGTGGTTGTCGAGGCCACCTGCGCGGTCAGGACAACTTCCTGCTCCGGCGTGATGGATGTGCTGTTTACGCTAAGCGCGGTGGTGGTGCCAGCCTGCAGAATCGTCAGCGCATCAGCCCCAGATGCCGATAACTGAACTGTATAGTTGCTAGCGGCAGCCCCTGTGAGCGCAATGGTGATTGGGTACGCGCCTACCGGCGAGGCGGTAGTAGCGGTTGTAGTAAACACGGCGCTTACGTTGCCTGCATCCTGCGGCAACACTCCGCTGAGTGTTCCAGTAATCGCCGGGACAGGCGCTCCATAAAGAGAGGTCACAGCGGCGGCAGTCGCCGTTAATTGCAAAGGCGTTACCGTGACGGTAAAGGGAGCGCTGGTCGCACTACCGTAGTTCGCGTCACCGCTATAACTAGCAGTAATAACGTGCGTGCCAGCGGAAAGCGTGGACAGGCTCAGGCTGGAGGCGTCATTATTCAGTGTCCCGGTTCCTAGTACAGTGCCGTTTTCTGAAAAGGTAATTGTGCCGGTCGCAGTCTGACTTCCGCTGGATACCGAGGCCGTCAACGTTCCGCTGCCGTAAACATCAGAAGATGCCCCGGAGAGCTGTAGCGTGGCGCTGCCTTGCGTTCCGGTTCCGCTCAAAAGCAAAGTCTGCGGGACGATTCCCGCGCCATTCAGAGTAACGACACCACCGGCTGCTCCCATCATGGAAGGAGCAAAAGCAAGCGAGAGGGTACAACTGCTTCCGGCGGAGAGGGTGATGGGGGCACTGCTGCACGTTCCGCCACTCACGACCTGGAAGCCGCTTGCAACACTGATGGTTTGCACCTGCAAGCTGGCAGAACCACTATTCAAAAGCGTGATGCTCTGTGCCGTGCTGGTTGTTCCTACAGCCTGGCTGCCAAAGGCCAGCGACGCAAGGTCAATAGCCGCGACACTCTGGTCCAGCCAGTCTGCCACGGCGATATTTCCCATGGCATCTACAGCCAGACTGCGCGGAGTGTCAAACACGGCAGCCGTGGCCGGCCCGCTTGCACTCGAGTACCCTTCAGCGCCACTCCCGGCAATGGTATTGATGACGCCGTTGCTGATCTGTCGAACTACGTTATTTCTGCTGTCTGTTACGTATACATTTCCTTGCGCATCCACTGCCACACCGGTGGGATCTGCAAGCGCAGCCCGGGGCGCGATACTTCCATCTCCCGAGAATCCAAGTGTGTGGTTGCCTGCGATCGTGGTGATGATGCCATTTGTATCTACTTTTCGGATTGTCTCGTTATGGCTGTCAGCAATATACAGATTTCCCGCAGCATCGACTGCGACACTTGTAGGAGAATCAAGGCCTGCCGCGGTCGCTGCGCCATTGTCACCGGAAAAAATCTGCTCGCCATCGCCGGCAACCGTGGTGATCACGCCACCGCTTACTTTCCGTATGCGGTGGTTGTCGGTGTCCGCAATATAGACATTCCCCGCAGAATCGACAGCGACGGCCGTCGGCAGAGACAGGCTCGCCTGTGCCGCAGAGCCACCATCGCCGGAAAAGCCCGCCGTGCCGTTACCCGCGAAGGTGTTGATGACGCCATTGGAGACAACGCGGATGCGCTGATTGTGACTGTCCGCAATGTAGAGCTTGTCGTTGGTGTCTACGGCGACTCCGGTCGGCGTATCGAGAGAAGCGCTGGTTGCTGCGCGGCCATCGCCGCTGAATCCTTGCAAACCGTTACCTGCTACTGTCGTGATCTTTCCCGTGGTGTCCACTTCACGGACAACATGATTGTTGGAGTCCGCAATATAGAGGTCGCCCGCAGCATCGTAGGCGACAGCGGAAGGGTCGGCAAGCGTGGCGCCGGTTGCTGCCGCCATGTCACCGCTGTACCCCTGGGCGCCATTGCCGGCAAGTGGTTGCACCGTTTTGGCTGGTTGAATCGAAAGCACCGGACCCTGCGCAAAGGCACTTCCACACAGGCATGCTGCGCTGGCGCACGCTGCAGCAACCATGAACCTGAGCCAGTTGTGACCACGATATGCCATCCGGTTACTTCTCTCCTCTTTCATAGACCAGGACCGTATCATTCACTGTCGTATAAAGTGCTCACACTGCCTGTTGGGTTGGCTGCCAAGTCATCTGTACGTACATTGCGTCCTGGCTGGTTACAGTGAATCCCAGCCCCGAATAGAGCTGCGCCGCCGGGCTTGCCTGCTTCACTTGCAGTTCCAGCGGCAGCCCCTTTGACTTGCACTCCTGCTGCAAACTCCGCAGCACGGCGCTACCGATACCCTGGCCGCGATGCGATTTCAGCAGGCCGACGTCGATCAAGCGCATTCTTCCCGGCTGCTCGCAGACGAGCAGTCGCCCTACAGGACTGCCGTCCGCAAGACAGATGATCGTTTCTTCGGCTACGGGGAAACTCACTGCATAGCTCATCTCCCTTGCGCGGTATTGCATTCGCAGCAGAGTTACATCCCCAACCAGTGCCATGAACTCCTCGGCCGCCGTCTCGACAAAGAGCTGGTAACGAAAGGGATCATCTTCGGTTCGTGGGGGACGAAGATGAAACTGCACGGCGACAAATTGGTGGGTGCTAATCATGTTTGTGTTGCCTGGCTCCGGTTTTCATCGCGCGACAACAGCAGGTGAAAGCGGGGGTAATGGGCGGCGATGTAGTGCCGCCCGGTTCTGGCTAACTGCGCGACGGGAACAAACCGTTCAGCGCAATGATGAAATTGACACAGAGATAAGGTTGCAAATTCTCGTGGGGCAGATTGCCACCCGCGGGGGAAATTGAGGCGGGAGCCAGGGTGCCCGTTGCCGGCGTGGAGACATAGTCGGAGACAGCGGCCGGCTCTCTCGGAGTTCCCGAGTTACCTTGTGCCAAGACTGCGTTTGTCGGATTGGCCACGGTTCCCGCCTGATTACTGACGCCTACGAGGTGGTTATGTGCCGGCATTTGGCTCTGCAACAGCGTGACGTTTTCCGTACCTCCGACCTGACCCATAACGTAGAGGCTGAGATCGAGGCCTTGCCCCTGGTTGATGGGCACTCTGCCTTGCAGGTTGGGCAATGCAAAGGTTCGCACGCCATCGCCGCCGTACGTGGTCCCAAGCAATGAAAACAAAGCCGTGTACTGATTGATTGGCAGCAGTTGTCCGTTGCAGAGCGCCCAACCATTGGGGGCAAAGTTCCAGCCAACCATGCGTATTTCTCCGATATATGGCTCTGACATGATTTTTCCTTTCGTGGTCTATGTCTTCTTGCGTGTTTTCCTGCATCCCCCAGTAAGCTGCAATCGTTGCTTTCGTGACCCGAAAGAAAACCTTCTCAATTGCTACCCGTCTTCGCGGGCTGAAGAATGTCAATGCAAAGCTCACGTCGTTGGCAAAGCTACTTGCGCCTCGGATCGGCTACTGGCAAACCAGTTCGTACGTTATTTTGTTGTACGGCGAAAGATTGGTCTCCGAGAATCCAATGCTGATTGTGTCGCCGCCAACCACCGAGAATGTGTTTGTCGTGTTGCTGCAGCTGGCTCCGTTACCGTTTGTAGTGACGGAACATGCCAGCGATGTGGCCGATCCGTTCTTGTAGACCCTGATCGTCGTGGTATCTAGGCCGGGAAAATTGAAGTTGAGGACGCCGACGTTGAGCCCGGCCATCGTGCACGCCACAGGCATCACCGTGTAGTTGTTTCCAATCGTTGTTGTTGTTGAGATATTCGCTTCAGACTGGAGCGGCGACGCGTAGTACACCGTATTTGCCGGTGAGCCTGCATTTTCGAATTCGTTGGCGAAAGTGATGCCGTGCACCCCACTGCCGGCTGGTCCTGTCGCGCCTGTGGCACCCGTTGCCCCTGTAGGACCGGCGGGACCGGAGGGGCCGGCAGGACCTGTTGCGCCAGTGGCTCCGGTGGCGCCTTTCTCAGCCAGCAAACTCCACATTGCGTTGCTCGTGGGAGGATCAAAACCTACATTGCCGGCCACGAGGGAGATATAGCTGGAACCGTTGGTAGAGCAGGCGGCGCAGTAGACAGCATCGCCGAGAGCGTAGGTAGTTGTATTGGACCAGTTGCCTTGAAAGTTGACCGGAGGTCCTTGCGGGCCAGTAGCTCCCGTCGAGCCGGTAGCCCCCGTCGCTCCAGTAGGACCCGCTGGGCCGGTTACGCCGGTGGGGCCCGTGGCACCCGTCAGTCCGATTGGACCTTGCTGACCAGTGGGGCCCGTGGCACCGGTCGCTCCTTGCTGTGCCATCAGAGCCCAATTTCCGCCACTGCCCGAGACATCCGTCGCTGGATCGACCGCCGTATTTGCGGTCAACGCAATGTAGCTGGAGCCACTTTCAAAAACCGCATCCCCGACAGAATAGGAGGTACTGCTGCTCCATGTGCCTCTGAACGTAACGGGAGGTCCTTCCGGGCCGGTCGCACCCGTCGTGCCAGTGGGCCCCGTCGCACCAGTGGGACCCGTTGGGCCGGTTGCGCCAGTGGCGCCAGTTAAGCCAATGGGACCTTGCGGGCCGGTTGCGCCGGTAGGCCCCGCGGGGCCCGTGGCACCAGTGGTCCCCGTCAGTCCGATTGGACCTTGCTGACCGGTGGGACCGGCGGGGCCCGTGGCACCGGTTGCTCCCTGTTGCGACAGCAGAGCCCAATTTCCACCACTGCCCGAGACGTCCGTCGCAGGATCAATCGCTAAATTTTGCGTTAACGCAATGTAGCTGGAGCCGTTTTCAAAAACCGTATCCCCGATGGCATATATGGTAGTGCTGCTCCAAGTACCTCTGAACGTCACCGGAGGTCCTTGCGCGCCGGTTGCGCCCGTGGACCCGGTTGCGCCAGTAGCTCCCGTCGGTCCGGTCGGCCCTTGAATACCCTGTATCCCCTGCGGGCCAATAGCGCCTGTTGCGCCGGTAGCGCCGGTCAAGCCAATGGGCCCTTGCGGACCAATGGGACCAATGGGACCAGTTGCCCCGGTTGCCCCTTGCGGGCCCTGCACGCCCTGCGGGCCAACAGGGCCTTGTGGTCCCTGCACGCTCAATGTAACGTCCAGCACCGGTTG
>Ga0307375_10000344_pt1 | contig 61150 bp, 59 predicted proteins | sample TR1MG_FD_202531 | JGI IMG/M metagenome (GOLD analysis project Ga0307375, IMG submission 202531) | Soil microbial communities from Risofladan, Vaasa, Finland - TR-1 | ecosystem: Environmental > Terrestrial > Soil > Coastal area > Acid sulfate soil | place: Finland: Risofladan, Vaasa | collected... | reverse complement strand
CCTACGTACGGCTGCTGCAACTCGCAACCGCGCTCTCTCCGCTCCGCAGCCTCTAACCAATCCTCCCTCCCAAAAACAACAAACCCACCCGAAAAAGGTGGGTTCGTCAGCAATCTGACGGCTGCCGGAAACGGCAGCCGTTTGAGTTTGCCGCTCAGTCCTCCGAACGCACAGGCCGGGTTTTCCAGTCGTATGCCACGGCAAGCGATCGCACTCCAAATCCGCAGCATGTCCCGATGATCGTGGAGACTTCACGGGTGTCGCCCAACCGGTCCGACAGTAGGAAGGCCGCCGATCCAAAGATCGCCGCGATGGCGTAAAGTTGTCCGCCCTCAAAGATTCTCGGAGTACGTCCACTCAACACATCTCGCAAACACCCGCCGCCGACGGCGGTTACTCCGCCGAGAAGCAGCGCAGGGAAAGGCCGCAGGCCGGCGTTCAGCGCACGCGTAGTGCCGGCAACGGCGAACAGTCCCAACGCGGCCGCGTCGATGAGCACCATCACGCGACCGGCTCCGGGCCCCATGCGGCTGGCAAAGATCATCGCGACGAACGCCCCGGCGAACGCAAGTACAAGGTACCTTACATCGACAAATGCCAATGGCGGTCCCTTTTGCAGAATGATGTCGCGCGCGATGCCGCCGCCGAGCGCCGTGGCGAAAGCAAGTCCCACGACGCCGACAACATCGTACTTGTAACGCGTATCGCGCACCGCCATCAGGCCGCCGCTGATCGCGCCGACGAATACGCCCAGGAAATCAACCAGGAGGAACAATGAATCGATGTGAGAGATCACGGAAGTTAGATTACGCGACGAGGAGCCGCGATTCGGAAGCGAGTATTTTTACCCTGGGTGTCAGCTTACTTTCAGATCTTCCAGCACGGCCTCCGCGGCCTTTCGTCCCGAACGCAGCGCGCCATTGATCGAGCCGCTGTCCAGGTAATCTCCGGCGGCGTAGACACCCGGACGTACCCGCGGGGACTCGATTTGCAACCCGCCATCAGAAACCTTCTGCGAAGGCACGGCACGCGGAATGACGTAACGCGCCAATTCACGCCAGCTCCTGGTTTGTGAACCAAACCACTGGCGGAGCTGCATTCGCAGATCCGTATCGAGCAGAGTATTCCGCGTGGCATTGGCGCGCAGCGTAACCGATATCAGGCTCGCGCCCGGCGGGGCATATTCCGGAGCCACATTGCTCAGCACGCAGAGATTGTTGATGGGGCTGCCGGTCCCCTCGCCGTTTAGCACAAGTGCCGGCTCATCCATGGGAGACTTTCCCGCCGCAAAGTACACGCACGCGGTTCCATTCCACGGCCGCCGGTCCGGCGATCCCGACAAGACAGCCGCCGAGGAAATGTCCGTCGCAATGACCACGGCGCGAGCTCGCATGACAGTACCGTTCTCCAACTCCACGGTATTTCCCGTCAAGCGGCGTACACGCGCATTGACCATGATGGACTTCGGCGAAAGTTTTGCGGCAATCTGTTTCGGAATCTCCTCCATGCCGTGAGCCGGCAGAGCCGTGCGGCCCAGCGCAAACATGCGCATCACGAACTCAAACTTGCGGCTTGACGTTTCCAGTTCTTCCTCGAGGAAAATGCCGCCTAGAAACGGCCGGAAAAAACGCTCAATAATTACCGGGGAAAAAGAACAGTCGTGCAAAGCCTGGAGCGTCGTTCGCTCGGGAGCCCTCAACAAGGTTCCGGTACTCTCGGTCACCAACCGGCTGACGAGTTCGAGGACGCGCAGCTTATCTCGTAGCGTCCCGACCGGCGCAAACAGCGTAGAAAAGATCTTTGACGGAGCATGTCGCGGGTCAGCCAGCTTATGGAACCGTCCGTCCACCCGTACTACGGCGCCCGCCTCGAAGTAGTGCAGTTGCAGCGCGTTGTAGTCGAGCGTCCTATGCGCTTCGCGGTACGAAGTCTGAAGCACCTGGAAGCCGCGATCCAGCCGGAATCCTTCGACAAGATCAGTTCGCACACGACCACCCACCCGATCGGCTGCCTCGACTAACTGAACGTCCAGCCCCCTGCCTTGGAGATGCAGCGCGCAATTTATTCCTGCCAGTCCGGCACCCACGATGATCACTTCTGGCATCTAATTAACCACCAATGTGCTAATGAAGTATATTCCGCTATAGATATTTGACTCGTTTGCAACTCGTTTTTACCATGGATTTAACAAAACGCAACGAGTGGGGGCTTGCGACCAATGCTAAATGAGACCATCGTTCAAGGATTGAAGCCATACCTCATTGGAGAAAAAATTCGTAACTTGCGCCTGAAAAGGAGCATGGGGCTGGTGGAACTCGGAAAGCACAGTGGGCTGTCGGCGGCCCTGCTCTCCAAGATCGAGCGCGGCAAACTCATTCCAACGCTCCCAACGCTGTTGCGCATTGCTCTCGTCTTCAGCGTGGGACTTGACTACTTTTTCAACGACGACCGTAAACGCCATCTTGTGGAAATCGTTCGAAAGTCCGAGCGGAAGCGGTTTCCAGAGACTCCAGGTGCGACCGATGTCGCGTATTTCTTCGAGGCGCTGGACTACAAAGCCACCGAACGCCGCCTCAGCGCCTACCTTGCCGACTTCGAAGCTATCCCACAGGACCAGACCAAGCCCCACCAGCATCCAGGCATCGAGTTTGTCTACGTGGTGCAGGGCGAGCTCGCACTACGTATTGGTGGCGAAGATTATCAACTTGCGGAGGGAGACGCCATTTACTTTGATGGCACGGTGCCGCACACGTATCGACGAATCGGGGAGCAGCCCTGCCAGGGGCTGGTTGTCACGACTCCGCAGTAGCCGGTCAGCGGTGAGATTGCGGCTCTAGGATGATGAGGATAAAACACGGCTCTTTCGTTGCTGCAAGGAGCTTGGTGCAATGCATTCGATTGACGTTCTCGAAACGGTCCATTCCCATTCGAAGTTCTTGCTTCCTAATCCCATGCCTTCTTGCCGAACCATGCCACGACCGCGATTGCCAGCGCCAAGATCATCTCCAGGCCGGTCCCCGGCCAGTCTATTCTCGCCCCAGGAACTCCTTCGAATCTTGACGTCCAGTAGGGCGCATGTCCCAGTGCACGCCGCAGTTGCGGCAACGACGGATGCACCTGCACCCAGTCGGGACAAATTCCGAGGATAAAGACACATATGACTGCCGCGACGGCGGTCGCCAGCAGAAACTTTCGCACGATGGGCTCCTGGGCCGGGTTGTCGCACAGGTCTCTTCTACGGCAATGACACTACTCCCGACACTAGCTATTCAATCGTGCGACGTTAGCTCCGCCAATCACCCGAAGTGGTGATCGTCGCGGCCTTAGATTTGTCTGCATTCATCTGAAACACGTCGCAGGAGATCCGTTGTGGCTTCATCTCATCTATTCAATTGCTACGAGGTGAGTTGCACCCGGCGGGCCCTTCAATCGTCCCACTCAACCACGTAGTTCTTAACGTTTCCCTTGTCGTCGAACACTCGCACCACAAGCTTGTGATGGGCGCCTGGGGTGTAGCTTCCAACCTGCCGGAAGACACGCTGATAGCTCTGCGTATCGGCGTCGAGCCCTCCGCTTCCGATCGTGAAACCGTCCAGGACAGTGTCCACGGAGGATATTGATTCCGAACCTTCGGCCGTCGCGCACACAGTGATGTCATAGCCCATGACAACGTTTCGCGCATAAGTCGCCGACACTTTCATTGGATCGCCTCCTTCGCCGATTTACACGGCGTTGCAAACACGAATGGGATCAGAGGATGCAGGCTGCGAGGACTGCAATGATTGATGAGTTCCAGGGAGATATTGTTCAAGCCGGCAGGCAACTCCTCTGCATTGCCGCCACTTGCTCCGATGTCACGAGATGCCGATAACGGCATGGACACCCCCCAAATCTTCATGAAATTGGGCCCTTGGACTGCAACTTCAAGGGGAATGATTATGGTCCGCAAGAGCTTACTGCACGGCCACGCAAAGTCAAGAAGCATTCTCCTGGGATGGCTTGCGTTTGTCGCCCGCCACTCTTGGCCACTTTCCGGGTTACTACAATCATGTGCGCTGTAAGGGAAGGTACGTCCCGGATACGTTGCGAGGCGTTTGCCGTTATCCCGTCGCGCCCACGGAGTGATTCATGAAAAAGCTATCGCTGTTTGCCGCCCTGTTTCTTTTTTGCTTCGTTGTGACTGCTGCACAGGCGCAGCAGTTGGACGCCGCTTTCGGGTTCAGCGCGATGACCGCGCCATCCTCGTTCAGTCCCGCCAGCGGTCACGGTTTCCAGACGGTCGGCGGTGGAACCTTCCCAACCTTCAGTGCCGACGTGCTTTTCAAGCACCATCTCGGCTTCCAGGGTGAGGTTGCATTCCGCGCTAAACAGAATCTCTACGAGGGGTACCAGCCGTTCCGTCCTATCTTTTACGATTTCAACGCGATCTGGGCGCCGCCCCTCGGGAAGAAAATGGCGGCTGAAATGATGGGTGGCATCGGCTCGCTCAGCAGCCGTTTCTATCAGTCCTCATACAGTTGCAGCTTTACCGGGTGCACCGATTACGTCAGCAGCAATCACCTGCTCGGACACGTCGGTTTCGGCCTTCGCTACTACGTCTGGAACTCCGTTTTCATTCGTCCGGAGGCGCACTTCTATTTCGTACGCAATAATTACGAATTCAGCGGGCCCAGGGTGGCGCGATACGGCATTTCCATTGGCTATACGTTTGGAAAGGAATAATCAAGCGGGCAAGATGCATGCGCCTCGCCCGGGATTATTTGAGATTCGCGGATGGATTGGCTGACGGATGGGCCTTCTCGCTCTTGACGTTTGGGGAGGTCGAGGAGCTCATCCCCTTCAGCTTCCCCTGGAGAATTGATTGCACGTCCGCGATTACGGTCTCGTATGGCGGTTCACCGTCATAGAAGCGGTATGTCGTGTGCGAATTCGGCGAATAACCCTCCAGAGAAAACATTCGCCCTCCGGCCGCCGCTTCCTTGGGATGTTTCTTCGCCCACAGCAGTTGGTCTCCGTCGTTTGACTCCACCGTCACCCGGTAGGTCTGCTGCCCCTGCGGGTTGAAAATATTGAACCAATAGCGATACCTGTCTTTGCCGGCCAGGTCAGGATAGAACTCCATGACCTGCACCTTTCGTAGCCCCATGTCGAACACGTCGGTAATGAAACTGAAATTCTTCGGCAGCTTCCCCTCGCTCTTGAGCTGCTTGACGTATTCCAGTTCCCGCGCACGTTCCTTCTGGAAACCTTCGAGGCTGTACGCTTCCAACAGACCGGCAACGTTGTGCCACTCACCCGGACGCAGCGCCAGCGCGAGTTTGAACCGTTCGATGGCCAAAGCGTAATCGTGAAGTTGCAGCGAGCAGTTCCCCCACATATTGAGCGCCACGATGTTGTCCGGCAACTTCTCCAGTACCTCGTTGAACAAGTTCAGCGCGCGAACGTAGTCCTGCCGGTAGAACGCCGCACCGGCCTCGCGCATCGTTGCCTCAACGGTATCCTCCGATTGCGTCGCGGAAGGCGCTTTTCTGGAAGGTACTTGCGGTCCAGTGCCGGGAACCCTTTGTGTCTGCGCAAATAGTGCAATCGCTACAAAGACCATCAACGCGACTCGGGCTGTACGTTTCATGCAATCGTTTCTCGTTCTCTTCGAGCTTTCATGCTAAAGCAGCTCAACGCACAGGCCAATCCTTCTTTTCCGTCACGGCACAATCCCGGCGAATCACCGCGCGGCTACTTTCCCCGCAGGTAGTCGTCGTTGTTATCCAACCAGTCCTTGCGCGGAGGATTGAATACGTCGAGATCGATCGTGTCCTCCAGTGCCTCCGCCCCATGCGGCACGTTGGGAGGAATGCACAGAACTTCTCCCGCACACACGACGATTTCTCTGCCCGCGACGGTGAATTTCAGCGCTCCTTCCAGTATGTAAGCCACCTGCTCGTTTTCGTGGCTGTGTTCCGGCACTATCACGCCCTTGCGCAGCAGAAAGCGCGCCAACATCACGTTCTTCCCGGTGATCACCTGCCGTTCCAAAAGCGGATTCAATTCCTCCGCCGCCACATCCTTCCACCGCAAGTGCTTTGCTTCCATCGTCACCTCCTGAATATGTGCGGCCTGTTGTTCGCCGCTATTGCTGCGCCTCATCCTCCGTCGCAGCAAGCAACCGGGGTAACTTACTCGTGGGTTACCAGAGAGGCGCTCTATATAGACCTTTGATTGTGCAATAATTCTGTACTTCAAACCTCAACTTCGTTAAATTTATAAATGTTAGTTATAACCTAAAAGTTTATGGAGCTCTTGGTAGAGCTCAAGTCACGTGGGAGAAGCCATAGTGAAAATTAATCGTCTTACCCTCGTTTTGTGCGCCGTGCTACTAGTTCTTGCAACTCCGATGTGGGCTGACCCTATCAGCTTCAACTTCAGCACTTTCGACAATTCCTCTCATGCCACCAGTGCTACCTTTACCGCGGGCCCTTACTCGCTTGTAGCTACAGGCTATTCCTATAATTCATATCGCCATACTCTATCCGAAACTCCGCTCTACTACACGTCGGGCAGCGGACTCAATGGCGGGCTTGGATTGTCGAACTATAGCAACCAGCAGATTGGCGTTAATCAGTTTATCCAACTCGATCTTGGCTCAATGCAGTTCCACCTGGTTGGCGTAATCGGCAACATTCAGTGCAGCGATGCATGGAGTATCTGGGGTTCACAATCCGCTGGATGCTGGCGCGGCAATAATTGCGCACTCAATACCATGACCGGCAAGTCTTCCACCGTTGACTTCACGCCGTGGAATGGCGATCAATATATCAACATTGGCGCCAGCGCGGGCAACGTGTTGATTAACTCATTGACGACCGATAATCCTGTGCCCGAGCCAAGCACCGTCGTGCTGCTCCTCACTGGCCTTGCGGCGATGTCGGTAATCGTAAAGAAGCGTATTTTTTAGTCGTACGCGTCTGCCACAGGTCCTTACCCACGAAAGATTCGTCCGCGATTTCAAGGGAGCCGCATGAATACTGAGTGTGGCTCCTTTCTATTTTCAACTCTCTTCACTGAAATTTCTCTTGGCAAACCATGCCAGTAGCACACGTAACTCTGAGCAGTAACGACCTCCATAGTTACGGAAGAGTGAGTATATCCTCAGGAAAACTGCCTACTTCTTCTGTACACAGGTCTGCACCGATGTTAGATTTTGAATACGCGGAGAAGAGGGTTTTCTCCTCAGGTTCTCCACAACGGCCCTATGTCACGGGGAAAATGAAAAAGATGAAAACAAGGCGACTGGCGGTTCTTCTGTGCGCCGCAATGTTGATGCTCGCGCTCCCAGCCTGGGCTGATCCAATCAGCTTCAACTTCAACAGCTTCAACAATTCGTCGGGCGCTTCGAGCGCGACCTTTACAGCCGGTCCCTACACGCTCATTGCGACAGGCTATTCGTGGAATCCAAGCTCCCATCAATTAAGCACGACTCCGCTCTACTACAAGACACAGGGTGGGGACGAGACTGGCCTTGGATTGGCGAACTTCGCGGAGCGAGAGATTGGCGTCAACCAATTTATCCAGCTTGACCTCGGCACGATGCAGTTCCACCTTGTCGGAGTCATCGGCAGCATTCAGTCGAGCGAAGGTTGGAAGATCTGGGGCGCACAATCTGCTGGATGCTGGTCAGGAAATGGCTGCGCGCTCAATACAATTACCGGAACAGCGACGAATGTTGACTTTTCGCCATGGAACGGCGACCGCTACATCAACATCGGCGCCAGCGCGGGCAACGTGCTCATTAATACCATGACTGCAGACAACCCAGTGCCGGAACCGAGCACCATTGTCCTTCTGCTGACCGGATTGGCCGGAATGGCCACAATTATCAAGAAGAGAATCTTTTAGACGACACAACTTGCGTTAGATTCAAGCATGTAAAATGCCCATTCCTTCAAGGGATGGGCATTCTGCTTCATATCGCACTCGGGCAATTTCCGCCTAACTCACCTTCAACAGCATGCACGTGATGTCGTCATGCTGCGGAGTATTTCCCACGAACGTGTCCAGGTTCACCATAATGTGACTCAGCAGCATCTTCGCGGGATACTCCACGCCCGCGTTGATCTGCGCCATCAACCGCTCCTCGCCATACTCCACGTCCGCATCGTTGATGGCTTCCACCACGCCATCTGTGAAGATCACCAGCCAGTCACCGCTTTCCAGAGACACAGTCTCCGCCTCGTAAGGCGCGTCAGCCAGAATCCCCAGCGGCACACCGCCCTTATTCAACCGCTCAAATGTGCCCGACTTGCGCCGCAGCATTGGAGCGTTGTGTCCCGCATTTATATACGCCAATGTCTTGTTTGCCGGATCATATTCGCCCAGCACTGCCGTGGTGAACCGCAAGCCGCCCTGGCTGTTCTTGCACGCATAACGGTTCATGCTGCCTACCAGTTCCAGCAGGGAACACGGTACGTCCGAAAGCGTCTTCAGGCTTGCTTGAAACGTCGCCATGAGCAGCGCCGCCGGAATGCTTTTTCCCGCGACGTCGGCCACCGCGAGCAGGTAGCGCCTGTTGCTGCCCTCGCCCGCACCACGAGGGAACATGTCGTAGAAATCACCGGCCACGGTGTTCGCCGGACGAGTGGCAAACGCAATCTCCAACCCCGGAACTTCCGGAGGATTCGACGGCAGCAGCCAAGCCTGGATCTCCCGCGCAATTTGCAGGTCGCGCTTCATCACGACGCGGTCGCCCACCTCCAGGGCCAGCAGCAGGAACATCAGCAGACCGCCAAGAAAATGGAAACCCGCAGCTTGCGAATTCGATTGATTCGACGGCCCGCCCGGCCACAGGATCAGAATCAGAGCCAGCAGCAACAACACTCTTCGCGCTGGCGAAAGCTTCTCGATGAAAGCCCAGAAAAACTGCTTCGCCACGTCGAAGTAGCGACGGCCTTTCGTCACTCCCTTGGCCCGATCGAAATCCACGTCACGCGAATACAACCGGTAACTGGCCTTCGCCTCGGACCGGAATTGTCCCCAGAGTTGGTTCAATTCAAGCCCTTCGGTCACGCGATGCCAGAAGCGCTCCCACCGATTGGAGAGGTTGTCCCTGTGCGCACGTTGTCTGCCTGCCGGTGGCTGTGTAGAAGTTGTCATTGGAGTGGAGACATTATAGACGCAAGGGCGCAATTCTCAAGTCGGCTCAGTGTTTTGAGTGGCTAGCACCGATTTGCGGCAAGGAAGCCTTGATTTTGTCACACTGACCGAGGTCACCGACGGGCAGAAGAATCTCTCCGTTCTTCATAAGACCGATAATACCCATATCCTGAGCGCCAACAATCCACATGTTTACCGTGTCTGGCGGGGAAACTAATTGGAGGCTGGACTGCGAAAGAGGCGCTTTGGAACCGCAGGGCAGATAATCGCTCGCATAGACTTCCTTGTCTCCCGCAGTCACGAGGCGGCAATAGTTCGCAGATCCCGATTGGGATATTCCGCATCCAAACCACCATCCGTGGTGCCACGAGAGAGGAAGAGGAGGCGCATCAATCCATACGGAGTTCTTTGGCATGTCCGATGGCCGTCGGGGAGGAATAACCGATTTATCAAGCCACCCTACTCCACCGAAAACCCAGAACACTGGGATGGCGAGGATGATTCCTGCCAGCACGATCAACGCATTGGCTGCGCGACCAAAACCATATTGCAGGTCAGTAGTCATTGCACCGGGTTCTCACTCTGACTGTTGGAGCAATAACTCTTCTACTTCCGCTTCCAGCCCTGTTGATATTTTTTGCCAAAGGCGGCAGTGGGTGGGCGGAACTGGTGACACTTTCCGCACTTGCATGCGCCCTTGGGACCATCCACGGTTTTGCCGGGCGCGTGGTCGGCTTCCAAACATCCACAGTTAGAACATTTTTTCTCGGTCATGTTCTCATTGTAGACGCTGCGGCAAGCCCCACGGCGCGAGCCGCTTTCAGCCCCGGCTGGAACCCATGTCTGCCACGCACCCGCGCCTCTGCACTTTGCGATACACTAATCTCCCAAGCGGTCGCCGGGCCCGTAGCTCAACGGTCAGAGCAGAGGACTCATAATCCTTTGGTTGTAGGTTCGAATCCTACCGGGCCCACCATGCCTTTCCACACTGGCGGGTGAGACGCATGCGAGCGCTGTTCCGCGCGAGCAGGCGGCGAGGGCGTAACAGGCGCAACGCGCCGTTGTGAGCCCTCAAGATAATGCTCAGAGGACTCATAATCCTTTGGTTGTAGGTTCGAATCCTACCGGGCCCACCATGTTCCTGATCCTTTAATTTTCCAATTTTCGTTTCTTCGATATCCCTTACCTGCTACCTTTTTTCTTAGCGATTCTTACGGAGGTGACAGATGCGCCGAATTCCAGTTTCCCCTGTTGTACTTTGCGGATTTTTGCTCGCCTTCAGTTTCGCTCTCGCGCAGACGCAAAAAGCCGCACCAGCACAGGAGCCGACGAAGCCTCCGGCGCTCACACCGTCCGCCAAACTCGCCGCTGCCCGGACGGCGTACTTAAAGCGTGTTGGCGGGAACGAAATCGCTTACAACGTAATCGAGACTTCACTGGAAGGATGGGGACGATTTGTTCTCATCGACTCACCTGAGAAAGCCGACATCATCATTGAAGTTTCCGGCCCGAGCGAGGATGGCAACGTCTCCGTCTCCAGTAGGACCAAGACGGACGGCATCACCGGCAGACCCGAGCAGTCGACGACAACCACTCGCGACCTCTCAAACGCACCTGTCAAACTGGTCGTCTTTGACGCAAAGACAAAGATGCTGCTCTGGTCCGGCACGGAAAATCCCAAGGGCGCTTTCAAACAAAAGAGCCGCGACGATAACCTGGTCCAAGCCGCCAACAAGCTCTTCACCCGCTTCCACGACCGCGTTGAGCCGCCGCTCACACGCTAGGGCGGCGAACGCTCAGCTCCGCTTTTCTCCTCGGTCAAACATTCCCATTTGGGAATGCGTCCCTAAACCACCCATGAACGTGCCAATTTTCGCCTCTTGGCCAGGCACAAAAGCATCAAATTATTGCTAAGCTCCGATGTAGTCAGGTGTATTCCCCGTGCGCGGAAGCCGGTTCGCAGATTTCAAGATTGAATCAGATCCGTAAGACGGGCGGTGTCCGCTCTTGCATTGGGTTCGAGGTTACCATGTTGTCCAAGTGTGCCAATCCCGACTGCTCCGCCACCTTTCGCTATTTCGGACAAGGCAAGCTATTCGAAGTCGACTGTCGCAATCAGACTCCCGATGACGACGGGCTGGATTCGTTCTCCGCAAAGAAGGCGCCACGATCAGTCGAGCGTTACTGGCTCTGCCCACGCTGCTCGGAGACGATGACACTGGCCGTCGATCGAGCGTGCAAGATGCGCCTCCTGCGGCGACCCGGTCCTGTGCGCGCCGCCGCCTCCTGATTGCGTTTCCATGCAAAAAAGCGCAGCCGTTAGCTGCGCGCTTCTGTCTATCTATGAATTATCCTGATGCCTAAGCTGGACGTTTTGTCTCTGCCATCACCGCTTCGCCCACTTCGGCGACTACGTGGGAGTACTTCCCCGAGAGGCTATTCCAACGAATCTTCAACAACTCCACCGCCATGTGCAGGCCATCGCGCACCGGACTGATTTTCGAACGGTGATCGTGCGCCCACGACACCGGTACTTCCGCCACTTCCAACTTGAATTTCTTTGCCAGGAATAGCAGTTCCGGATCGAAGCCCCAACCTTCGATTCGCTGGTGGGAAAACACCGTCCGTGCAGCCTCCAACCTGAACGCCTTGAAACCGCACTGCGTATCTTTGAAGCCGAGGTTGAGAATCACCCGCAAAGCGAGGTTGAACGCTCTCCCCAGCATTTGGCGGAAGAGTGGTTGCCGCTCAGTCTGAGTATCCGAATCGAGCCAGCGCGAACCGATCGCTACGTCCGCGCCCGAGCGCAACGCATCGAACAGTTTGCCTGCTTCTTCGATAGGAGAAGAGAGGTCGGCATCGGTGAATAGCAGGTAATCGCCTGAAGCATGCAGCATACCGTGGCGCACGCTATAGCCTTTTCCGCGGTTTCCGGGGTTTTCCAGCAAGTGTACGTTGGGATTTCGCAACGCGTATCCGCGCACTACGCTTGCGGTGTCATCGCGCGAACCATCGTTCACCACGATGATCTCCGCTCTCCAGTTTTCGGACCTGATGTGTGAAAGCACCTTCTCGAGTGTCAACGAGATTCGCGCGCTCTCGTTATATGCCGGAATGACGATACTGCAATGAAGACTTGCCATGTAAGATTTACGCCAATCGAATTGTATTGCACTCGGTCTGTGATCGTATGGAAATATGCGCAAAGGGACTGCGAATAGTTCGGCCGATGCCAAAATTATTTTGGCAATCTAGAGAAGATACTCCCTCCTTGCAAGCGACATGGTCCAAAATTACTTGCCCTTCGCTGTTTCGCGACTGCCGCGCAAACCAGCCGCCGGTTGACTCTATTCGCGCGACCTCACGGTGCGAATCCCGCGAACGAGGCACCCACCACTTATCTGCTACTCTCTTCTTCGCAATTCGCCCCTGAGTGAGTTAGTCTTTTCCCGTCATGCGGAAATCATTGCTCTTCGTTCTTATGCTGGCTTTCTGCGGATCGGCGATTGCCGCAGCCAGGGGTGTTCACGTAATCACCTTCGGCAAAGTGCTTCCGGTGAAGCTCTTTATCGGGCCCAACGCAAGCGACACGGTCCCGATGAAAATCCGTTCGCTCTATGTTGACGGAAAGCTAAAGGAGTTCACCACCGGTCCAACTCACAACGTCACGGATCGCCTTTTCGTCGTGCGCCGCGCCTTCCGCCTCAACAACAACCTTCCCGACGAGGACAACAAGGTGCCCGACTGGGTCTGGCAGCAGGGCGGGTGGCTCCTGGTCGATCGCCTCACCGGGCGCGTCTCGCAGGTGAACCTCCAATTGTTCGACCCCTTCTACTCACAGACCGAGTGGTTTCGCGACTACGCGGCCTACTGTGGATTGAGTGATGATGGAGAAACCCTCTACGCCGTGGTCATGCAACTTGGCAATCGCAAGCCGGTCGTCAAGAAAAGGCTCGGGAGTGCCAACAATACTCCCGACCAGGCGGCCAATTGCGACCCGCCCAAGTGGCAAAAGGCGCCTACACGTGTGACGTTTTCGCCGAAGAATGGGTCACCGATTTCGTTCAGCATCTTCGGCCACGCCGCCGACATTGCTCCCGGCTCGGACGAAGAATAGTCGCAATCGCGCTTGAGGGCGGGGCTACGGTCCCGCCTTAAATCCCCGTTCGAACTTCCTCTTTCTCTCTTTCCACTTTTCACTTTTTCCGTTCTACTTTCCTTATGTATTCCCTCGACGACTACCTGCGCGAAGCGGAAATTGTGCACGGTCACCTCTGTGCCGGACAGGTGCTTGGTGTCCGCATGGCGATGTTCGGGCTGCGCCTGCTCGGCATTGATGACCCGCGCGGCGCGGATCGTAAGCGTGTCGTCACCTTCGTCGAGATCGACCGTTGCGTCACCGACGCCGTTGCGCTCGTCACCGGTTGCCGTCTCGGTAAGCGTGCGCTCAAGTTCCGTGACTGGGGCAAGGTTGCCGCCACTTTTATCGATCTCCACACCGGACGCGCCGTCCGCGTGGCGGCCCTTGAATCTTCCAAGGAGCTGGCGCGCCATCTGCATCCGGAGATCGAGAGCAAGAACCGCCAGCAGATGCTCGCCTATCGAGAAATATCGGATACCGATCTGTTTTCCGTGCAGTGGGTGGAAGTCGATCTTCCCGACTGCGAGATGCCTGGCTACAAGGGCACGCGTGCCGTCTGCGAAGCCTGCGGCGAGGGCATCAACTTCCGCCGTGAGATCCTCCGCGATGGCCGCACCCTCTGCCGCGCATGTGCCGGCGAGCACTATTACCGGCTCGTGGCTCCGCCGGAAGGACAAGACGACAACTGAACTTTCAGACTGCATTAACGTGCAGAGCCGCGCTATGATGCAAAGAGTTCAGATGGGAACAATCATGCGCCGCCTTATCCTGCTTCTGCTGCTGTCGATTTTTTCGCTTCCGCTACTTGCCCGCACGTATTACTACACTGCCCGCATACAGCGCCCGCATGGCGTCGTCGACTTCAAGGTATGGGTCGATGGACAAAAAGCCCGCTACGAGACTGCATCGAGCACTGATCCTGCGCTTCCCGCCGGGGTAGTCGTCATCACGCTCGATGGCGGCAAGACCATCAACCTTATCCCCGCTAGCAAAGACCGCGTACTCCGCGGCACGGCCGAGGAATTTCTTGCGGCCAACCAGATGCGCGTGACGAAAGCCGACATTACGATTCAAAATGTGACGAACAAGGCTTTGCCCGCTCAAGATGCGGACTCAATCCTTGGCTATCCGACGCGCATGTTCGAATTCGACATCGCATTCGACATGGTGCAGAACGGCAAACTCGATCACGTAACCGTTCGACAACGTTTTTGGGTTGCGGTCGCTCTTCCTTCGCCCAACTCCATGTTGAGTATGGTAACTAACAACAGCGTCGGAGTCCCCGAACTTGATCGCATTCTCGACGCCAATCAACTATTGATGCCGGGAATGCCGGTGCGCCGGGATGTTGCCATCACCGTCGACGGCCAGACTCTCGAGTCGACCTTACAGGTTGGCGTCTTCTACCCCAACACGTCAGTCGACCCAAAACTTTTTGATATCCCCGCGACTCTTCCTGTCATCAGCCTTTCGCCCGGCCCGCTGGTCAAGTAGCTTGGATTCTTGCGTCGCACGTTCGTCCGCTTCCAATCAAAAGGGCCACCCGAAGGCGACCCGCATCTGTAAAACCAGACCTCGTCTGCTACTTTGTCTCCGCCACTTTGGGGGCCAGCGGCGAGATGTCTGCTTCGCGCAGAAACCTCGCAGACTCCTCGGGAGGCGTCGGATTCATGTAGAACCCCGTGCCCCACTCGAAGCCCGCGGTCTTCGCCAGCTTGGGCATGAACTCGATGTGCCAGTGATAGAACTCGTTGCCCGCATCCTGCAGCGGCGAGGTGTGAATCACCATGTTGTACGCGGGACGGTCCAGCACGGCATCGGCCTTCATCGCCAGCAGTTTGATCGCCTTGGCGAGGTTTTCAAAAACATGCGACGACGAATTCTCAAACGACGATTCGTGTCGCTTTGGAAGTATCCACGTCTCGAACGGAAAGCGCGGTGCAAACGGCGCCATCGTTACGAAGTCGTCGTTCTCATCCACCACGCGCACTGGGTTTTCAAGTTCCTGGCGCACAATGTCGCAGAAGATGCAGCGCTCTTTGAAAATGTAGTACTGCTTCGCACCGTCGATCTCTTCCACCGCGTGCTTCGGAATGATTGGCAGCGCGATCAATTGCGAGTGTGGATGCTCCAATGTTGCGCCAGCCGCCTCGCCGTGGTTTTTGAAGATGAGGATGTACTTCAGCCGCTTGTCCTGTCGCAGATCCACCACGCGGTCACGAAACGCCCACAAAACTTCCTCGATCCGCTTTTCCGGCAGCGTCGCCAGCGTTGCGGTGTGATCTGGAGTCTCGATGATGACTTCGTGCGCACCCACGCCCTGCATTTTGTCGAACATTCCTTCGGCCTGACGGTTCAGCATTCCCTCGATCTGCAGTGCGGGAAATTTATTCGGCACCACGCGCACCGACCATCCATCCGTGTCGCGTTGCGCGGCCGTTCCGTTGGGACGGTAGGCCACGATTTCGTGCGGTGTTTTGCTTTCATTTCCATAACAGAATGGGCAGAATCCGCCCTTTTGCGCCACAGGCACACGGAGAAAATCCGTGGGCCGCTTCGCGCGGTCCGTTGAAATGATTACCCAGCGACCTACGATTGGATCTTTTCTCAGCTCAGGCACAATCAACCTCAGATACGACAATTCGGTGGCGGCCGGAGACTATCTCCGCCACCTGTCTGCCTTCATACTACGCCACCAGAAGGCGTCCTTGAATAGAGTGATTTCCGGCTCTTTTCCTTCCAGATACACGCTCGCTACATCGAAGCGATGCTGGGTACCTGGCGGCATGCGTCGCAGGAACTCGCGCGCCATCGCCAGTAATTCGTCCCGCTTGGAGCGGTCCACGGACATCTCCGCCGGGATCAGGCCCTTCTGGCTGCGCGTCTTCACTTCGACAAACGCCAGTACATTACCGTCCCATGCGACAAGGTCCAGCTCTCCCTTGCGTCTCGGACTGCGCCAGTTCTGCGCTACAACAGTCCACCCCATCCGCCGAAGATGGAAGTACACAGCCCGCTCGCCAGCCTGCCCAGTGAGCAGATGGTTCGGGATGCGCGCATCGTAGGAAGGCCGCAATTTTCGCTGCACCAGCCTTAGCGCCTTCACCGCCAGCTCCGTGATTCGTCCCGAGCCCATCCGGCGCAGTGTAGGCCTGTCACTCCGCGGATTCCCGTGGCGCACGTCACTTGCCCGTGTGCGCTCCCGTGGCAATGGAAAACGGGCAGAACGTGACCGACGAACGGCCAGCAGGCAAATCATCTTTGCTCTTCGCTTTCGCCTGAAGGTACAGGCGCAAGGGTCCAAGCAAGATGTTGAGCGGTTTCAGTATTCATCACCGCGCTCACCGCCGTAGTATCTGTTGATCCATACGGTTCCGTTCCCGTCATTTTTCGAGAGCGCGGGCGATATCGCTTCAGGAAATAGTCGATCGTCTCGACCCGCAGCTTGATAGATGCGGCTGGCTTGTTCTCGTCCAGATCCCTGAAGGCAAAATAAGGTGCGCCCGCCTGCTCGACGATATTTCTCAAGACCGTGTAGATCGGAGCGTCGTGGCCACATTTGAAATTCGATAGCTCAATGGCAATCAGGTTTGGGTGGCGCGCTACGAACTTTGCAGCCCAGAGTTTCTGGTTTGTGCTCGCCGAGAAGGCGTGTTTCCATACGTCGGTGACGTCTAGCGGGTGTCCGGTGAATCCGGCACGCACCTCCGAGCCGAACAGTCGATCCAGGATGTCCTCATCGATTGGCAGGTAGGCCTGCGAAAGTATGGGATACCCGCGCTTTTGGAACTCTTCCGGAATCCCCTGGTTGAGTCCGGGATCATGATGATACGGGCGGCCCAGTATGACCACTCCGATCCCTCCCGAGCGCTCGATCATCTCAAGCGCGGCTCGGGATTGGCTCCTCATGTCGTCTTCGAATTTCGCCAGGCTTGCATATGCCGCCTCGACGGCCCGATCGTTTTCTGCCGCCGAGAGGCCGAGCACGTTCCTCCACGCTTCAAACATCTGCAAGGCAAATAGCCGTTTGTCAGCGAGATCAAGGATTGGAGCGCTATAACAAATTCCCGTCTCGGCGAATACGTTCCTCTCCGTGGTGAAGGCAGCCTTCACGGACTCCGGTGTGAGGGTCAAGGCCGGACACGCGTTTCCTGTGCAATTTACGAGCGGGGTTCCGAGCACGTCGATCATCGGGAAGAAAATTACGTTGAGCGGCGATTTCGCCGACGACCGCTGGAATAAGTTATAGACGTGAGCGATCGCAACCTTCGACGGAAAACACGGGTCGATCGCCCCTCGTCCAGCGGCTGCCGCGTACATCTCGTGATTGGTAAATTCCGAGAGCACGATGTTTGACGGCGCAACCCCAAGGCTTTCGAGGTATGTCCTGAATAACGGCGCGTGGCTATACAACGCCAATACCCGCGGCATGCCCACACGCAAATCTCGCCGACGACTCATCAACTCGCGTCTCTCAGCCCGTCCAAAGTGCCTCGTTGGCAAGGGGACCGAATCCGCGACGATGCCGGGAGCAGAAGACTTCCAGACCTCCGAAGAGGCCAATGCAACGATGTTGGGCGTCGAGGCCATCATTGCTTCCATCTCCGCCCGGATCGCCCGCATCTCGCGAACGTCATCGGTTCGCCCGTTCTCGCAACTTGCGATGATGACCCGGCGGGACGTCACCTCCGCTACGGGCCGTGCCGCACTTTCATCGTCATCCACATCTATAAATGTTCGAAGGCAGTGGTTCTTGCAGAAACGGCATCGCGTGCTCTCGTCATGCAGGCTGCGGTATTTGATGTGCGCAAGCGCATCCAGGCCGATGAACGATGTTGGACGATTCGATTCGGCAAGCGACATCGCCTCCAACGCCGTGCCAATTGCTCCTGCCTCGGCGCAGTGAGGATGAACAACAATCTCCGGTTCGCTGCCGTCGCCGCGAAAGTGCGAACGGATGAAATCCACCTCGGCCTTTACGACCGCAAGATTTTTCTGCGTACCACCCTGCAACACAATTCGTGAGCCAAGCGAAGCGACGTTCGGAAGTCCCGCCACGTACAGAAAAACGTTCTTCGGCAACACGGCTGCAAGGCCCGCAAGAACCTCGGCCTTCGTCCATCCCTGTCGCTGGAAAGTCACCACGTCCGATTGCAGGAAGACAGCACATCCGTATCCGAACTGCGGCATGATGCGTGCCGACAGGGCCACGTCAGCATATTGCTCCACGGGAATTCCAAGGGCTTCCGCCGTCGCTTGCAGAAAGTACCCATTCCCTGCCGAACACTGCGTATTCAGCCGGAAATCTTTCACATGACCGTCGCGCAAGATGATGATCTTGATATCCTGTCCGCCAACGTCAACGATCAGATGTGGATCACGATAAAACTGCATCGCCGACTTCGCGTGCGCGATCGTTTCGACGAGAGCGACATCGGCGCGCAATACTTCTTTCAGAATGTCCTTGGCATAGCCGGTCGTCCCGAGTCCGGCGATTGCAAGGCGCGCTCCTTGTGATTCCACCTGGCTGCGCAGCGAACCGAAGACCTCCCTCGCGTCTTCGATCGGATTTCCCTTCGAAAGCTGGTAAGCCTTGCAGAGCACGTCGCCCGCTTCCGAGAGAAGCACGGCCTTGGTGGAAGTCGATCCCGCATCAATTCCCGCAAACACTCGAATTGTTTTGCCTGGTGCGAAGCGGGCCGCGGAGAATGCCGGCAACTCGTAATGCTGTTTGAATTCGGCAAGCTCTGCATCGGACGTGCAGAGCCCGGACAGGGAGTTACGGGACTTCTCGGCTTCTCGCCCAACCTCGATGTACTTGGCGAGCCGCCCGGATCCCGGGTATGTATGATCGCCGTCTAACGCGCATCTGCCAAACTCGAGTGCGCCAATTGCTCCGAAATATTCGGCATCCTCCGGCACGCGGATCAGGCTCTCCGGTTCACACCCGGCAGGAAGCGGATGCTTCTGTTCCTTCCACATCCGCGGAATATTGAGTTTCCATGCTTCCTGAAGCCCGCGGATAAACTTGTTCGGTCCGCCAAGCAACAGCACTACCGGCTGCACGACGTATCCCCGCGTCAACACCGTGAGGTTCTGGAGCACGACAGCCTGGAAGAGCGACGCGAGAAGTTGTTCGGGCGGGATGCCCTGCTTCTGCAGGCCGTTTATGTCCGTCTCCGCGAAGACGCCGCACTTAGCCGCGATGGGATGGAGCCGGATGCCCTGGAATCGCTGGTTGCACAACTGGTCCGCTGAAACACGAAGTTTGGCGGCAATCTTGTCGATGACGGCGCCAGTGCCAGCCGCGCACTTATCGTTCATCGATGGAACTTTTCTCTTCCGCCCCGAAGACGTATCTTCACGGAACGCGATGATCTTTGCATCCTGGCCGCCAAGTTCGATGACGGAATTCACATCCGGACACAACCGTTCCACCGCCAGCGAAACCGCCGTCACTTCCTGCACATACCTGGCGCCGATCACCGGAGCGAGAGCGGTTCCGCCGGAGCCAGTGATGAAAATCTTCGTATTCTCTGAGTTAATCCCAATCCCGGTTTCCATGCGGACCAGGTATTCGAGCACCATTTCCTGCTGACGCATCTCGTGACGTTCATAGGCGCGCCAGACAATCTGATGTGCATACACATCTTCCACGATTGCTTTCACTGTCGTGGAACCTACATCGAGACCGACCAGGTACCGGACGGAAGCGCTCGACAACGGATTGCATTGGGCGCACTGCTCTGTCGGGGATGTGCCCTCGCTAGTTGGCGGCACCGTTCTCAGACCAAATAACTGCATACTTCCTCTGGTTACTCCATGTTTCCGTGGATTCCCTGGAAGCCGTGCGCGGCCTGCCGAAACAACCAGCGGAGCACACGCGCATCGTTATAACAGAAGGCAAGTATGTGATTCAGTGTTGAGAAACAACTCTCCTGGCATTGTGTCTTCATCGTGCAAAGCTGCTGCGAATCGAATTTTGGCTGCTCAATCGTGCCCCAGTCGTACTCGGCGGAGTACATCGGGAAGCACGGCGACAGCCCATATCGTGTAACCAGTCGATCGAGCGCCGCATAGTCTCTTCCGGCATCCCTTTGACTGAGTTCTCGAATGCCCAGCAGTAATGGCAATCGAGATTGCATTTCCACTCGTTGAAAAGATACGCAATGGTGGGATGAAACTCGCCCGGCATCACACGCGAGCGTAAATATGGCACCGCCCAGCCGTTCATCGCCCGAACGATTCGGCCCGCAGTCCAATGCCGCTCGCCATCTTTTGGAAAGAACTGCTCATCGTCTGCCGAGAGCAACTCGGGATACCGCGGAAAGATGAGCTCTGGAAGGGACATTTCCTGTCCTGGCGCGGGTGGCGGCACCATCGACCGTTTCCCTGAATTCATCAGCGTCTCGTGAAGAGTGACGTCAAGGCGGAACCGAGCGACCGTCGATGTCGATTTGCGTTCGTCGATATTTGCCATACGCAACCTCTTCCAGAAAAACGGCTGAACTTCGCTTCATGCAGTCGAACGAATGATTGGAAGTGGGCGACGCCGCATCACCTCGCTGACATGCAACACGAAATTCGCAGCCATCCCAGCAACGCCGGGGTGTTTCGGAAATGAGTACAACGCGTTCCTGAATTCGGGATGACTGGCGGCGTAGTCTTTGATTGAATCGAGCGGAAACCCCGTGGTCTCCACGCACCGCTCAAATTCCTCACGTGCCTTGGCGCGAGCATCCGCCAGCGCAAGTTGCACTCGACTGAGGGCGTCAATCTCTCCCTCGCCAGACGTCTCAATCGAAAGAAACGACATGTTCTTGCACTGGTTTATAAGAGCCCATTGCACCGCATCGGACTGCGTTGACGGCAGGCATCCGAATGGTTTGATCGCAAGCACCAGATGACACAGCCCGGATCGCGTGTAGTAGAGAGACTTTCCTACCTCGAGGTGACCTTCTCCACCGCGCGCCATCTGGTTGTAATGCGGATGAGCCAGACGTGCCAGTTCTTCCTGCGAGACGAGATCGGTAGCGACATGTCCCAATGCCCGGAGCGCTGCCCGATAGTGTGCCCGATAGATGTTCTCACCCAGCGAAAACAGCAACAGCTTGCGATGGAGTTGCCAATCGAAGTGCAACTCGGAGAGCAAGCGCCGCCTGTCATTGTGCATTCGTTCAAGCCGCGACTGCACGGCCAGGCGCTGTTTTGCCTGGTAGAGCAGATACATGACCCATGTACTGATTGGATCGACCAACAGCTCCGCGCCTTCGTGCTCAAGAAAGGCAAACAGGTTGTAGTTGCCCGCTCCTTCCGTCAGTTGCGCCCAGAACTCGCCAATGATCTTCACAACAGGCTTAACGCGAAACCGGTCAAGTTCGACATGCTGTAGCTCTTCACTACACTCACGCAGCACCCTTCTGTAAGCTGGACCCCGAAGGTGATCGTGAACCTTGCCTATTGTGTTTGCGACTTTGTAATACTTTGCGCTGCGATAATCGGCAATTTCGCGGAGCATCCCTCCGAGCCGCTCCGCCAACTCGAACCGCGGGGTGTCTTTTAGAAAACTGCTGATCCGCTCGACAACGCGTTCGACAACCTCGTTGGTTTTACCTGGCTGGAGTTCGTATGGACGGAGCCGGTAGGCGATGTCGTTAACGACATCACCAAGTATCACGGCATTCAGGCCTCCCATTCCGAAATCCACCGTGAATTTCAGTCCCGGCTCGCCCGTGGTTGCGTGTAAACCATGATCCTGCTCGAACAAAAGCACTCGGAATCCAGCGAAGCCGGCATTTTGCAGTGCCAGACGAAATTCCGATTCATACATTCCGAAGCGGCACGGCCCACACGATCCGGCAGTGATAAATAGATAAGAATCGATGATTGTCTGGCGGCTCAGCCCTTGCGCCTGCAGGTTTTTGAGATGGCGCAATAGACTTCCGACGGTGAAATAGGAGGGGTTGCACTGCCCAGTATTGCAATGCTCCCGCCCGAGTTGATAACACTCCATATCAGACGGAGGCAGGGTTTCGCAGCGATAGCCGCAGCCCTGAAGAACCGCGCGAATGAACCGTTCGTGTTTCCACGTCAGGCCGCCAAACAGGATTGTTGTGTTTTCTTTTTCGGATGCAAGGAAAGGGCGATCGGCAGGCCTGTGGAAGTGGAGAACCGCGGGGACTTCCCGTAACTCCGCCACACGCTCACCCATGGCCAACCGTGGCTCAGACAAAGATGCCGAATTCGGCGCAGCATCTCCTGTATCTCGCACAGAACTGCTCCCTCACTTGCACGAAAGACAGGATCTGTTAATCCTGATGTAAAAACTTTACCGCCGATTCGACACTGAAGCGAAGTCCATCCATCACATCGTTATGTTCATCGGCTTTCTGTGCAAAAAACCAACCGGCTGAGGCGGAGTTTCAATAGCCTTTCACGTCTGTTTCCCAACCTTGGAATTCGTGTCGCGTGAACTGCCGGAGGACTCTCCTGAACTCAAGCCCTGCGTTAACTGCACGCTCTTATGGCTATGAAAAAGCGCAATCGTGAGATGTTCAGCGAATTCGTAACCGAGATGACGCCACATGAGGGAAGAATGTTGCAGAGGGATTGCGCCGTGTATCAGTGTTGCGGGACGAACATTTTATTTCATTGTTTACAGAGTCAATATTGTCTGTGAGTTCCTGCGACATGACGCTGACTACTGCCGGTCCTGCCACTCCTCGTGCCAAGCCATCTGGATCGCCTCCAGCTTGCCTTCGTTTGAAGCCATAGGATCGTCGACGAAGCCGGCGAGTTCGATCACCTTGCGATGCAGGTCGGTGAACCGAACTTCAAGCGGATTCTGGTTGGGAAACTTATCGCACAGTTCGATCGCAATATCTTCCGAGTCCATCCAGTGAAGTTCCAGCGCCATGTCTTTCTCCTGTTCACTCGCCTGACCTCGTCAGGATTACGAGTTTCCGCCACCTTCGCTCACGTAGTTCCGATTCCACGAAGGAATCTCCACGACAATCTCGCCGGGCTTCTCGATCACCACCTGGCATCCAAGGCGCGACTCCAATTGCAGATCCGCGGCCATGTCCAGCCGATCGGCTTCATCGTCGTCCATCTTGCTGAGCAGTTCCTTGCCCTTCTTCACCACTACGTGGCAAGTCGTGCAGGCGCAATTGCCGCCGCACGCATGGTCCAGATGGACTCCGAAATTGATCGCCACATCGAGGATCGACTCCGGCTTTCCATGGTCCTGGTACTCGAGCTTACCATGCTCAAACTCTACGCTCTGTCCGCTCGGCAGGAACGTGACTCGCACCGTATTCGGTCCGATCGCCTCGTCGGTTGTAGTCCCTGTTCCCTGCTGCTTCTCATCTGCCATGATTGCGTTGCTCCAAATCTTGTTCGTGCTTTCCCGCAGCTATTTAAATTCGGCCTTGCCAATTGGATGCGGCGCCACCGGCCCTTCCCCCATGTCGGCCGATTCCATCGTCTTTCCCTTCAATGCCCTGCTCACCGCCGAGTCCATCATCAACTCCGCCAGTCGCATCGTCGCCTGGTTCAGTGCGTCAATCGCTCCGCGAATTGCCTGGATATCCTGGCCTTCCTTGACCTCGCGAACTTCGGCCTCAAGGATCTCGATGCTCTTCCGTTCGTCGTCCGTCAAATGCCGCCATGCTTCGTTATTGCGGCCTTTTTCCAGCGCAGTCAGAATTGTCTCCGCTTCGTTCCGTGCCTCAATCACCTGCCGCTGCGCGAAGTCCTGCTCAGCGTAGTCGAACGATTCCAAAATCATGTTTTCCACCTGCTCGTCCGTCAGGCCGTAGCTCGGCTGTACCTGGATCTCCGCTTGTTTCCCGCTGCGTTGCTCCCGAGCGGAAACCTGCAGAATGCCGTTCGCGTCGATAAGAAATTTCACCTCGATGCGAGGCAGTCCTGCCGGCATCGGAGGAATGCCCTTCAGGTCGAAACGCGCCAGCGAGCGACAGTCCTTCGCAAGTTCTCGCTCTCCCTGCAGAACGTGGATTGCGACATTCGTCTGCCCTTCCACTCCTGTCGTGAAGTGCTCCGTCGCGCTCGCCGGAATCGTGGAGTTCCGATGAATGATCTTGGCCACCACTCCACCCAGCGCTTCGATGCCGAGCGAGAGCGGAGTCACGTCCAGCAGCAGCATATCCTGCGTGGCCTGCGATCCACCGTCGAGAATATTTGCCTGCACGGCCGCGCCCAGCGCAACAACCTCGTCGGGATTCAGTTCGCAATGCGGTTCGCGTTGAAAGAGATCTCGCACCAGTTGCCGCACCAGCGGAATTCGCGTCGATCCGCCAACCAGCACGACCTCGTCGATTTGATCCGGGGGCAACCCCGCGTCCTTCATCGCCTGGCGGCAAGGCTCCACCGTGCGGTCGACGACCGGGCGCACAATTCCTTCGAACACCTCGCGCGTGATCTCGCGCTTGTAGACCTTCCCACCCGGCAGTTCCGTTTCGATCAACGTTTTCTCGCTCGATGACAACGCAATCTTTGCGTCGATGACGGCCTTGCGAATGCGTTGCACCGCTTCGCCATTCCGCCGCAAGTCGAGTCCCATGTCACCCTGGATGTCATCGAGGGCGATGGCGATCAGCAGGTTGTCAATGTCGTCGCCGCCGAGGTGCGTATCGCCGTTCGTGGCAATCACCTCGAAAATGCCATCGTTCAACTTCAGGATGGAAATATCAAATGTGCCGCCGCCAAGATCGTAGACGGCGATGGTGCCGCTCTTGCGCTTGTCCAGGCCGTATGCCAGCGACGCCGCCGTCGGCTCGTTCACCAGGCGAAGGACGTCCAGTCCGGCAATGCGTCCGGCATCTTTCGTCGCTTGCCGCTGCGCGTCGTTGAAGTACGCCGGTACGGTAACAACAGCCTGCTTGATCGGCGAACTGAAAAACCGTTCGGCGTTGCGCTTCAGTTGACGCAACACATAAGCGGAAATTTCCGGCGGAGTATAGCTCTTATCCGCCAGCTTGATGCGCAGGACTTCTCCGTCCGCCAGGTCTTCCGCAAGCCGGAACGGAAAGAGCTTCAGCTCGTCCCGCACGTCTTCCTTGCCGCGCCCCATCAGACGCTTCACGGAATAAACAGCCCTGTCCGCCGTTTCGATGAGAAACTTGCGGGCGCTATTGCCAACAACAACCTGGCCGTTTTCATCCAGCGCCACAACCGACGGCACAAGATTCACGCCATCCTCGCCGGGAATAATGACCGGGGTATTCCCGTCCATGTAGGCGACGAGCGAGTTCGTGGTTCCGAGATCGATTCCTACTACGCGTTCAGCCATGTCTATTAGATTTCGCGATGCTCAATTGCTGGATGAATAACCATCCATGCTTATTTAGATGCCCAGTACTTCGTTCACGTCCCGCACAAGATTGCGGATGTAGGAACGCCGGTTCACCAGGTCTACCATCTTGTCGCGAACCGCGATCCGTTCCATGTCTGCGTTTTCTCCGCGTTCCGCGCGTTCAATGAGTGCGTCCCATTCGTCCCAATACCGTTGGAGTTCCGCAGCCAACGCATTGAACTTGCTGTTCAGGTTCCTGCGTGTGTCGGCAAGCTCCGTCCTGAGAGAAGGATCTTCTTCGCCCATCTTCTTGTTCATGCGGGCCTCTTCCAACTGCATGTTCAGTTCGAAGACTTCCTCCAGCAGGTCCGGCGGAACCATCTGCTTCTTCTGCGTTCCTGCGGCGCGCGCCGTCTCGGTCGCAGTCTTCGACTGCTCCTCCAGGTTCACGCCCTCCAACTTCAGCAGGTATTCGGTCCGCATAACCGGATCTTTCAGCGTTCGATATGCGTCATTTAACTGCGAGCTTTTCTCCAGGCTCCACGACTGCTCTTGCCCAGCCGCACGCACGTATAAATCCGGATGCAACTTGCGGCTCATCGCATAGAACTCTCGCTCCAATTGTTTGGGATCGATGTTCAGCTTGCGGGGCAATCCGAAGAATGAGAAATAGTCCGTGGGTACCGGAGGTTGCACCCTGCCGCAGGATTCGCAGAAGTGTGCCGCACGCATCGCGCCGCAAGACCAGCACTCGTGCGCGAGCTTCGCTTTTTCCGCCGACTTTGTATCCGTGCTCACTCACCGCTCCTCTTCGCCGCCGGGTTCCTTGGAATCCGTTTACAAAAATCACCCTGCCACCATCGGCAGGGTCTGGGAACAACCATACACGGCTCGGGTGACGGTTGCGATCGTCTCGTCATGCTTCGTTTATGAAAACGAGCTGCCGCACCCGCAGGACTTGTGCGAATTCGGGTTCAAGAACACGAACCCCTGTTGCATGAGCGTCTCCTGCCAGTCGAGCGTCATGCCATGCAGGTAGATGAAGGATTTGGGATCGACAAATACCCGTACATCTTCAAACTGGAAAATCCGGTCGCGTTCCCGAGGCTGTGTGTCGAAGCGGATATTGTAGGAGAGCCCCGAGCAGCCGCCACCTTGCACGCCGAGGCGCAGCCCTCCCTGCTCCGGCGAAATTCCTTCCTTCGCCATTGCCGAACGGATGTGCGCTACGGCCTTCTCAGTCACGAGGATGCCACTCACCGGCGTCGCCGGCGCAGCCGTCTGCACAGTATCCTGCGACTTCTCGTCTTCGCTTCCGATTTTGACGAACTGGCTTGCCATGTTCTTATTCTAGGCGTCTCGGCGCGAATTCCAACGACTTAAGTCACGGCCGCGCAAGACGCTTCCTCGATTCCTTAGGCTTCGTCCTGCTGTTTCTTCTTCCAGTCACCGATCGCCGCACGGATCGCATCTTCCGCGAGCACCGAGCAGTGAATCTTCACCGGGGGAAGCGAGAGTTCCTTCACGATGTCCGTGTTCTTGATCTCCAGCGCTTCATCCACCGTCTTGCCCTTCACCCACTCGGTCGCCAGGGACGAAGACGCGATTGCCGATCCGCAGCCGAAGGTCTTGAACTTTGCGTCTTCAATGATCTTCGTCTCGGGATTCACCTTGATCTGCAACTTCATCACGTCGCCGCATTCCGGCGCTCCCACCAGCCCGGTGCCCACCTCGGTGCTCGCCTTGTCGAGCGAACCGACGTTGCGCGGATTCGTGTAATGATCCAGTACCTTATCGCTGTATGCCATCCGACCTTCTCCTCAATTCAATGCCTTATGGTTTCCTTCAATTCCAATGTCTTCCGCATCACCCGATGTCTAGTGCTGCCCTTCCGCGGCCCACTGCACTTTCGTTATGTCGATGCCTTCCTTGTGCATTTCGTACAGCGGCGAAAGTTCGCGAAGCCGCTTCACGGTATCCACGACCTTCTTCGCCACGTAATCCACTTCCGCCTGCGTGTTGAAGCGTCCGAGACCAAAACGAATCGAACTGTGCGCGAGGTCGTCGCCCGCACCCAGCGCCTTCAGCACGTAGGAAGGTTCCAGCGTCGCCGACGTGCAGGCCGAGCCGCTCGACACTGCAATGTCGTTGATGCCCATCAGCAACGACTCGCCTTCCACGAACGCGAAGCTGATGTTCAGGTTGTTCGGCAACCGATGCTCCACGGAACCGTTGATGTAAACCTCGTCGAGGTTGGACATGATCTGGTCCCGCAGACTGTCGCGCAGCCCGGAGAGATACTTACTCTCCTCGGCCATCTCGTTCATCGCGATCTCACAGGCCTTGCCGAGTCCGACAATCCCCGGCACATTCAGCGTTCCCGAACGCATGCCGCGCTCGTGTCCGCCGCCATCGATCTGCGCCACCACCTGCACGCGTGGGCTCTTGCGCCGCACGTAAAGCGCGCCGCATCCCTTTGGCCCATAGATCTTGTGGCCGGTGATCGACGCCAGGTCCACGTTGTCCTGGATCACGTTGAACGGAACCTTGCCGATCGCCTGCACTGCATCCGAGTGGAAGATCACACCCTTCTCGTGACAGATCTGGCCAATTTCGCGGATGGGCTGCAATGCGCCGATCTCGTTGTTCGCCGCCATGATCGTCACCAGGATCGTCTTGTCGTCGATGGCGCGCTTCAGGTCGTCGAGGTCGATGCGACCGTCCTTCTGCACCGGCAGATACGTCACGCGGAATCCGTGCTTCTCCAGCCGCTTGCAGGTATCGAGCACAGCCTTGTGCTCCGTTGCCTGGGTGATGATATGGTTGCCCTTCTCGCGATACATCTCGGCAACACCCTTGATCGCCAGGTTGTCGCTTTCGGTGGCTCCCGAGGTGAAGATGATCTCTTTTGAAGTCGCGCCGATCAGCTTGGCGATCTGTTCACGCGCCTGCTCCACCGCCTGCTCTGCCGCCCATCCGAACTCGTGATTGCGGCTTGCCGCGTTGCCAAACGTCTCGCTGAAATACGGCAGCATCGCCTCCAACACGCGCGGATCCATCCGCGTCGTCGCATGGTTATCCATGTAGATCGGAAGCTTTACTGCGCCATTGGGCTCGTTCGCCATATCAGTGCATCTCCTCAATAACTCTCAAATCTTGTTATCTATTGCTGCAATGTCACCAGTTCCACCGGCGACTGCTCGGGAGACTCCGTCAGCTCCCACACCGTCAACTTGCTCAACACTTCTTCAATCGTCCGGTTCACTTTGCGCAGCGGCTCACGTACCGTGCAACGGTCGCTCTGACTGCAATCGCCCTTCGCCGAGCTGCAAGAGGTGATGAACAGCGGGCCTTCAATCGCCCGGATCACCTCCAGCGCGCTGATCAACCGGGGATCGCGAGCCAGCACATAACCACCGTTCGTACCCTGTTGCGACGCCAGCAACTTGGCTTTCACCAGCTTCTGCAGAATCTTCGCCAGGGCCTCCTGCGGAATCGAATACAGGTCGGCCAGATCCTTCGAGCTGCATGCGCCCAAATCCGAGTTCTCCGCCAAATGCCGCATGGCAATCAACCCGTAATCCGCCTTTTTCGTTAGCTTCAGCATCGCTTGCGCGGAATGTCCACCGCTCCACTACGTTAGATAATATCCGACCAATTTGGTCGCCAAAATATCCGACTCATTTAGTCGCATATTGATTCTAAGCAAGATCGCCCTGAAATGCAAACAAACTCAGGGAGAAGCATGATTTGTAAGTTATTAGGAATAAATTAGTTAGTGAATGGCGATAAATTTAGTCGCAGATTTATCTGTGCGATCTCTGTGAATCTCGTGAAAACGCTCCTCGCCCGACGCGCTACTTTAGATTGGACGCCCGCAGCCGTTCTTAGGCATCCTGCGGATCCTCCTGCAAATTCCTGCTGCAATCGCCCAAGTCAGTTCTAAAATGCCCGCATGTCGCGCTTTGAACATGACAGAATTCGCGGCAGTCTCTGGACAAAGGGCAGAACCGGTACGGTGATTGGCGCTGCCATCATCCTTATCCTGTTCATTCGCTTTTCGCTCATTCGCTGGTTTCTTGGAATCAGCGTGGTCATTGGAGTGGTGATGGCGGCGGCGATTCACTGGTACTTCGAGCACAAGCCAATCACGTCGCCGGACGAAGGCAAGATCGTCCTCCACCTCAACGACGATGAGCCCCCGCGAAAGTGAATTTCCGGGAGCGTTAAGGAGCCATCGGCCACGGGACTGCGCCGGGGAATACCCCCATTCCACGCTGAATGAATTACCATTCAATGAAAAGTGGCGTTTTTGTGCCAATCTCCACTTGACATGGAATACCGTCGGTCTAAAATACCGCCATTCTTCAGCCTCATTCCAGCCAACCCGGCCAGTGCGCGGGTGGTACTTCAAACATGGGGCTGGCATGTATGGAGCAATCCCAAAAGCAGTTGCGGAATCCTTCCTTGAGCACACCCATGAACAAGCAGTGTCAGCATCCTCGCGTGCAGGTCGTCGCCCGAGAAGAGGGCTCGGAGTTTGTCGAGTGCCTCGAATGTCGAGAAATCTTCGAAGCCAGTGAATTCAAAGACATGGCCATTGAGGAGAACACCCAGAGCGATACGTAACAGTCATCTGTAACATCAACATCAACTCCCAAAGCGTCTAACGTTCAGACTCAATGTAATGGGAATTGTCCGCACGTGTTCCATTCAGGGGCACGGGGCCGCCCCTTGCGCCGGACTTCATTGCCATAACTGCATTTGATCCCGTATTTTTAAGATGAGAAGTAGGGAGGGCATTTTCCGCGTGGCTGGTACTTCATGAAACGTATAGCTTTGGTCGTCGATGATTCCATGTTGATTCGGCACATGGTTTGCCGATTTCTGGAAGAGCGCGGCTTTACTGTCGAGTCAGCCACCAACGGAATGGAAGCCCTGGAGCTTTTGTCACAGATGAGGCCCGACATCGTTATCACCGACCTCACCATGCCAAGGATGGACGGTACGGAATTTGTCGCAAAGATGCGGGAAAAACCGGAACTGGCAAGCACACCGGTGGTCGTTCTTGCGGCGAAAAGCAGCGCGATGGATTTTTCCCGCCAGCCGACGGCCGAATTCATTATATTTAAAGATATCGATATTGAAGGCCAGTTAGGCCGCGCGTTGGACGCCACCTTCAGCAGCATGTAATCCCCGGCGGAAATTCATAAAGCCTGCGCCTGGGCGTGGGCTTTCGTATTGGACATGAGGACCGCGGTCATCGCAGAGGCAGATTGGCTTCGGCCGAAAGCTCCTCGTTGGCAAAATCGCGGGCCAGCCACTTTGGGTACGCGGCTGCGGCAATCATGGCCGCATTGTCCGTCGAGAGCGGTCGCGAAGGGAAATATACCGCCAGTCCCTTCTCCACGGCACGCCCTTTGAACGTCTCGCGCAGCTCACTGTTCGCCGCCACCCCGCCTGTCACCAGCAGCGTGCGAACTCCGCATGTCTCTGCCGCCTCCAGCGTTTTGCTCACCAGGTCGTCCACCACGCAGCGCTGGAACGACGCGACAAGATTCAGGGTCTCCTCGTCGCACAGCTTCTTGTAGTCCGCCGTGCTCGGACTCTCCAGCGCCAGCAGTGCTTTCCTGCGGCTCTCGATCGACTCGGCCATTGCATGCGTTTCCGTGTATCGCAGCACGGCCGTCTTAATTCCACTGTACGAAAAATCAAAACGCGGACCATCGCCTCGCGGACCGTGATCGTTTCTGTCGCGATGCTTCATTTGCGAAATCGTGAACCGTGCCGCGCGCGGATCTCCGAACTTTGCCAGCGTGTCCACCACGGGACCGCCGGGATATCCCAGCCCGAGCAGTTTCGCAACTTTGTCGAACGCCTCCCCGGCCGCATCGTCCCGCGTGTGCCCGATGTTGCGATACATCCACCCCGGCCCCTTCCGCTCCGCCAGGTAGAGATGCGTGTGTCCGCCCGAGACAACCAGTGCGAGCACCGGAAACTCCAGCTCATGATTGCCCTGTTGGCGCTGTTCCAGCAGCACCGCGTGAATGTGTCCTTCGAGGTGATTGACGGCAATGAGCGGCTTGTCGAGCGCAAAGGCCAGCGCCTTGGCAAAGCTGACGCCCACCAGCAGCGCGCCCGCCAATCCGGGACCTTTGGTCACCGCCAGAGCATCAATGTTCTCCCAGGTCTTTCCGGCCTTCTCCAGGGCGCCTGACACAACCGGCAGAATCGCCCTCAGGTGCTCGCGTGAAGCGAGTTCCGGCACCACTCCACCGTAGCGTTGGTGGGTCGCGATCTGCGAGGCGACCACGCTCGACACGAGTTCCTCGCCCGCGCGCACAATGGCCGCTGCGGTTTCATCGCACGAACTCTCCATGCCCAGGATGTAGGGTCCCTCGCTCATCCCCCCTATGGTAAGCGATCATCCGCGAGCTTGCACTCCGCCCGGTTGCCGCTTGCGCTATCCTTGCAGGTAATGAGCAGCCGCAATGCAGCCGTCGAGATCGTTCGCACTCTGCGCCAGTGTGGCCACCAGGCATACCTGGTAGGCGGATGCGTGCGCGACTTGCTGCTCGGTCGCGAACCCGCTGATTTCGACGTCTCGACCGACGCAACACCAGTGGAGGTCATGCGAATTTTTCCCAGGACGTTTGAAGTCGGCGCACAGTTTGGCGTTGTGCTTGTCTCCGTCAAGTCGCTCTCGACTGACTGTAAATCCGTTCCGGGCGCCTCTCATCCGGACTCCATCGAAGTCGCCACCTTCCGCAATGACGGCGTGTATTCCGACGGGCGCCACCCCGAGTCGGTCAGCTTCACCACTGACCCGAAGGAGGACGTGCAGCGGCGCGACTTCACCATCAACGGACTGATGCTCGATCCGCTCGACGGTAATGCGGTGCTTGACTACGTCGGTGGACGCGCCGATCTCGAAGCCGGAATTGTGCGGGCCATCGGCAATCCTCACCGCCGTTTTGCGGAAGACACGCTGCGCATGCTCCGTGCAGTGCGCTTCGCCGCGCGTTTCGGTTATGTCATCGATCCTGCAACCTTTGCCGCGATCCGCGAACTTGCCCCGAATATTCGGCAGGTGAGCCATGAACGCGTTCGCGACGAACTCACCAAGATGCTTACCGAAGGTCATGCTCGCCGGGCCTTCGAGTTACTCGATGAATCGGGCCTCCTGCATGAAGTCTTGCCGGAAGTGGAACGGATGAAAGGCGTGGAGCAACCTCCACAGTTCCATCCCGAGGGCGACGTCTGGGTTCATACGCTGCTGCTGCTGGAAATGCTTGAGCCGGGTGCCTCGCCGACGCTCGCCTGGGGTGCGCTGTTGCACGACGCCGGTAAGCCGTCCACTTTTCGTGTCGCCCCGGACCGCATCCGCTTTGACCATCACGTGGAAGTCGGCGTTCGTATTGCCGAGGAAATCTGCGAACGTCTACGTTTTAGCAATCACGCACGCGAGCAGATCGCGGCCCTGGTCGCGAATCACATGCGCTTCGCCGACGTGCGAAACATGCGCGAGTCGACCTTCAAGCGTTTTCTGCGGTTACCCGCATTCGACGAGCATCTCGCGCTTCACCGCATCGATTGCCTCAGCAGCCACGGACAACTCGATCTCTACGAGTACACCAGGGAGCGCCGTGCCGCGCTGCCGCCCGAGCAAGTGCTTCCGGCACCGCTGATTTCAGGCAACGACCTGCTTGCCGAAGGCTACAAGCCCGGGCCTGTCTTTCGCGAAATTCTTTCCGCCGTGGAGGATGGACAGTTGGAGGGCACACTAAGAGACCGTGCACAAGCATTGCAATTTGTACGGTCGAAGTTTTCCCGCTAGGAGCGGCCCGGACAGAAGATCACGAAAGCAGCGGCTGCAAGCGCCAGTACCGCCAGCACGAGCAGCGCGTCAATCAGCCGCGACAATTGCGGGCCGCGAATGTATGCGTTCGCACCACTTGGAACCTGTTTCACGTTTGTCTCTCAGCACAATCGCCGGACTTCCCCAAAACCAGTCCGAGCACCGGTCGTGTACGGTGAATTCTACGCCGCATGCCCCGGAAAACCTATTGTCCGTTCGCGGATGCTAAAATTCACTTTTCCCGCAAAGTTTTATTCTACGGAAGGAGTCGCGGGATGGAGCACACTCGGTCGACGTTGCAAAAGGTTATTGTACAGGCGCTCAACCGGCTTCCGCCGGAACAGGTGCCGTTGGCGGCGTGGGAATTTGCCGCTGGGAGCACCGTCGCCGGAAAGACCCGCCCACTGTCGTTCGCCGAGGGCATTCTGACGGTGGAAGTTCCCGACGCCGCCTGGCGTTCGCAATTGCGTGATATGGCGGGCCAGTATGTTGCAACCTTGAACCGGTACAGCGGACAGAAAATCGAGCGCGTGGAATTCGTGCTCGCTACGCGACGCCGTTCCGCGGCGAGCGCAAAGACTCAGGACTGAAAATGAAAGTCACCGAAAACGACGTCACCTATGTTGCCGACCTGGCGAACCTCGAACTGACGGACAGCGAGCGGCAGCGGATGGCAAAGGATCTTAGTTCGATCCTCGGCTACATCGATATGCTGAACGAACTCGACACGAGGGACGTGGAGCCCCTCGCTGAGGTCGCCAGCAAGTTCGCCGGGAACCAATCCAGCGGCAGCGAACGATTCGCCTATGCCATGCGCGCGGACAAAGTGCTCCCCGGGCTTCCGCACGAAGCCGCAATGCAAAACGCTCCGGATACGGATGGCACGTACTTCAAGGTCCCCAAGGTCATTGAGAAATAAGCCCGCCGCCGCGAAACTGGGCGGCGTAGTGAGATCCATGAATATCGAGCGAATGACAATCGAAGCGGCGCGCGACCTGGTCGCCCGCAAGCAAACGACAGCCACCACGCTGGCCGAGTCTTTCTATAAGAAAATCGAAGCCGAAGATCCCAGGATTGGCGCTTATCTCGCGCTCTCGCGGGAGCGCGCCTTCGCAAAAGCGTCGGAGATCGACCGGTTGGCCGCGGACGGTGCTCCCCTGCCGCCGCTCGCCGGTGTCCCGGTCGGCATCAAAGACGTGCTGATGACGAAGGGCATCGTCACCACGGCTGGATCGAAGATCCTGAAGAATTTCAAGGCGCCTTACGACTGCACGGCGGTTGCGCGACTCGAGCAGGCTGGTGCCGTCATCCTCGGTAAGCTGAACTGCGATGAATTCGCCATGGGTTCGTCGAACGAAAATTCCGGCTATCACCCCGTGCACAATCCGCATGATCTGACGCGTGTACCTGGAGGCTCGTCGGGCGGTTCTGCTGCGTCCGTCGCGGCGGGAATGGCGGTGGCAACCCTTGGTTCCGACACCGGCGGTTCCATCCGCCAACCGGCCGCCTTCTGTGGCGTCGTTGGACTCATGCCGACCTACGGGCGCGTTTCGCGTTACGGGCTGATCGCCTTCGCCTCCTCGCTTGATCATATCGGTCCGTTCACCCACACCGTAAAAGATGCTGCAATCATGCTCGGTGTAATTGCCGGACGCGATCCCCTCGACTCGACCTCGGCCGATGTGCCGGTGCCCGACTACGTTGCCGAAGTTGGCCGCCCCGTGAAGGGTATGAAGATTGGCGTGCCCGATGAATACTTTGCCGAGGGTCTCGACGCGGAAGTGCGTGCGGCCGTGGAAAAGTCCATCGACGACCTGCGCTCAGCCGGTTGTGAAATTGTCAAGATCAAGCTGCCCAGCACGAAATACGCGATCCCGACCTACTACATCGTTGCCACCGCCGAAGCGTCTTCGAACCTGGCACGTTTTGACGGTGTTCGTTACGCCTACCGCGCGGAAGGTGCGGCGACGCTCTCCGAAATGTACCGCCGCAGCCGCGATGAGGGATTCGGCGCGGAGGTCAAGCGCCGCATTCTGCTGGGAACCTACGCGCTCAGCGCCGGTTACTATGACGCCTATTATTTGAAAGCACAGCGCGTGCGCACGTTGCTGGCGCGGGAATTCGAAGCGGCATTCGCGCAGGTTGATGCGATTCTCACGCCGACAACGCCGACTCCCGCGTTCAAGCTGGGTGAGAAGACTGACAATCCACTGGAAATGTACCTGAACGACATCTTCACCGTCACGGCTGACCTGGTGGGAATTCCAGGAATCTCCGTTCCCTGTGGTAAGACCCGTGCGGGACTGCCCATCGGCGTGCAGTTGCTCGGCAAGCACTTCGACGAGGGCACGCTCTTCCGCGTGGCCAGCGCCGTGGAGCACGCGGCAAGCTAGCCGGCGAACTCGCTCGATCAGTTGAACGGCTGGGATTCACGGCCTGCACTGGCAATGTGTGAATCCCAGCCAGACTCTTGAAGCAATTCATCCACTGCCTTGACCGCCGCAGCCCTCCTTGCCTCCCGCGATCCCCGCAGCCATACCCATCGCGCCCGTTTGGCCTCCAACTCCTCGCAAAACCGGCCGGTCATCCACTGGCGAATATGTTCTCCGTCGCGCATTCCATCCTGCACAAACGGAATATCGCAGTCCGTCAGCAGATAGAGATCATACTTTCGTGTTGCGGCCAGGGCCTCAACCACCGCCGAGCGTGTCCCCATGTAACGCTCGTGCCAGATCGCGGTTGCCATGGCGTCGGTGTCACAGATCAAAAGCCGGTTAGCTTCGCGTGCCAGGCGGTCTTCTTCGTCAAGATGGCGGCGCGCAATAATCTCAAAATCTTCGCTCTCCCACGTACAACTCGGCCCCGGAGCGCCCGATGCCGTCAGTTTTTCCGCCGTGTATTGGCGTCCATACTCCGGAAGCCACACAGTCGAGTAGTGTTCGGCCAGGGCCTGCGCAACTGTCGTGGTCCCCGTCGACTCCGCGCCCACCACGCATACGCGTTTGGCAAAATGCGCCCGCACGCACGGCTCCAGGTATTCCCACGACTGCAATGGCGCGCAACGAATCATCGTCCCTGAAACCGGCACGGCCAGTTGATCCCGGTCGACCATTACGTGCTGTGCGCCAAGGAAGTACGCGAATGCGTCTCCATAGTCTTCCGAAGTGAAGACTATATCCAGCGAGTAGCCGAGCAGCTCACGAACCGTTTTGGCCCAGCGAGCTGAATTTTCGTCATCGCCAAAATCCTCCACAATTCGGACGGAAATCTGAGGGTGAATCTCGCGCAGCCAGCGCGCACGCAAATCGCCCCTGATCGTCTGGCTGGGATGCTCGCAGATAATCACGTCCACGTGGCCCGCGCGGGCAACCGCTGTGTCGATTAACAGCTTGTGCCCCTTATGTGGCGGATAGAATTTCCCGATAACAAGTCCGCGTGTCATACCTGATTGCGATATTGAATCCGCCCGGCGGCCTTGTCAACACGACGGCCAGCGTACATCTGCAACGTAAACGGTGCCCCCACAAAAAATGCGCCCGACGCAAGTTCTCGCGACGGACGCAACAGAAAACGGAATGCGAACTCAAAAGCTCTATTGCACGGTTTCCAGCCTCTCCCGTATCTGGGTCGCGAGGTGCGACACCGTTTTCATCTTTTCTTCCGCTTCTATCGGCAGATCCGTTGACTGCAATGCGAGCTCGGTGGAGAGCAGGATGCCCGTTACCGCATCGCGGATTTCGCTCCGCAGCAGTGATTCGGCGGCGCGCAGAGCCACCTGGCGCGAGTGCTCGTGGCGGCGAAGCGCTGACTTGACTTCCCGCACCACGCGCGAACCGTTGCTGATTGCCAGGTTCACATACACGGGCACAGCCATGCCCGCGCCGTGCAGAACTGTGTCCAGTCCTTCAGCATCGGTGTCCACCATCGGATCGTCCAGCACCAGAGCGGAGTACTCCTGGTTGCGCAGCATCGAGCTTGCCTTCCGCAGTGAGTCGGCCAACACTACGCTCTCTTTCAACGACTGCTCCAGAATCTTCGCGCATTCCGCGCCCGCCTTTGAACAAGTCACCAGTAGAATCATGATCGCCTCTCTTCACCACGGCCGTATGCACACACTTCTAGCGTGGCTACGGGCAGGTGTTAACTCCTCGTCATGCGCTGCGCTACTGCAGCGCGCCGTATTCCTTCAACTTGCGATACAGGGTGGTCTTGCCGATTCCCAACAGCCGCGCAGCTTCCAGCTTGTCGCCGTGCAGGTGCTCGATTGCGCTCAGGATTGCCTGTTTTTCCAAGTCGGCAATCGGCACAATGCCTTTGTTCGGCACGGGGATTTGCGCCGCAGCTTCGGTCTGCGACCGCCAGCTTTGGATGCTCGTTGGCAGGTCGCCGACATGAATCGTCGGCCCGGAAGTCATGGCGCACGCTCTCTCCATCGAGTTCTCAAGTTCACGCACGTTCCCCGGCCAATCGTAGGCCAGCATGAGTTTCAGGGCATCGTCGCTAATGTTGCGCTGCACACCCGTCGAGCGCGCCAGCCGTTCCAGAAAGTGTCCCACCAACAGTGGAATATCCTGCTTGCGACAGCGCAGAGGCGGAATTCGCAGCGTCAGTACATTCAGGCGGAAGTACAGGTCGCGGCGGAAGGTTCCGTTGGCCACTGCCTGTTCCAGGTCGCGGTTCGTCGCCGCCAGGATGCGCACGTCGATCGGCACCGAGCGGGTCCCGCCCACTGGACGAATTTCTTTCTCCTGCAATGCGCGCAGCAGCTTAGCCTGGAGATCAATGGGCAGTTCACCGATTTCGTCCAGCAGCAGCGTCCCGCCGTTCGCCATCGCCAGCAAGCCTTCCTTTGACTTGTTTGCTCCCGTAAAAGCGCCTTTCACGTATCCGAATAGTTCGCTCTCGATGAGTGTGGGCACCAGCGATCCGCAATCGACCGCCATAAATGGCTTGTCTCGAAACGGCCCGGAGAAGTGAATCGAACGCGCCACCAGTTCCTTGCCGGTTCCACTCTCGCCAAGAATCAGCACGGGATGAGTTGAGTGCGCAGCCTTCGAAATAATCCGGTAGAGCTTCTCCATCTCCGGCGAGCGCCCGATGATCGACCCGAATCCTTCTTTCGACTTCACCTGCTCGCGCAGCAAACGGTTTTCGCTCGTCAGTTGCAGATGACTCAACACCCGCTCCAGCAATAGGCGCAGTTCTTCCAGGTTGAAGGGCTTGGTGACGTAATCGTATGCGCCGTGCTTCATCGCCTGCACCGCCGACTGCACTGTGGCAAATCCTGTGATGACAATGACCACGGTGTCGGGACGCCGGCGCTTGATCTCGCGCAGCACTTCCATCCCGCTGACACCCGGCAGTCGTAAGTCGATCAGTGCCACGTCGATGCTCGTCGTATCGAGGACGCGAAATGCATGTTCCGCGTTGTCCGCGATATACGTCGAGAACCCGATCTGTTGGGCGATCTCCCGGCAGCCGTCGCGAATCGAACGTTCATCGTCGACGATCAGTAGATTCAGCAGGTTTGCTTCGGCTTTCTCGGGTTCCAGACTCATGGTCTGCGCTGCACTAGTCATATCCATTCCGCCTATCGAGATCGCCCCATTCTCCCCGTCAATTGCATCTTCTGCGGTGACGCTCGTCACATTTGTGCCATACATACTTTCGTCCGATCTCCCGTCGTCATGCTTCATGGACTTGATCTCCGCTCGTGCTTTCTTCCGGTCCCGCCAGATTCCAGGACTCGTCGTGTTCATCCTCGGGGTAGCCATTCCTCTCCAGTGCCGCCGCAAACATCGCGCGCACCTCCCGCACCAGCATGGCTCCGCGTTCGCCGCTCTCGCAGACAGAGTCCAGGTAGCGCATTCGCCCCTCTCCCGGACCACACTGCTGCACCAGTCCTCCGCTCACCAGAATGCCCGTCAGCAGATTCGACAATTCATGCAGGGCATGTCGCAGTTGTTGCACTTCTGAACCGTTCAGCAGCAGTTCACTGCCGCGCTCGTGTTCTTCTTGCATCGTCGACTTTTCCCCTCTCTGGTGCACTCCCTATGTGCACGTTCCGGACCGTTTCTGCTCAGAACATGCAAATGTGCGAAAATACAGGCCTTATTGCAACTTGCGGTAACTTCGGTCGATATCAGTTCGTGATCTCCAATTCCCAAAGCGACCCATGCCCATGATGAAACTCAGTGCAACTCACTGATTCCACTGTGACAATCAGCTTTTCCCAAAGTGAAGCGCAATTTACTTAAATGGGAAGTTGGCGCAATGTATCGCACCACAAGCCTCGCGACGCACACGGATGAATGCACGTGGGCAATAAAAAGCGCCGGTTTCCCGGCGCCTCTCAGTTATTCAATTGATGAATTTCGCAACAGTGTAACGAAAGTCGTTCTGCTTTTCCGTCTACTGCACTACAACTGAATCCCGCAGCCGGAAAGTCAACACCTGCTCTGCATGGAAGCCAACGTCCTTCTTCCCAGTGGCGTATGCCGTTCCGCTCCCTGCCCCGGCTCCGATCAGGCCGCCGATCAGCGCACCTTTTCCGCCGCCGGCGAGAGCGCCGATCAGCGCACCGCCGCCGCTGCCACCACCGATCATCGCCAAATCGCGTTTCTTGTGCGAAGCCCCTCTAACCATGACGGCGGTAGACGTCACCGGAACCCGTTCGCCATGGATCGTGATCGACGCCAATGATACTTCCAGCATTCCCGGCGTCTTCAGGCGGCCTGACCGCCTGACGGCGACCACACGGCCACGGACCGGCGCCCCGGCCCGAACAATCGTACGGTCCCCAACGGCGAGCGGGCCATCGAGGACGGCGTCGAACTCATCGCCAACGGAAGCGCTGGCGCTGGAGACGCTGCTTTGCATCCGGATCGTCACCGGGGTTCCTTCGGGTATTGTGAGTTCTCTGACTGGCTGCGAGCGTGGCGCTTGCGCATCCGAACTTTCTCTTTGAGCAAACGGTGCTGGCGCAGCCCCGCTCCCCGCAGCAGGGGTTCCGCTGTCGGTCTGCTGTGTAGCCGCTTGCGCGTTGGAAGGAACGTGGCTGCACCCCGCTCCCCACATCACCAGCAGCAACACGGCGCACAGCAATGCCCATGCTTTGTTGTTCATGGTTTGGCCTCCTCAATTTCCTTCCCACAGAACTGTCTAATAGGAGATGCAGAAGAGATGCCAAACGGTTCGCCCTTATAAATCAATAGCTTGAAAAAACACCACGAACGCTGGCTATGTAGAAATTTCTCGCTGACGGAAATCCAGGTAAGGGTAAGAATGATATTGCGGGGTTCCAGTTCACTCGCTGCCGCTGCGCGCGGCTGTCTTTTCCGGAATCTTTGCCACAATGTCGCTGTCCGTCACGGCGAGTCCGTTAAAGGCGGTCACGGCCACCAGGTGTCCGCCAAATTCCAAAGCTTGCCGCAGAGAATAGTTGGACCCGGCGGAGGGCGTCCACGTAGCCCCATGGTCGCGACTGATGAATACCGAATTCTGATCCTCCGCTGTTGCCAGCAGCAGGCCATCCCGCGTCTTGCCGATGGCGATCAGGTTGCGAGCCGGTAGTCCTTCCAACACGTGCTCCCACGTTTGCCCGCCATCCAAACTGCGCAGTGCGCCTTCGCGTGTGGCCAACCACCACGTATCGCCGGCGATGGTCACGCTATTGATGCGGGTCACGTATTGCGGAACGCCCTTCACCGTCCAGTTGACGCCATCGTCCAAGGAGACAAAGAGATGTGCGGGAGTGACGGCGAGCACCACGCTGCCCGTTTGCGTCACGTCGACGAAATTCCGTTCCCCTTCGATCTCGCCGCCTGTCCAGCTATTCCCCGCATCCAGGCTGCTGTAGAGACCGGACGAAGTCGCGGCGAACCACTTCGTTCCGCTGGCGTCCATACTGTTGACCTTTGCCGTCAGCGCGGATTTCAGCCATATGGATGGCCTCGGCTTGGGATAAACAAGCTTGCCGCGAATGCGTCGCGGCTTGGGAGTAGGAAACGTTTTTTCGTGCAACACCACGTTCGTCGGCCGCCATTCGCGTGCATCCGGCATAAGCCGGTAGACGCCCTGGTTCGTCCCTGCCAGCAAAGTGCCGTTGGACGACTGGGCAAGATCGTAGACGTCGCGCCCGTCCAGTCCGTCGCTCAGTTGCTCCCATCGCGCTCCTTCGCTGTGCGAGACGAAAACTCCGCCGAACTCCTTGTCATTCACCACGCTGGCGTAGAGTGTTTTTGGATCGCGGACATCGCGTATGACGGCCGTAATCTGCCGGTGAGAAAAGCCCGTGTTCGAGGGATAAAATGTCGCGCCCGCATCGTCGCTGGCAAAGACTCCGGCCCGGTCGGTTGCGATCAGCAACCGCATCGGGTTCCGCGGATCGATCAGCACGTCGTTCAGGATGTAATCAGTCGGCGTGATTCTCTTCCAGGTCTTGCCCCCATCGCTGGTCTTAAACAGTCCTTCCGTGGTGCCCGCGTAGATCACGTTCGGGTCCGTTGGGTTCTGTTGCAGTACGCGCGTCCGCCGCGCCGTTCCGGGGATTCCCTGTATCTTATGGAAAAGCTCGCCCGAGGATTCACTCTTGTAAATGCCGGAACACGCGCTGGCGTAGATCGTTTGCCGGTTGGAGTGATCGATGATGATCGAGAACACATCCGAGTCGTCGATGATGCCGTTCTTGATGTTGTGCCAGGTCTGCCCGCCATCGCTCGTCTTCCATGGAAGGTGCCAGGTCCCGGCATAAATGATGCTCGGGTCCTTCGGATCGACGGCCAACGACTCAAAGTTCTTCAGTCCCGGATGATCCGCTGGCGAAATCCGGTTCCAGGTATTGCCTTCGTCGTAGCTGCGATAAATGCCATGAAGGGCCGCTGCCGTGAGAATCCTCGGGTCGGACTGAGCAACCGCGAAGGCGCGCACACTCTTGCCGTGCATTCCGGGGAGCGCCTGCCACGTCTTTCCGCCATCTCGTGAGCGGAAGATGTCGCCGCCGTTGCCCTCCACGCTCCACGCTGCCACGTACACCGTCTTCGGGTCGGACGGGTCAAAGGCGATGCTGTCGAGCACGTAATCGTCGCCGTCTCCAAAGTGCGCAAACGACTTCCAAGTCCGGCCGCCGTTAACCGACTCGAACAATTGCCCGGCGCTCGTGCCCAGCAGGATTCTGTCCGGATTCTTCGGGTCGTAGGCCAGCGAACGCGCGTCGCCGCCCTCTGGCCCCAGTAACCGCCACTGGGCCTGTGCCGCCAGTGTGCAGAATAAAAGGCACACCACCGCCAACACGCGTACTCTTCCGGCGCTGTTTGTCGAAAGCCTTCCGATGGAAATCTTCATGAGTAAGTTCGAGTGACGAGACCCAACACCCGTTTGCAGGCCCTCAGTACTCCGATTGGATGCAGCCGGTGAACGCCCGCGCTGTATCCATCCCCCTAAAAGGGTACCACCAGCCCCTCTCCCTCATGCAACCTTCGATACCTGAAGTTCCCAGTAAATGCACACTCCGGCGAGCGTAAAAAAGCCGGCGAGAATGTCGCCGGCCTGACTGCACACCAATCGTTGCTTTGGCTACTGCTTTGTCACGTTCAGCACCATCTGCGTGCCGCTCTGCAATTGCACGTTCTGGGTCGTCGACGTCAGCACATTGCTCATACCACCGTTCGCACTGCCTGCGGCGCTGGTTACCATCTGAACGTTGCGCAATCCAACCACTCCGCTGCTAGCCGCGCCCAGTGTGGTCTGCGCCGCTCCGCCTGCGACTCCGTTGAGACCGCCTGCTGCGTTCGCGCCCAGGTTTCCGGCGGCATTCGCTGCTCCGCCGAGCGCCGGTGCTGCGTTGCCTGCCACGCCGCCAACCGCTCCGCCCGCTCCGCCCAGCAATCCTCCGCCGCCAGCGGCCACTGCCGGAGCCGCACCGCCCATGCCGGACATGCCGCCATTGGCGCCCATGTTCATCATGCCGTTGCCCGACGCCATCGCCGCCAGGTTACGCGGAGGAGCCACCGCCCGCAACACGCCGTGGATCGGGACCTGCTGCCCGTGCTTCAGCACCGCTTTGTCGAAAACGAATCCCAGTGACGACTGCGCCTGTCCGTGACTCCTTGCCTGAGCCTCCGTCACGTGGCCAATCAGCCTGGAACCCTTTGGCACCCTGACTCCGTCCGCCGTAGTCCACGCCTGCGTGGTCTTTGCCATCACAGGGTCGCCGGACTTTGCCTTCTTAGCGTTAATCGGCTTCGTCAGCACCGCCTGCAGCGAACTCGATCCCTGAGAACTGCCGTTCGAAGCGATACCGTTTTTTCCCACTGCAAGCGAGTTGCTCGACGAGTTGCTTGACGATCCATGCGCGTTCAGCGCACGGCCTTTCGGCCCGGAAATCAAGTTGGTGTTGTGCGATGCCGAAGCCGAATGGTTGCTGTTTACCTGCGCCCCATTCCGGCTGGCATGCGCCGAAGCGTTGCCTGACGCCGATGCGCTTGTCTGCGAACTGGCAGAGGTTTGTGCAAAAGCAAAACTGCCCAGCGCAACTGCCGCGATTGCGATCCAGAGTTTCTTAGTCATCCTCACACCCCCATTTAGGCTTATTGCCTTGCTTTAAAGTCTTGTGCAAATTTGCGACCAAAGGCCGGGTTCCCCACTGATTCAGCTGCCCATCATCCCGGCATGTCAATAAGATGCCGTCGAAATCGTCGGGTTGACTTTCTTAATTCTCTTTGCCGCTTACACGCCCTCTCGGATGTGTCACAATTTCCGAACAGGAAAAAGTTACACAGTGTTTTCAGACGGCAGCGTACAAATAGATAGGAATTTCCTAGCCCCACGTGGTGGGTATTCTGGCACAGGGATTGCTTGAAGTAAAAGACACAGAGGGGTGTGGTCGCATGAATTCGGAAAAAGTCCTCATAGTCGAAGACGAAGAGAACGAACGCTCAGGCCTGGCCGAGCTTGTTTCCGCCTGGGGCTACAGCACCGAAACAGCCTGTGATGGCGTGGAAGGCATGGAAAAAGTGGAGGAATGGGGCCCGGCCATCGTGGTCACCGATCTCAAGATGCCCAGGCTTGACGGAATGGGCTTATTGCAGAGAATTGCGGAATCGCCCCGTGAAGTCGCAGTCGTGCTGCTAACGGCGCAGGGCTCCATCGACGCCGCCGTCTCCGCCATGAAACTCGGCGCCTATGACTTCATTGAGAAACCGGTGAACCCGACTCGCCTGCGCACCATCCTGCAGAACGCCGCACGCCAGCGCGGCACCGAGCGCGAACTCGAAGCGACGCGCCGCATGCTGCGCGACACCGGACATCTCGGCGCGCTCGTTGGTTCCTCCAGAAAAATGCAGGAAGTCTTCCACCTCGCCGGACTCGTTGCGCCCAGTACGGCCTCCGTACTCATCACCGGAGAGAGCGGTACCGGCAAGGAACTCGTCGCCCGCACGATTCACGAGCTCAGTCCGCGCAAGAACCGTCCCTTTATCGCAATCAATTGCGCCGCGATTCCCGAAACGCTGATCGAGAGTGAGATTTTCGGCCACGAGAAGGGCGCATTTACTGGTGCACTCGAACGCCGTGTCGGCTGTTTCGAACTCGCCGAAGGCGGTACGCTGCTGTTGGACGAAATTGGCGAGATGCCTGTCGGCACGCAAGCAAAATTATTGCGCGTTTTGGAAGACCATAAGCTGCGCCGCCTCGGCAGCAAGACGGAAACTTCCATTGACGTGCGCGTTCTGGCCGCCACCAATAAGGTTCCCGAAGAAGCCGTGGCTCGCGGCGAATTGCGCAATGACCTCTTCTATCGGCTGAATGTCTTTAACATCCACATGCCGCCCCTGCGTGACCATCTCGACGATCTGCCCAGTCTCGTCGACTCGTTGATTAACGAGATGAGCACGAAACACGAGCGTAACGTACGTGCCGCGAATGACGCGGTAATGCAGGTTTTCAGCGGTTATTCGTGGCCTGGAAATGTGCGCGAGCTGCGCAACACGCTCGAGCGCGCCGTCATCGTCTGCGAAGCGTCGGTGATTGAGCCGCGCCATCTTCCGCCAGGTTTTGGCGTTCCCACTCCCCATATCGTGAACGATGCCAATGCGATTCGGGTCGGCGTCGGCACCACCGTGGGTGACGCGGAGAAACAGTTGATCTTGAAGACGCTGGAAAGCACGCACAATAATAAGACGCGTGCCGCCGAGGTCCTCGGCATCAGCCTCAAGACCCTGCACAACAAGCTCAAGGAGTATGGACAGCAGGCCCAGCATGGCACCGACCACCGGTAGTCCGCCATTCGCAGTGCAGCGCTGGCGGAGGCGATTTTGCGCGCCGGTTGCATACCACGCAAAATTGCCTGTACCTTGTTGGAGGCCCGTCCTTGGCCGGTTGACTCCGCCATGCTGAAAATTCCCCGGTTCCGACTCAAGACCAAACTCGTGCTGGCAATCACCGGCATGGTGTTCACGCTGGTCGTCGCGCTGTCGTTCGTCTACATCTCCCAGCTCCTGCGTCAGCGCATTAACGAGTCGTACGCGAACGCCGATTTCATTGCTCACGAAGTCCTTGAGGGTACGCGGCAGGCACTCGAATTGGATGTCAGCGGCACGCGCGTCGACTTCCGCAACAACGCGCAGGTTCACGACGTCATTGCGCAAATTCTGCAAAGTGATGCTCCGCTGAATTCGCTCCTGCAATCCGTCGTTGGCTACAACCCCGAAGTCTACGATGTCTCCATCGCCGATGCCGATGACCATGCGATGCTTCACACCGATGCCAGCCTTCTCGGCAAGACTCTGCCGATCAGGCCGAGTCTTCAGACGCTCCGTACCGGCAGTTTCTTCCAGCAGATTGCAACCGTCTACGGCACGCCCCGGGTCTACGAAGTGCGCCTGCCGATTCAGCGTGATGGAACTCCGTTCGGTGAGATTCGCGTGGGCCTTTCCACCATATTCATCAAGAGCGAGTTGCAGCCGATGCTCAATCGCGCTCTGCTCTTTTCCGTTATCGCCATCTTTGTCTCTATAGGACTTGCCGCGTTACTCTCCACGTTTGCGCTTCGCCCATTGGAGGCAATTGGCCGCCGGCTCGACGCCATGACTGCCGAGTATGAACCGCCCCCTTCGGAACCTGCTTCCAGAACCGACGAATACGGCACCGTGAACACCAAGATCGATCGCCTCGGCCGCCAGATCCGCGACGTAAAAGAAGTCTTCTCGGCGTTGAAGGAAAACCTCGATCAGATCATGGGCGCACTGCAGGACGGCATCGTTCTCTTTACCCGCGATGCGCGCGTCGTCCTCGTCAGCGCCTCCGCTGAGCGTTTCATCGGCAAGCCTCGATCCGAAATACTTGGCAGTCACGTCGAGCAGATATTTAACGACTCCACCCGCCTTGGACAGATCGTCCTTTATTCCTTCGCTCTTCAGCAGGACGTCGCGCCACGGGAGATCGAGACCCTCGATGGCCGGCGTATGCAAATGTCGCTTGATTTCATCGAGGAGCGCGGGCAGCCGATTGGCGCGCTGCTCAGCATGCGCGACGTCGAATCCGTCCGCCGCATCGAAAATGAAATTGAACTCTCGCGCCGTCTGGCCGCCATCGGGCGCCTCACCTCCGGCGTCGCGCACGAAGTCAAGAATCCGATCAATTCCATCGTCATCCATCTCGAAGTACTTCGCGAGAAGTTGCTGCAACTCGACCCGGAGTCGCGTCGTCACATGGATATCATCACCTCGGAGATCCATCGGTTGGACAGGGTTGTAAAGACGCTGGTCGACTTCACGCGACCGGTTGAATTGGCCCTCTCGGAACTCGATCTGCGGCGCATCGCCGATGAAGTCGTCGCGCTCGCCACGCCCCAGGCCAGGCAGCAAAACGTCGAAATCACATATACGGCTTCCAGGGAGCCACTGGCCGTCCACGCTGACGGTGACCTCCTGAAACAGGCATTGCTCAACGTAGTGTTGAACGGAATTCAGGCCATGCCGGAAGGCGGAAAACTATTGGTTTCCTCCGTCCGGCAGAACGACCTTGCTCTACTCGTGGTTCGTGATCATGGTGTTGGAATCGCGCCGGAAGTACGCGACAAAATATTCAACCTCTATTTCACAACGAAGAAATCCGGCAGCGGTATCGGTCTGGCGATGACGTACCGGGCGCTGCAATTGCACAATGGCGCCTTGGAATTCGATTCGGAAATTGGCAAGGGAACGGCCTTTCGGCTCATATTGCCTCTCGTCATAACGGCGCGCCAGGAAGGTATTCCTGCCATCGAAAATTCGCCGCGCACAGAATAGGCGGCGGCGGATAGAATAGACATTCGTGGTATTCGCCTCGCTGTATACGGCGACTGTTCCCGCGACGAACTAATTTGGTTTGGAGGCTCCGCCTCTGGAAACCCGTTGAATGTTTCCGCAGGCTGCCGTTTCACTGACTCCGAATGTCCCTGAACATACGAAAACTCGTGGCTGTCGCGGCTCTGGTCGCAGTCTCAATGATTGCGGGCTGCAAGAAGAGGAAGCCGAAGGAAGTTCCGCCACAAGCGCAGGCTCCAACCATCACCGCTCCACAGCCGGTGGAGACGGCACCCGCGACTCCTCCGCCTGCGCAGCCTCCAGCATCCACCACCTCCAGTCAGCAGGCCAAACCAAGTCCTGTAATTACCCGGAAGAAGAAACAGGTCACCCGTCACGTAGCGAAGAAATCATCGACACATGCAAATGAATCTGCCGGCCAGCAGGCTCCCGCCAGCAGCGATTCCATGCAGATCTCCGCTGACCTTCCCCAGGGTGCGGCGCAGTCCCAGCGTCGCGAAACGGACCAGTTACTGGGCTCAACCGAAGCGAATCTACGGAAGGTGACCCGCCAACTCAGCGCCACCGAGCAGGGCATGATGCGCCAGGCACTCAATTACATTGCCCAGTCGCGCCTTGCGATAAAGGATGGAGATTTCGAGCGCGCTCACAATCTTGCCGTAAAAGCCAACCTCCTGGCTGTAGAACTGGTCAAAGGCCAATGAAATAGGGCTATCCATCCGCTGCGACAGATGCAGCCAGGAATGAGTCCGGAACGTGATTTGCCTCTGTGAATTGCTTCACCCTGAGAAAATCAAGGTGCGAAGCGCAGGCTATATCCATGTCTGACAAACACAAGCAGCAAAAAAGTAAACGCTCCCTCTTGGACGGCGTCGCATGTCCAAAGTGCGGAAAGCTCAAGGCGTGGCGTTCACACAGAACGCTGCTTGAGCGTCTTTGTTCTCGGTTCATAGCGAGGTATCCGTTCCGTTGCCATGACTGTGGTCATCGCTTCTACATGCGGGTGGAACCACGCGATGTCTGATTGCGTCCGTTTGCGATGAAAAGAAAGCCCGCCGGGATGGCGGGCTAGTATATGTATGAAGCCGTCTACAAATAAGAAAGTTACTTCTGATTTTCCAGCGATTTCACCAGTTTATCGAAAACATCCTTGCAGTTGGCGCCATCGGCAAGAGCGCTTTCGACGGGAGCGAAGAGCCGATCGACTTCGGGACGCACAGCTTCCCGAATCTGATCGCATTCAGCCTCCCAGCTCTTGTTGTGGAGCACGCGCAAAAACGTGCGCGCCGCCCGGGCCGTGAGGTGCTGCTCTTTGCAGAACCTCACGAACTCCAGGCACGTGCCCCTCGACAACGGAATTGCCTCGGGCGGGCAGGCCTTTGGTTTTTCCGCGGCTATCGGGTCCAGCACTTTCGTTGTCATAGCACTTTCAACATAATCCGGCTGGCATCGCCGCGAAGTGACCCGCAACACATCGGAATGTGCTCGTGATCCATCGCAACACTGGGAGCATGCATGGCGCAACCGGCGGGAGAACTGCTATGCTGTTAGTTTCGTCAACCATTCCGCCCCCAAATGGAGTGAAGCAGAAGGATGTCATTCAGCCTGGAAGGACGTACCGCTGTTGTTTTTGGAGTTGCGAACAAGCGCAGCATTGCCTGGGCAATCGCGCAACATCTGCAGGAAGCCGGTGCACAACTGGCGATCACGTATCAGAACGAGCGTCTGCGGGAAGAGGCAGAGGAAATGATCGCCTCCCTTCCGAACGCCGCGGCGTTTCAGTGCGACGTGTCGAACGACGACGAGATCGAAGTACTGTTTGAGCAGCTAAAACAGCGCTACGGAAGGCTCGATGTGCTGGTGCACTCGATTGCATTTGCGCCCGCCGATGAATTAAAGAACGACTTCCTGCTGACGACGCGCGAGGGGTTCCGGATTGCGCATGACGTCAGCGTTTATTCGCTGATCGCGCTCTCGCGGGCGGCTGCGCCGCTGATGACCGAGGGCGGCAGCGTGATTACGCTGAGCTATTTCGGCGCGGAAAAAGTGGTGCCGAATTACAACGTGATGGGCGTGGCGAAAGCAGCGCTGGAAGCCACGGTTCGCTACCTGGCGAACTCGATGGGACCGAGGCAGATCCGGGTCAATGCGATTTCCGCCGGACCGATCAAAACCCTTGCTGCACGCGGGATTGCGGGGTTGACGGACATGCTGAAAATGCACGCCGACCGGGCTCCGCTGAAGCGAAATGTGGACGTAAACGAGGTTGCGGAAACAGCAACTTTCCTGGCGAGTCCGGCAGGCGCAGGCATCACCGGCGAGACGATTTACGTCGACTGCGGATTCAATATCATGGGCTACTAGAAACCCGAAGAAGATTACGAAATCCGGGGCATTGAGCCCCGGATTTTTTGTGTTTTTGGGTGGAGTAACTAAAGGGTATTGAGTAATTAACTGATTATCTTTTGTGTTGGCGACTTCGATACTGGGGAGTGGCTCAAAAACAAACGATTCAGGGCACCCGAGGAGGGGTTCCCTAAAACGGAGTTATTGCTCGCCGAGGAGGACGATTTTGCGGTCCTGGTCACCGGCGCGTGTGATGACGATTTCGAAGTTGCGCTCGCTGAGGAAGCGGGGGAACTTTTCGCCCCACTCGATGAGCAGGATGTTGCCCTCCTCGCCCATCAGTTCATCAATGCCGAGAGTGTCGAGTTCGCGCTGCGTGTCGATGCGGTAGAGATCAATGTGGAAGAGCGAACGGTCGGGCCCACGGTACTCATGGATGAGAGTAAAGGTCGGGCTGGTGACGTCGTCGCGCTCGGCGGCGTCGAACGCCTCGGCAATTCCCTTTACCATCGTCGTCTTGCCAGCGCCGAGATCTCCACGCAGAAGGACAACACGCGCGTCACGGATGAGCGGCGCGAGCTGGCGTCCGAGCGCGATGGTCTCGTCGGCGGAGTGCGTGGTGAATTCGCGGGTCACGGGGATCATTGTCGCACATGGAGCAAGCTGCTGAGGGAAGGTGTTAGGTGCTAGGTACTGGGTATTAGAAAAGACAAAGGCAACGGATGAACGCAGAGGTCGCGGAGGGGCGCAGAGGGATTGAAGATTTACGATTGCTGATTGACGATTGGGGCAAGACAACCGGATTTTAAAATGTACGGAATGCCGAATTGCCGAGTTGGAAGACAACTATCCCACCCTCTCTCGCAAACGGCGCGAGAGAAGGGTAGGGCACAAAACTCGGTGCCTCTGTCGTCCAAGAATGTCCTTCCACAGCTAAAGTTCGAAGTCGCCTTCTCTGTGCCAATCAGTTTTGCCGAGGATGTTCACATTGCAGCCTGCATTGGCGAGCTTGTTGACGAGTTCCTGTCTCTTCTCCGTTGTGTTGTTTAGGTTCACAACATGGCGACCTCCGATGTCGGAAAAGGGGCGCATCTCCCCAACCTGCACCAGCACCGTGCTGTCGGCATTTCTACCGAACGCCATTCCTGCCTCGAACAATACATTAGGACGCGCTTGCCCTGCTGGTTTCCTTTCGTACGCCGGGTCACCTTTCTTGAGGAACTCCTTCTTCAGTTGAGCGAGGTCATCAGGAGTCAGTAAAACAACAACCGCGGCGGCCTCCCTGAATGCCGTTTCAAGAATCTCCCCAACATACGGTGAACCTTTGCCGGTCTTTGCTATGGCCTCCTGCCACTCCATCGGTTCCAGTCCAACAGCACGTAGAAACGAGAACAACGCACGACGAATCTTGTCGTTCCTGCCGTGAACCACAAACACCGAATTGCCACGCCGGCGTAATGCCTTTGTGGCAGCCTCTGCATTCTTATTACGACGTTTCACGGTTTTGACTGGTTCCGGCGTGGGAAGGGCGACGGACTGCACCTGCGGAGTCAATGAACCAGCAGAGCGAATCTGTGCCAACTCGGAGTCACTCGTGTACTTGGAGATGTTGATCCGATTCCGCATGGCAAGCGCTATTGCCGCCAGATGTCGGGGAAGACCTGTATCCCTTACTGTCGCGTCTATGAGACGGTAAACCTGACTCTGGCCTACATCGAGTTGTCTTTTTAATCTGTCAATCAGAGCAGGATTAATCTTGGCCATCGTGTCATTCTCCGCGATTTTTGCTTCTGTGCTTTTTCTTGTTCTTACGGAGATTGCTAAGGGTAACATCAATTGTGTTTTGCGTTGTCTGTAGCATCTCTGCGATTTCTAAAGAACGGAATCCCACGCCGTTCAGGTATGCAACCTGATCGACCTGCTGCTTCATATCTTTTGTAGCAAGCAGGGCAAGGAGTCTGGCAATTCTATCGAGATGAACAGATGCATCAAGTTGAGGAGTTTGGTTGATCTGCTTCTTACTTGCCACGTTTCCTCCCCTTCTTTGCCTGACGTCTTAGCTCGCGAAGAGATTTTTCTGTCGTTCCTAGCATCTCTGCGGCGTCCTTGTAGGACAGCCCGAGACCGAGCAGTACATCAGCCTTCTTAGTGAGACTTGCGTTGTTATCCTCCTGACCATGTAGCACCAACATCGCCAGCGAACGCCCTATTACAGCGAGCCATTCGGTATTGGCCGCTTCATTCTCGAAAGCCATTCAGCCTCCTGTTCGTTATCTAATAAAAATTGTCAGCCGTTTATCGTACATAGCCGAATTTCTGATTGCGAATGAATCGATGCAATGTTCCACTTTCAGAACGGCCAGCATTAAGCTCGTGGGCAAGGATCCCCGGCAACGTGCTAGATTTCTCGGACTTATCCTCTAATTGCTCACACGACCGAAGCTTTGTTCGCACTATGCCTCAACACTTACGGAAACGCGGACTGGTGGCCCTCATCTCCATTTCCAACCTGACGGTGCCCCATATCTGCCTGGTTTTGGCAGATGTGGGTTGGTTGGCAGCCTCAGTTCTCGCGAAGTTGCATGAGCATGATCTTTCTTCCGCTCCTCCGGTCGGCGGTCCACTGCGATTCAATCTCTACGGAACTGATCTCGGCCATGGCGTAGTGGCGGAAACTGCTCCAGGGCCAATCTTCCGACCGCTCGACAAGGCCGCGCTTGACCGGGTTGCGGTGGATGTAGCGCAGCTTGTCCGTGAAGCTCTCGGCTGTGCGCACGTTGTGATCGTAATAGCGCCTTTGCCAGAGCGGTCCGCCTTGCCGGGTTCCCTTCTGTGGCGCCTGCCGCGCGACGGAAATCTTAAGCGCCTGTATGGCGGTTGCCAACTGCTCCGTTTCCGGCTCCGACACGAGCAGGTGAACGTGCTCGGGCATCAGGACATAGCCATAGACGCGAAAACTATACGCGCGGCGCATTCGTTCGAGAGAGTCGAGGAAGATGCGACAGAGCGAAGTATCGCGTAGATAGGGCTGACGACAGTAACAACTGAAGGTCACGAAGTGAGACTGCTTCGACTCCTGATACCGCTTCAGTCCGTAGGGCATTGCCGAAGGTTATCACCCGGTTTTCGAGGACTCAATTGAATAGAGAGTGGGATCAGACCGATGGAAAGGACCCACATCTGGTCGGGAAAGACTGGATCAGAGTGATGGAACAGACCCACATCTGCCAAAAACGGGCAGATATGGGGCACCGCAGGGACACCTTTCGGATTTCCAAGAGATGGGATCAGAGTGATGGAACAGACCCACATCTGCCAAAAGCAGGCAGATATGGGGCACCCTCGGGACACCGTCAATACGCTGGGCAGACGATCAGGAGAGACGGAGGAGTTTTTCGCGGGACCATTCGCGGGTGCGGGACATGGCTTCGGGAAGAAACTTCAAGAGGTCGGTCGCGATGAGCGGCTGTTCGCCGACAACGTCCGATCCGATGTCGCCGGAGAGTCCGTGGAGATAGACGGCGGCAGTGACGGCGGCCAAGGGGCCCGATGGGAACTGCGCCAGCATACCGGCGATGAGGCCGGTGAGGATGTCGCCGGTGCCTCCGGTAGCCATGCCGGGATTGCCGGTGGGGTTGACCCAGGTGGCATCATCAGGCGAAGGCGAGGCGACGATCGTCCGGTGTCCCTTGAGGACGACGATGCACTCGTGCTCGGCGGCAAAAGATCGACATATACCGATGCGGTCCTTCTGCACCTGCTCGATGGTCTTGCCGGTGAGACGCGCCATTTCGCCGGGATGAGGCGTGAGGACGATGGTCCGCGACTTGCCGTTCAGCAATTGTGCATTGCCTTCAAAGGCGTTGAGGCCATCGGCATCGAGCACGATGGGGACGGTGCATTTGGCAACGGCGGTACGTACGAACTGCGCGGTATCAAGATCGCGCGAGACGCCGGGGCCGATGGCGAGCACGGTCTTCCCTTTTGCGAGACCTTCAAAGTGCGAGAACGAGTCGAGTGCGATGGAGTTCGCGTGGGTTTCCGCGAGCGGCTCGGTCATGATCTCCGGGGCGAACGAGGCGACGGTACCGACGATGCTGCGAGGAGTGGCGACGGTGACCAGTCCGGCTCCGGAGCGCAAGGCTCCGAGAGCGGCCATGCAGGCGGCTCCGGCCTTGCCGAGCGAACCACCGGCGACAAGCACGTGACCGAAGCGTCCCTTGTTGGCGTCGAGCGCGCGAGGGGCAAGCAGCGGCGCAACACGGCGGGCGGTGACAACCTGAAGGTTCAAGGCCGAGACAATGGCTTCATCGGGCGAACCGATGGGCGCGACGACGACAGGGCCGCGAGTGAGTCCCCCAAAGATGTGGGCAGGGCGCGGCGCGGTGAACGTAACGATGGCATCGGCGCGCGCGATGAGCCCGGTCTGAAGGGTGAACGAATCGGCAGCGGCGCCGGAAGGGATATCGACGGCGACAACGGGAGCGATGGCCGCGTTGATGGCTTCAATGGCGGCGGCGTAGAGGCCGGTGACGGGCGAACGGAAGCCGGTGCCGAGAATCGCGTCAAGAATGATATCGGCACTGCCCAGGCTGCGATCCGTCTCGTTCTTTAACTCCTGTTCGTTGCGAATGAAGATGGGACGGAACGGAAGGCGTCCGAACATGTTGGCGGCGTCGCCCTTGAGTTCGGCGGGATCGCAGAGGATGACAACTTCCACCACCTTGCCGGAATGATGCAGGCGGCGTGCCGCGACAAAACCATCGCCTCCGTTGTTGCCCTTGCCGCAGACGATGGTGATGCGCGTGGCAGAGGGAAACTGTGCGCGAACGAACGAAGCCACGGCAATACCGGCGTTTTCCATGAGTCCCAGGGAGTGGATGCCGAAGCGTTCGCTGGTGACGCGATCGATGGTGCGCATTTCGTCGGCGGTGGTGATCTTCATGAGAACCTCGCATGAGGGTGCCAGGTACTAGGTATTAGGTACTAGCGAAAGCATCAGACGACAGTTTCGAGTTTCAAGTTTCGAGTTTCAAGAGAAAACGAAAACTTGCCGTCAGTCGTTAGTCGGTGGCCACCGGTAGTCTTTAGTCACGAGTCTCGAGTCTCGAGTCTCGAAAAGAGCAACAAGCCTGTTTGTCCCACCCTTCGCGTTGCTCAGGATGGGGCACCCGAAAACAGCTTTAAGCTGCAAGCCATTAGCAAGAACACCAGCAAAAACAAGAGCAACAACAACACCCCACTCAGCGACTTCCCCACGTTATCGCCCAACAACGGGGCGCGAACGTGGGGCACCCAAGTTCAGTTTCAAGTTTCGAGTTTCAAGAGAAAACGAAAACTTGTCGTCAGTCGTTGGTCGTTGGCCGCCGGTAGTCTTTAGTCACGAGACACGAGTCTCGAAAAGAGCAACAAGCTTGTTTATTCCACCCAGGGCGTTACTCGGCCTTGGCGAACTCTTCCAACTGGCGCAGATCGGAGGGCTTGCCCATGACGATGAGCTGGTCGCCAGCACTGATTGGATCGGCAGAAGCCGGGTTGAACTTCATAGGCTGTCCATGAGGCTTGATGCCGAGGACGATGACATTGAGGTCCTGACGGATGTGCGACTCGCGGACGGTTTTGCCAGCAAAGCGCGACCCCTCCGCGACACGGACCTCCTCGATCTCAAGGCCGAGTTCCTCCTGCTGCACGAGGGCGACTTCCATGAAGTCGACGACGTGGGGACGAAGAAACGTATGGGCAATGCGATAGCCGGCAAAAACATAAGGCGAGACGACGGAATCGGCGCCGGCGCTGCGCAGATGCTTCTCGGCGCCCTCTTCGCTGGCGCGTGCAATGATCTTTAACTTCGGATTCAGGCTGCGAGCGGCAAGCACGATGTAAGTGTTCGTTGCGTCAGTGGTGGTGGCGGCAACAAGCCCCACGGCGTGCTCGATGCGCGCCTGCTGGAGGGTGGCCTCCTGGGTGGCGTCGCCGATGATGATGGGGCCGAGTTCGGGGTAACGCTCGGCCTTCTCGGGATTGTGCTCGATGATGACGAAGGAAGCGGGCTTGCGCGCGAGTTCGCGGGCGACGCTGCGACCGACGCGTCCGGCGCCGCAGATGATGTAGTGTCCGCTGAGACGGCTGATTTCACGTTCCATTCTGCGCCTGCCGTAGAGCTGATTGAATTCAGATTCTAACAAAGCCTGGGTGAGCGTCCCGATGATGAGAAAAACCAGTCCGACGCCGGCAACGATGAGAAACACGTTGAAGACGCGCCCCATGGTGGAGAGCGGATGAAGCTCCTGGTATCCGATGGTGGTGAAGGTGGTGAGCACCATGTAAAAACCATCGAACCAGGACCAGCCCTCAATGTAGTGGAAGCCAGTCATGCCGATGAGCATGACGGCAAGCAGTGCGCCGGAGAGATAAAGTGCGTTGCGGAGCGCTTTCATCGGACGGGGCGATTGTAATTCGCGCGACGGAGGATTGCTACTGAGGGAAGGGGCGAGGTATTAGGTACCAGGTTCCAGGTGTTAGGTAAAGGCTGTTAGCGGTTGGCTTTTGGCTCTTAGCGAAAGCAAAAGCAAAGGCCCTCCGCGAGGGAGGGCCTGAGGTGAGGCGTGAAACGAGTTAGTCGCCGGAAGGCGGTTTGTCGTTGGCCTTGGCATTGATGGCGGCTTGTACGCGGCTGTGGTGGCGTCCATAACCGAAGTAAATGAACATGCCGATGATGAGCCAGATGATGAGTCGCAACCAGGTATCGAACGGGAGGCTGGCCATCAGCGCGAGGGAGACCACGATGCCCATGATGGGGACGAAGGGGACCCACGGCGTCTTGAAGGGACGATGGAGGTCGGGTTTGCGCACTCGCAAGACCCAGACACCGGCACAGACGATGACAAACGCCAGCAGGGTTCCGATGGAAACCAGTTCTCCGAGGATTCCGATGGGGATGAGCGACGCGAAGATGGCGACGAAGATGCCCACGGTGATGGAGGAGATGTAAGGCGTCCGGAAGCGCGGATGGACGGTGCCGGCCCACTTGGGCAGGAGTCCGTCACGCGACATGGAGTAAAAGACGCGGGACTGTCCGAGCAACATGACGAGCATGACGCTGCCGAGTCCGGCGATGGCTCCAAGCTTGACGAGGATGCTGCCCCAGCGGATGCCGGTAGCATCGATGCCGACGGCGACCGGGTCGGAGACGTTGAGCGTGGTGTAAGAGACGACGCCAGTGAGCAGTCCGGAGACGATGATGTAAAGGATGGTGCAGATGACGAGCGAGCCGAGAATGCCGATGGGCATGTCGCGCTGCGGATTGCGGGCCTCCTGCGCGGCGGTGGAGACGGCGTCAAAACCGATATAGGCGAAGAAGATGACGCCGGCGGCACGCGCAATGCCCGACCATCCATAGGCACCGAACGACCCGAGATTCTTGGGGATGAAGGGATGCCAGTTGCGAGCGACGAGGTGCGGATGGGCAAGAGCAAACTGCCCGGCGATGGCAATAAAGACCAGCACGATCGCAACCTTGATGATCACGATGGCGGAGTTGAAGTTCGCGGACTCCTTGATGCCGATGACAAGAATCGCGGTGACGATGGCGATTGCCACAAAAGCCACGAGATTGAAAAGGGCGTGCACGTGCGGCAGCGAAGCGGGATCAATGTGCGCGGCCTGCAAGTCGGGCAGGACCTTGGTAAGAATCTCCCAACGATTGTTGTAGAGAACCAGGTCGGTGCCGGGCGTGGCAATAAACCGTGGCGAAATGTGGATGCCGAAATCCTGCAGGAAGCTAACGAGATAACCGCTCCAGCCGGAGGCGACAGTGGCGGCACCAAAGGCATATTCAAGGATGAGATCCCAGCCGATGATCCAGGCGAAGATCTCACCGAGGGTTGCGTAGCCGTAAGTGTAGGCCGAGCCGGCGATGGGGATGAGCGAGGCGAATTCGGAATAGCACAGTCCGGCAAAGGCGCATGCGACACCGGCAAAGATGAACGACAGGACGATGGCCGGGCCGGCATACTGCGCGGCGGCCGAGCCGGTCAGCACGAAAATGCCCGCACCGATGATGGCTCCGATGCCAAGGGTGATGAGATTAACAGGACCGAGGGTGCGTTTGAGGCTGTGTTCGCCCGTTTCGCCTGCCTCGGCCAGCAGCATGTCCAAAGGCTTGGTGGCCAAAAGCTTCGACATCCGAAGTGTTCTCCTTAGAGTTTCGTAAAGACGCACGGACGGAACTGCCGTCAACGGCGTACCGCCAGTGAAGACCAGTGGGCCGTGGGTTAAGCCGGCTGGGCGCTCTTGCGCGACCACCAGAAGTAGACCGGAATCCCAAGCAAAACAATGAACAGGCCCGGCCACGTGTACTGGGGTTTGTAGCGCAACAAGACTACATCAATGAAGACCGCCATCAAAATGTAAATGGCAGGCAGAACAGGATAACCGATGGCCTTGTACGGACGCGGAGCATCGGGTTGGGTGCGACGCAACACGAAGATGCCACCGAGCGTCATGATGTAAAAGATGAGGACGGCAAACATGGTGTAGTCGAGCAACTGGCTGTAACTGCCGCTGAGGCACAGGACGCAGGTCCAGATGGCCTGCACGCCAAGCGAGACGGCAGGCGTTTTGTACTTGGGATGAAGGCGGGCAACGGACTTGAAGAAGAGTCCGTCCTTGGCCATGGCGTAGTAGACGCGGGCTCCGGAGAGGATGAGACCGTTGTTACAGCCGAAGGTGGAAACGAGGATGGCAATGGCCATCAGTTTGGCGCCGGTGAAGCCGAACATGGATTGCATGACGGCGGTGGCGACGCGGTCCTCGGAGGCGTACTGAATGCCGCGGCCCATGAGCGTCAGGCTATGGGGATCGCCGAAGAGCGGCAGCGCGAGCAGGTAGACGACGTTGGCGGCGATATAGAGAAGGATGACGCTGGCGGTGCCAATGGCAAGCGAGAGCGGCAGGTTGCGGGACGGGTTCTTGACCTCGGCGGCGGTGAAGGTAACGGAGTTCCAGGCGTCGGCGGAGAAGAGCGAGCCGACCTGCGCAATGGCCAGCACGGTAATCGTCCCGACGGCGGCAGTGGCTCCGGCGAGTCCGACGGGAATGACGTGCAGGGAGCCGAACGAAGCGTTCTTCCAGAAGTTGGCGCCGAAGTTGGCAAGAATGGCCGCGTGGTTGGCTCCCACGAAGACACCCAGGAACACCAGACCGAGCAAGGCGGCGACCTTAGCAAAGGTGAAGATGTTCTGGATGATGGCGCCGGTTTTTACGCCGTAGATGTTTACCACCGAGAGCAGAATGACGCCGAGGATGGCGACAAGGTTCTGCGTGTTGAGACCGACATCCATGTTGCCAAGCACCATGGGACCGATGGGAATGGGCGGAACCTTCCAGAGATGGAGAATCCAGTGCTCGGCGGAAATCGACGGGAAGAAGACACCGAGGAACTTTCCAAAGGCAACGCCAACGGCAGCGATGGTGCCGCACTGGATGACGAGGAAGAACGTCCAGCCGTAGAGGAATCCGGAGAGCGGGCCAAGAGACTCGCGGAGGTAGATGTACTGGCCTCCGGCATGCGGCATCATGCCGGCGAGTTCTCCATAGGCAAGCGCGCCAACGATGGTCATGAAGCCGGTGATGAGCCATGCTCCGATGAGCAGCGCGGGAGACTGCACGGTGCGCGCGATGTCGGCGGCGACGATGAAGACGCCGGAGCCAATCATGGAACCCATGACAAGCATGGTGGCGCTGGTAAGGCCGAGACCTTTGACGAGCTCGGGGTCTTGACGCGTGGCCTCGGGAGAGATGACATGGTGCGTTTCCTGGGTCAAGGGACTCCTTGGAAAAAGTCGCTAGTCATTAGTCACGAGTCATTCCCACCCTTCGCGATGCTCAGGATGGGGCACCCGCTGCGACGAAAGCTGCCGGAAGACTTTACAACAAGATGTGGAGGAATGTCTCCGCCGAATGTGCTGGGGAGTTTAGCAGATCGGAAATGACGGCTACGGAGTCGGCGCCGGCATCGAGGACCGAGCGGCAGTTGGCGCGGGTGATGCCGCCAATGGCAACGAGCGGCTTCGTGGTCAACGCACGCGCGGAGCGGACGCCTTCGAGTCCAATGACCGGATCGGGATTCAGCTTGGTAGACGTCGCAAAGACAGGGCCGACGGCAATGTAATCGACGGGAACGGCATCGGCGAGGCGGACCTGATCGACATTGTGCGTGGAAACGCCAACGATCTTTCCTTCCCCGACGACGGTGCGCGCGCCAAGAGGAGAGAGATCGTCCTGCCCGACATGGACGCCGTCGAGACCCGCGGCGACGCAGAGGTCTGCGCGGTCGTTCATGATGAGCCGAACATCGGGAGGAAGAATGCGCCGAAGTTCGCGGGCGTGCGCCAACATATCGCGAGGCGAGACATTCTTCGCGCGGTACTGCATGAGAGTGACGCCCGCACCGGCGAGTTCAAGGGCGCAGGCGCGGAGAGCGTCGAAGGTGGGGAGAAGGCCGAGATCGAGGATGGCGTAGAGGCGTGGGAGCATACGAAGAAAGTATAAAGGCATTGTCGATTGAGAAGAATTTTCGAATTGCCAGATTGCCGGATTTTCGAATTTGAACGTCGAAGGACGAATGGAGGAAGATTTCATTCGCGTTGGCGACCGATCCTCCCCAGCCACCAGAGGGCAGACATGATGGGGCATCGGCAACGGAAAGTCTACGGGGGGTCGAGATGCAGAATCGATGGGGAGTTCAGGAAGCATCTTTCGAGGCTTGGAGGAAGCCAATATTTCCATAGATAGGTCCACAAACCACCATTCACAAAAAGCACCGGAAACCAGAGCAAGAATCCCATCCAAAATCGTGCTCCTAGGAAGACAGGAACGCCAAACGCCAGAACTATGTTTGTCGCATAGATTGCCCAATTCATCCGGCGCCGGTAGTTATCAGCAATATGGATTTCCTTGCTGCAAAAGGGACAGGAGAACCGTGGCGTGAATGCCACCTTGTCGAGTGGAACCTGCGCATGACACTCGGGACAGACGGT
>Ga0307375_10000343_pt1 | contig 61192 bp, 76 predicted proteins | sample TR1MG_FD_202531 | JGI IMG/M metagenome (GOLD analysis project Ga0307375, IMG submission 202531) | Soil microbial communities from Risofladan, Vaasa, Finland - TR-1 | ecosystem: Environmental > Terrestrial > Soil > Coastal area > Acid sulfate soil | place: Finland: Risofladan, Vaasa | collected... | reverse complement strand
TGGAACTGTTGGTATTGCGAGAGCAGATACTGCTGCAAAAGCAAGAGTAGTTGGAGTTAATAATTCTACAAGTAGTGTTGGAAGTGGCGCATCTGGTTCATTTCTACTTTTTGGAGGTAATAGTTATAATTCAGTTACTTTTACAGTAGGTGCACCAGTATACTTAGGAACAACAGGGTTGCCTACAACCACTAGACCAACCATAGCAGGACAGTATGTTCAGTGTATAGGAACTGCTGTTAGTGCATACAACTATATATTTAATCCTTCACCAGACGTAATATTATTAAAATAAATGATTTAGAATAATGAGCGACACAGTATCTAGTATAGCGGGAGTAACAGATTCAAACGTATCTTCGATAAATGGGGTATTGGCTGCCAATATTTCTACAATTGATGAGGTAACATTTACAGTATTATTAAATTCTTTAACTGTTTCACTTACAAGTATTACTTTTGCACTTAATGGACTTCCAACTAGTTCAAACGATGTGCAAGTAACAACAGACCCAGCTATTGGTTGGAGTGCAACATCCGATCGAACATGGTGTACACTTAGTTCTTCTAGTGGCACTGGAACTGGAGGATTTACGGTAACAGTTACATCATCTCTCGGTCCAAGAACAGCAACAATTACTGTTGCTTCTATATATCCCAATGCGTATATTTATATTACACAAACGTAGTGTAAGAAATTTAAAATTATAAAGATATGTCAGAAATAATTTTTAAAATTGATAGATTTGCACTTAAAGATACTTATACAATAGGAACTTTAAGTTTTAGTATTGATACTCAACCATATACTAAACTGTGCAATACCTTAGAAGATACTGTTAGAGACTTAAATAAAGATGGTAAGTTTGATAATGGTGAAAAAAAGATATGGGGTAAAACTGCTATTCCTTATGGAGTATATAAATTTAAAATGGTTTATTCACCTCACTTTAAAAGAGTGCTTCCCTTACTTCAAAATGTGCCTAATTTTACTGCTGTTGAGATACATAACGGCACAACCGATTTAGACACCAGAGGGTGCATATTGGTAGGAGTAAATAATGTTAAAGGAAAAGTTACTAACTCGGTGGCCATCCTTAACATACTCCTTGCGCTCATAGAGAAACACAAGCAAGAAGAATACACATTAATAATTAAATAATAAAGTTATGAAAGATAGATTTAAACAAGTATTTAGCACTATTGTAGGTGGAGTAATTATACTAGCATCACTAGTATTATGGATTCTTTCTAAAATTGATACTACTTCATTTAGTATAGCAATGGGGTTAGGATGGACTTACTTAGCAGCTAAGAATAGTTTGCTTACTGGAGTTACAGGTGGTTTAGTAAAAATAGATACTGAAGATGAAAAAGTTTCTTCTTAATACCTTTATTATATCTCTTATAATAGTTGGAGTAGTATTTGTTCAACACAGATACTTTCCAACTACTATAATAAAACATGAACAAACTATAAAGATAGATACAACCTGGATTCATGATACTGTTACAATTAAATTAAAGCCTGATAAACCTATCATTATAGACACTATCATAGCACCTGAGTATGATACTACCAAGTGTGATAGTTTATATAAGGATTTATACCTAAAATACTATTCTAAATACTTGGCTCAAGCTACTATTTATAAGGACAGTAATCTAGTAGTTAAGTTAAAAGATACTATTACACAAAATCAGGTAACTAGTAGAGAAATAAGTATAGAGAAGAATTTTCCTACTATAACAAAAACTATTACAAATACTAATACAGTTTATGCAAATAGTATATATTTAGGTGGAACTTTTAGTAGTAAAGAAATTACACCAACTGTTGTATATTCTACAAAAAAATTTAGTATATTGGCTGGGTATAATATTACCTATAATACACCAGTAATAGGAGCATATATTAATATAAATAAAATAATCAAATGGTAACACTTAATACTATAGCTTACAGTATCTTAAAGAATTATAGGATACAATCTAAAGTATCAGATGATTTAGACATTAGGTATGTATACAACTGGATTAATAATGCTAGAACTAAGTTTCTTAAACAAAGACTAGATAAATCTACCTTTGGTTTTGACCAGTCTATATTACAATCTTTAGGCCCAGTTGAAGTAGAGTTAGTAGATAGTTCTATATTTACAGGTATTAACTCTAATAAATACTTTTTAAGAACTAAGGTAGATATCCCTAAGACTATTGATAGAAGGGGTCATGTAGGTTCATTCTACAGAATTGGCCCTGCTGATAGATATGAAATTAAGTATAAAATAACAGATTTTAATGATGCACTAACTTTTGGATTTGGTAAATTTAATAAGAAAGATATATGTGCATTTCAACTAGACAATAGAATTTATTTAGCATCAAGAGATTTAGCAATAAAGAATACTAAGTATATTGATATAGTTGGAGTATTTCAAGATGTAGATGTTGCTGCTAAATTTACTAATCCTAACTATAATGAAAATAGTCCTTATGCTTTAGGAGAAGATATGGTTCATGATATTGAAACTATGATATTTAAAGAAAATTTACTTCTTCTTGGACAAGAAAAAGAAGATACTAATGATAATGGTGCCAATGATATTGTTAACATAGGAATGGGTAAGAAATAATGTATTTTGGATTTAGTGGAAGAAAGTATAAGAAGACATTTACAGAGTTAGATACTTATAATTACTACTGTAAATTAACTAGAAAACCTTTATCTAGAAAGGAATTTTCTCAAGTTTCTAAAGATATAGGTGAGGCTATAATGAGACTTGTAATATATAATAACTATATATACTATATGCCTTATAGATTAGGAGATATATCATTAAAAAGAATTAGTGAAAAAGTATCCTATGATGATAATGGTCAAGTTAATACTAATAAATTACCTATAGATTGGGGTAGAACAACTAAGTATTGGGCAGAAATATATAAAGATTTAACTACAGATGAGATAAGGCAGATTAAAGATAAGAAAGTTTTTTATCATCTTAATGAAGATGTAGATGGACAAAGAGCTTATTTTAGATGGAGTAAAGTAACATCTAACTTTAAGAATAAGAACATGTATTTATTTAGACCAGTTAGAAAATTTAGTAGAGAATTAGCAGTATTTATAAAATATACTAAAAAATTAAATTATTATGAGTGATAGTATTATGCCAATAGAGGATTCTACTTCTGAAAAGAAAGAGAATAAAAGATGGTCTATATCTAAAAATATAGGTAATCTTCATGTATCTAAAACTGTAGAAGAAATTGAAAATGGATTTTTATGCACTTTAAATATTTATGGAACTAAAGAAGGAAGTAAAGATTACATTGATAAAAATGAAAAATACTTTTCTAAGGAAAATCCTTTGAAAGATATGGATATGGAAATAGATAAAAAATCTAAAGAAGATGATAAATTATCTTTAGAAAAATTATTTAATCCAAATGATATCAACAATCTAATTAAATAGTTATGATTAATGTAGGATATACTAGGATAGAAGAAATTATTCATAAGATTAAAGAAAATTATGGATTAGATGTAGATATATCCTCTGCAAAAGAATTTGTATGGGATGTTATAGGATATACTTTTAATGAAAGTATGTTAGTAGATAGATTTGGTGAGATAGAAATTATGGACTATAATGGTATGCTTCCAGAAGATTTGTATAATCCTACTAATATGATGATAAGGGAAAAGAAGTCTAGGTATCCTTTAACAGAAACTACTGATTCTTTTACCTATGTTGGAAATACTGTTAGTAGACCTGATGCATTTCAATCTACTCCACTACTTAACTATAGTGAAAATAACATAACTCCAGGTAGTTTAGATGCTAATACACCTATAGTTATTACCTATGGAGAGAATGTAGTATACCCCAATGGTAGTGTAGATTCTACTATCTATGGTGCAATACTTCCTGTAGGTGGTAATACTGATAGGTATACATTTAAAGTTAATGGTGACTTACTTAGATGTGGTATTAAGAATACAGTTCTTGAAATATCTTATCAAGCATTTCCAATGTATGATGATTATACTCCTAAAATACCTAATGATGCTAATGTAATTAGAATGTGTGTAGATTATATCTCATTTAAGGTTGCTACTAAACTATGGTTTAAAGATGAACTTAGTAGAGAAAAAAAGGATTGGATAGAAACACAATATTATCATTCTGCTGCATCTGCTATTACTAAAAGTAGTACTCCAGGTATGGCTAGAATGGAACAAATTAAAAATAGGGTTATATCTCTTATTCCAAGAGTAAATGAGTTTAACTCAGGATTTCAAAACCTAGACCAACAAGATACATTAAGAGTGTAGTTATATGGCTAAAACTGTAAATACCTTCTCTAAAGGGTTAGACTATGATACTAACTTTAATAAATCTTCTAATGAAACTTATATGGCTCAGAATGTTAGAGTCATTAATAATACTTCAATAGGACTTAATGGTGTTATTACAGGTTCTCCTGGTAATACTGAGTGGATTCAATTTCAAACTAGTAATGAGTATTTAATAGGTGTATCTGAGATAGGAGATTATACTGCTATAATTAGTTGTTATGGAACTTCTCCTAACCTTAGTAATAGACTTTATTTAATCCCAACTATAGATTTTGTAGCAACACCTCATCTTAATTTAGTATCCTATCAAATTAGAGATGGTAAAATTGGTGCTACAGGTTTATTTTATAATAGGTTAGATAATGTGTTAGATACTCCTGTTCAAATTATACCTAGGAATGAAAGACCAGATTTATTAAAACTTTATATTATTGATGGTAAATCTCAAATGAAGATAGTTAATGTAGTATCTCCTACTATAGCAACTCAAGACCCTGCTTCATTTGATATGGTATATGCAGTTAATTTTGGAGTAGGTGGATATGCAGTAGACTTAACTTCAGGAACATTAAAGGCAGGAAGAGTTCAATATACTCATCAATTTTATAATGTTAATGGAGTTGAGACAGTATTTAATCCAGATTTTAGCCAACTAGTAAGTATAACTAAAAGTTCTGAAAGTGGTAATTCTACAGACTATAGAGGAACTCCTGTTGGAGAAGTTACTAATAAAGGAGTTAGGTTAACAATATTTAACTACAACTCTACTTCTTATAATACCTATGATAGAATAAGAGTAGTAAGAGTTCAATATAATGTATATGGACAACCACCTACTTATACTATTATAGCAGATACTACTGCTACATTTCCTACAACTGAGATTATAGATAGTGGTCAAGATTTAGGAACTTTAACTCAAGATGAAGTAAATTACTTAATTAGGAAAATTACTCCTAAGACAATAGAAACTAAAAATAACTATTTATTTTTAGGTAATATTAATGAGGATTCTTTTGATATAGATTTTGATGCCAGAGCAAAAAGATATGATTATTTAGGTAATACTTATACAGGTGATTTTAACCCATATAACTATCTTACTAATGATTCTACAAATGGAAGTGATGTAAAAACTTTTCAAAGTAACGGCTCTGTTACTGGTGGTAGTGGTGCCAACATATCTTACTCTTTTATTACTGCTGATGTTTTAATAGATAATTTAGGAGATAAAAATACTGGTAATCAACTACTAACTGGGGTAGATAGAATACCTAAAAGTTATTTTAGAGATGAAATATATAGATTTGTAATTGTATTCTTTAATGGTTATGGGCAATCTTCTTTTGTAAAATGGATTGATGATATTAGGTTTCCTAATACAGATTTTATTACTTATGATTCTCTAAGTACAAATATAACAGCTAAATATTTATATCCGCAATTTACTGTAAATATTCCTACAGATATACATGATAGTATAGATTCCTTTCAAATACTTAGATGTGAGAGAACACCTTCAGATAGAACTGTAGTGGCATGTGGTATAGCAGGACATTTAAGTAAAACAGGAACTACCACACTATTTCAAATTAATACACCTACACAATATGGTTATATAAGACCTTTTTTAGCAGATAATTCTAATACTAATATATCTCAAAGAAATATTTTAGAATTTATTACTCCAGAATATAATTTTAATAATAAAACTATATTACAAGGAACAAGATTAGATATAAAAAGAAAAGTTAAGACTTCTATAATTAGTGATATTGATGGTGGAAATAGTAGTTATTCTGTAACTAAGGTTAGAGAATATGATACAACATCTCCATTTTATTTAAATATTGCTAATATTTATGGAAGAAACTGTGTGGATGATAATGATAACTCTATTACTATAGATGGAATAACTATTAAAAATAATGTTAATAGAGGATTAACAGAAAATGTTCATGCTTATAAAGGTAGCACACCAATGATTCAGTTAGTAGATAATTTTACATCTCTTAATAATGTAACTCCATACTGTAGATTAAGACAAGTAACATATCCTTATGGTGGCCCTAGTTTAAATGCTATAGAGTATAATACATTTATACCTGCTTCTAGAGTAGTTTATCTACAAGATGGAGTAGATTCCTATACTATTGATGCTCAGTTTGGGGATTGTAATATCAATATGTTTGAATACAATAGAACTATATGGGAAGATAAATTAGATGGAACAGATAACTTAGGTGAAGTAATGTTTATTCCTGTAGAAACTACTATTGATCTAAATTATGTAGTTAATCCAACTATTAATACTTTATATAATGGTGGAACTACTGCTGCTCCTTACTATGCTATGCACGAGATTCCTGGAGTTTATCAACTAAATAATGTAGATACACTATATACTCAAGATTTTTCTTTATATACTTATAATTCAGCATACTCACAAATATTTGATAGTAGAATTTATATATCTAAACCTGCTACATATTCAAGTAATAAAGAATATCCTACTAGAATAATTAGGGCTGAAGAAAAAGTTAATGGAGAAAGTAGTGATAGTTGGTCAAAATTCTATCCCAATAACTTTAAAGATTTAGATACTAAATTTAATGATTTAATAGCACTCTATACTTTCAATAACCAACTATTTTTCTTTCAAGAAAAAGCATATGGTTATTTACCAGTTCAAGAAAAAAGTGTTACAACTACTACTGATGGTCAAGCAACAGTGCTTGGTGTAGGGGGTGTTTTAGATAGATTTGACTACTTAAACACAGGTGCTGGTATAACTCATCTAAGAAATCTAACTAGCACTCAAAATGCCCTATATTTCTATGATACTAATAATAATAAAATATGCACCTGGGCTAGTCAACATAAAGTTTTATCTGATGTATTAGGTGTAGGAACTTTTATTAATGGTAATATTAGTGGAATGATTAATATAGCAAGTGGAGTTTATGCTAAAACTTTACCTATTACTTTAATGTCAGATTACTTTAGAAATGAGATATTAATAAGTTTTGGTAATATAGGTAAATCATTAGTATATAATGAATTAACTAATGCATTTATTTCAGTAGATACTTATGGAACACTAGATTATTATAAGATTGGTAATAGTGTATTTAGCACTGATTTTATTAATAATAAACCTAAACTATATAAACATGATGAAACTGCTGGTCAGGCTCCTACATATTATGGTAGTAGTTATCCTATCCTTATTAATGTTATCATAAATCCAAATGGTGAGATAGTAAACAGGTATGAAGTTCTTACCTTTACTTTTGGAGATTATAAATGTGATACTTACAGATGTTACAACTCCTATCAAAATAGTGGTTCAATAGCTACTTCAGATGAAGATGTATTTATTCAAAGATTTAGAAATTGGAGAACTAATACTATATTTGATAGTGATTCAGAAAATAGTAGAATGAAGGATACTTACTTAGGATTAGAATTAACCTATAGTGATACTACAAATCCATTTATTCTACATGATATAATAACAACTTATACTCCATTAAATCTTTGGAATAAAAATACTTAATATTATTTGTTAAATAATTTATTTGCAAGTAATTCATCATTATACTATATTTGTAAATTAAGAAGTAGCCATGAGAAATAAATATAAAAAATATAAAAAGATTGATTTAACTCAGTTTCCTGAATATAGTTTAGGTAGTTGGTTAAAAGAAAATGCAGGAGTTACTGGGGCTATTGTTGGTGGTGCTATAGGAACTGTAATTGCTCCAGGAATTGGAACATCTATTGGGGCCTCAATTGGAGGTAAGATGGGAGGCTCAATTCAAGAAAATGATGCCATGAAAAAAGCACAAGAAAGTAATAATCAGCAGCAAGATTATAATAGTGCTGTTAATTCTTTAAATGCTAATATGAAACCTAATCAACCTAATATTCCTACTTTTGCTACTGGTGGAATAGTTAACTATACTGGTCAAACTCATGAGGGGCCAAATGGTGGAATACCTATTGATGCTAATGGCAATCCTTCAGCACAATCAGGAGCACCAGTTACAGGACTAACTGAAGATAAAGAAGTTGCATGGAAATTACCTACTGGTAATACCTATATCTTTTCAGAAAGATTAGGTTTTGCTAAAGAAGCTAAAAAAATATATTCTAAGTATGAGACAAGACTTGGAAAGAAGTTAGATAAACATGATCCTATTGCATTAAAAGGTTTAACTCAAGACCTTGATGATTTAGCTGCTCAACAAGAAGCAACTAAGAAGATAATGAATAGTGAAAATACACAACAACAAGTTCAAGGTCAACCTCAAACACAAGAACAACCTATGGAACAACAAGAACAACCTATGATGGCTTATGGTGGGTTAATGTATGCTGATGGCGGTATACATATTAATCCAGCAAATAAAGGTAAATTTACTGAAACTAAAGAAAAAACGGGTAAAACTACTGAAGAGTTAACTCATAGTAAAAATCCTCTAACTCGTAAGAGAGCTGTATTTGCACAAAATGCTGCTAAGTGGCATCATGCTTATGGTGGTATGTTAGATGGTGAAGTTCCAATGTATTTAACTGGTGGGCCTGAGAAATTAACTCCACCACCTATTTTTAAAACTAATGATGATGTAACTATACCAATGGCTAGTAATATATCTCCTTCTAATGAAAATACTACTGTTCCAATATATGATCCTAGTGCAGGATTTAATTCTGGAACAGCAGTTGCAACTCCTACTAATACTAATGATGCAGCAAAAATTAGAGAAGACTTAGGCTGGATATTAAAGAAAGCTGGATGGGCTAATACTAATAAAGTAGCTGGTGCTTCTTATAATGATATAAAAGGTTTCAATAAACTTGTAGAACCTTATCTAGAACAACATCCAGATGCATTTACAGATTATTATCATGTAGATAAAGAAGGTATACCTACTATTAATTATAATACTTTAGTTCCTGCATTACTTCCAAGTCAAGCAGGAGACTATGGATTCAGTGGTAATTCAGCAGGACAAACTGCACCAAAACCTTTTAAGTTTCCTACATTCCAGAATGAGAATCAAAATGCTGAGGATTATAAATATGGTGGAACTTTACCTAAGTATGATGATGGTGGATTTAATATAGTTGGAAAAAATTATGATGGATATGGAACACTAATAGATAATAATGGTGATGTAGGTAATAAACTATACACTGGTAATAATACAATGGATTATATTAGTGCTGGAGCAAGTATGGTGGGAAATTTAGCACAAATGGCTTTAAATAAAAAACCTGGTAATATTAGATTATCTAGAGTAACACCTAGAACTGTAGACTTATCTGCTGCTAGAACTGCAATGGAAGATTCTGCTCAAAATACTAAAGTTAATATGATGAGGGGTATGCCTAAAGATGCTGGGTATAGAGCCAATTCTATTAATGCTATTCAAGGTGTAGATAAGAGTTTAGGAGAAAATACTTTAAATAGTTATAGTCAAGAAGCACAAAGTAATGCTCAGTTAGGAACTCAAGCAGATATGACTAATGCTGAGATTGGTAATAGAGAGGCTGAGATTAATAATAATCAGAATCAAACTTATAATAACACTCAAGCAGGATATAGAGCTGCTGTGATTCAAACTCCTGTAGATGCCTTTAGTAGAGCAGGTTCCAGAAAGAATATGTGGGATATGGCACAACTTAATGAAAATTATGATATTTATAAAAATCCATCAACAGGTAGACCAATGTTTGTTCCTAAAGTAAAAAATAAAAAATAAAGAGTATGCCTAATAATAGATATAGTTATCCATATCAGAATCAAAATCAATCTCAAGCACAAGTAGTTAATTATAATCCTACAGATTATAGTGGTGGAGATGCTTTAGCAATGCAGTATCTTACTGAGCGTAATAAGGAGTATAATGAGGCTTCTATGATGCCTGAACAATTTGCTGCTCAAGTTGGTGATATGAAAGCTACTAATGATGATATGCCTGTAGCTGCTCAAGCATTACAGAAAGTTAATGATGATATTCAAAAAGAAGTAGATACTAAATATAATGGTGATTATGCTTTAGCTAGAAAGTCTATTGCATCTAAACTTATTGCATCAAAACCTATCTTCAACTTGATTCAAACTAATTATGATAATCAGGCTAAAGCAAAACAACTTTATGATACTTTAGTAGCACAAGGTATTGGCCCAAAGAAAGCTGTAATTGATGATAATGGTAATGTTAATAGGGTTGATATATCTCCTGATGAAATATTTGGTAATAAATCTGTATTACAACCTAATGGAACTTATGCTTTACCTACTTATAATGTTAGAGCTGCTGGAGACTTTAGTAAATGGATTGATGAAGAATATTCTAAGGCATTACAACAAAGTGGTAGTGAAACAAACTTAGCACAAGACCCTAAATATGCTTGGTTAATGAACTCTATAAAATATAGAGGTAAAAGTGATCAAGAAATTCAAGATTATATGTTTAATAAGGATGGTAATCTTAATTCTACTGGGCAAGAAATAGTTAAACATTTTCTTAATGACGCACCTCAAGCTAGTCAAGAGTTTGCTAACATAAAAAATCCTAATGCTATTGGACAATATGTTGCAAATATAATTAAAGGTCAAACTTCTAAGGCTAATGATATTCAACATTTAGAAGTTCCAGCAGATCAAAGACAAAATACTTTAAATCAACCTATAAATCCTTTTATGAATTCTTTTGATGGAACATTAGAAGACAATGCTTTTGCTACCAGAAAAGAATCTATGACTAGCTTGTTTGATAAGCCATATTGGTTTACTGGAGATTTCAATAATTTAAGTGATATTGAAAAAGCAAAAGAAAATGTAGATAACTATATAGCAAATACAAAGGGTTCTAATATTATGGACCTTGCTGGATCATTAGCACCAGATATACTAGCATACAAATTAAAAAATAAAGAAGAAAAAATAAAACAAGCTCAAGATATTTTAGATGATTATAAAAAAAATCAAAGTCAATTATTAAAAGCTAATGGTATTGCATTACCTACTACAGATAAAGGATGGGCAGAAATGTATGATTCAGATAAAGAATATACATATAAAGATGTTCCAAAATATAATGCTATTAATCCTTTAGTTCAAAAAGGTATTTCAGCATTAAAAGATAATAATCCTCAATTTGTTAATAGTATGACTTTTAGATTGGGTAATGACTCTTCTGGTAATATAGGTATAGCACAGGTCGCAGATAAATTAGATTTAGATCAAAATGAAATAATTAAACAGATAACTAATAATGCATTAAATTATAATACTAGAACTGGGGAATTTTCTACCTCAATTGATTTAGGTAATGGTAAGTCAAAGAATATTAATTTAACTTTTGATACTTTTACTAATGCAGTATCTCATTCTTTACAAAAAGCTAGAAAAATATTATCTGATAATATTAAAAATTCTCAAGTAATAGATGATAATTCTTTATTCTCTGCTACATATAATGGAGATGATAAATATACTATTGTGGATAAAATTCATGGTCAACAAGCAAAAGATGTTGATTATGGAACTTTTGTTAATGCTATTAATAGTATGATGGCTGGACATTTATCTAATTTAGGAAATTATGGTTTAAATTTCACACAACAACAAAAACAAAATAGGTAATAATATGCCAATTGACAATACTTTTTTACAAGATGATAATGTTAATTCATTATTACCTCCTACTAACAAAGATTTAACTAAATCTCCATTTTTTCAAACAGGATATAATTATGGAAGTACATTTCAAGATACTCCAGAATTTTTAGGTATAGGTGATAAATATTCATCTAAATTTGATAATGGAACTCCTGCTGGTGCTTTAGATAATTTATCAGAAATTAGAGGTTTAGATCAACATTGGTATGAAAAAGTAGGTGCTGGATTATTGAAAGGAACAGGTTTAGCCGCTACTACATTTGCTACTACTTTTACATCATTACCTTATGGTATAATTCAAGCAATTGCGGAAGGTGATTTTTCTAAGGTATATGATAATGATATATCTAGAAAATTTGATGAGTTTAATAAAGCAATGGAAGATTATCTTCCTAATTATTATACTAATGAAGAATTAAATGCTGGGGCATTCAATTTAAAACATAATATTTTTACTTGGAATTTTCTCTCCGATAAGATATTAAAGAATGCAGGATATATAGTAGGTGCTATTGGTGGTGGTTGGGTTGGTAGTGGAGCATTATTTAAAGCATTTTCTGCTGCTGGTAAATTGATGGCTTCTGCTAGAGGTGCTGAATTAACAGGTAATGCTTTAAAGTATGAGGCAGCTTATCTAGCTCAGGGTATGAATAAAGCACAAGCTTTAGAAAAAGCTTTAGATATAACAGCAAAACAAAGTTCAATAGTAAATGCAGCCACTAAAGCAGGTTCTGCATTACTTTCTGCTGGAACTGAAGCTACATCAGAAGCACTTCAGACTAAGCAAAGTTCTCAACAGGCTTATATGGATGAACTTAACCAACAGGTTAAGGAAGGTAAAGTTAAAACTAGAGCGCAAGTTATTAATGATTTTGAAATTGCACATCCAGAATATTATACATTTAATAGATCAGGAGTTGGAGATCGAGAAAAATGGGAAAAACAAATAACTCCACAAGGACAAGAAGCTTTAAGTAAAGAGTTACAAGTATGGGAACCTAATCTTTATGAAAATAAACTTAAAGATGTAGATAAATATTCTTCTTCTGCTGGTAATTGGGATTACCTTTTAAATTTACCTCTTCTTGCTGGCAGTGATTTAATACAGTTTAGTAAATATCTATCTGGTCATAAAACACTTCAAAAAACTGCAATACAGGATATGGGTAAAGCAACTCAAGAAGTTGCTGAGAGGATAACTAAAGAAGGTAGTAACTATGTTCTTAATGATGCTACTAAGTTATCTAAAGTTATGGCTAAAGTAAAGGCTTGGACTCCTGGGCTTATTACAGAAAGTAACGAGGAAAATATGCAGAATATTTTTCAGGCTTCTACTCAAGATTATTATGATAAGAAGTTTAATAAGAATGGTAAAGCAGATTTTGCAGATTTAGTTGAGGCTACTAAGTATGGTATTGACCAAAGTTTTGGAACTAAGAATGGTCAGGAATCTATGTTACTTGGTGGATTAACTGGTGTAATATCTGGAACTGTTACTGGTGAAATAAGAAGGTCATTAAAAGAAATTGATGAAAAAAATGAGTTAGGTAAAAAATTTGTTGATATACTTAATTCTCAAGGTAAAGATATATTTAATAAAAATTCAGATAAGATAGATAATGGAGTTAGATTTCTTACACTCCAAAAGGAGATGGATGAGGCTATCAAGAATAATGATATTTATACTTATAAGAATTTAAAGAATGATTCATTCAAAAGTTTTGTCCTTTCCAGAGTTAAAACTGGAAAGTTTGAACAACTCATGGATGATATAGATGATTTTAAATCATTACCTAAAGAAGAATTTCAACAATACTTTGGTATTGATCCTGCTGTAGATAGTAAACAACCTATGCAGTATATTGAGATGATGAAGCAGGAAGCTACTAAACTTAATGACCTTTATAATAATTTACAAATACTTCATCCAGAAGCATCTCAGGAAACTTTAGAAGTAATGTATGGAGAAGCATCTAAGTTGCAAAACTTAGGTAGGAGAAATGATGAGTTACTTTCAACTATTAGTAAGTCACCAGAAATTCATGCAGCAATGCAGAACTTTTTAGAAAACTCTAATGATGAGAACTCTAAAATATTAGAAAAAACTATTAAAGATAATAACCATATTTTTACACAAACTGGAGAGAATGGAACTCAACTAGTTTCTGACTATTTAAGGTTAGCAATGGATAGAAGAAATGCTATTAAAACTTTAGATTTATATTCTACTCCTGAAGGTGTTAAAAGATTAAATAAAATTACAGAAGAAAAGAAAAGAATTAATGATAATGAATTTACTGGTAATTTAAATAAAGTATTAGTTCAACTTAAAGGGGAAGTAAAAGATGCGAGGGTTAAGGCTCAAGCAGAAAAATTAAATGAAGTAATTCCTAATCAAGAAGTTATTTCTAATCCTGTAGATATAGATGAATATAATGCTTTAAATGCTAATGATGAGTTTGCTTCTCAACCTAAATCTAAACAGGAAAATATTTCAACAAATGTTACTTCAGAATTAGAAACTAAAAAAGCTGATATTGAAAAGAGAAGAAATGAAGAATCTGATAATATAGTAGAAAAAATTGTAAATAGAGGAGAAGAAAATAAAAGAAGTGGACCAATAACAGAAGAAGATAAAAAACCATTACCAAAAGACCATTTTGATAACCTTTTTAGTAAAATATCAAATGTTTTAAATGGAAATGAGAAAATTGAAAATGAAAGAGCTAATAAACTTTTAAAACAATACTTAAAAGAGACACATCCTGATAAATTTCAAGATGAAAATAAAAAAGAAATAGCTGGTATATTTTCTACTGCTATGATAAATGTAGCAAGGAAAGGAGATATTACTAAATTAAATGAGCTTTACAATCAATATAAAGAAATCAACGCTAAATATGATGCAGAATTAGCTAAATTAGAGTCTGCTGAATCTAATACTCAACCTGAAGTTAAAATTGCAACAGATGTTAATCCTGGAGCAAGAAAACAACTTAATACTATGGGTTACAAGGATTCTGATGTAGATAATTTATCTAGACAGGATAGAGAAGTTATATTAAAGAATGGTATATCTAAAGAAGATTGGAATGTTATTTCTCAAAATAGACAGGAAGTAATTAGTGAAACTGTTACTAAGGTAGTTGCTGATCCATTAAATTTAGATTCAGATAAAGAAAAAGAAATTAGTGAAGAGTTTGCTAATACTAATAAAACTTTACAGGATAATAATGGTGCCAAAGAAATTAATGATAATGGAACTATATCATATACTAATACTAAGATAGATAATCCTAGTAATGCTTTAGCACATAGAGATAGACAGTATAAAAGAGAAGTTAGAGAAGTTAATGGTAAAACTAGAGTAGTTTATACAGATGAAACTAATGAGTTAGATAAAGATGCTGCATTAGACTTAATGAATCCATATAAGTTTAATGTAGGTGATAACATATCTTTTGAAGTTGCTGATGATGGTGAGATACAAATTTATGATCCTGATACAGAAGGTAAAGAATTAATTAGTTGGGGTGCTTATAAGCAAAGACTTATTGACACTCATCCTAATGAAGATGTGACAAAGTTACAGGAATATATAGATAATGTTCCAATTAGAGTTACAGGACAGAATGTATTTCTTCATAATGATAGTTGGATTAATCCAGAAAATACCATTGCTGATTTACAAAGAAGTAAGTTACAACTTAGAAATATTAGAACTGGTATTATTAATAATAAAGGAAAGTATAAAACTAAGATTGAAGATGTAAGTAATGGTGTATTATTTTTACTATCTAATAATGAATCTCACAGTGCTAAGGATGCAGTAGGAGAAGATAGTAGGTATACTATAGCAGTTGCAACTAGAACTGAGTTTAAAACAGGTAAAAATGATGTTTTTAAAGAAGAAGTAGTTAACCAGCATGTTATACCTGGTGCTACTTATCTTATAGTTAAAACTGCCAATGGTAAGAACTTAGGTATTGTTCTCAATAGTCCTAGGATTGAAACTATGGATGAAAGAGATGAAATAAAACAAAGTATACTTGAGGCTATTAATGCACATTTAGATGGTAATGAAGAAGTTGCTAAAAATATTGAAGATATAACTAAAAAAAATGTATTGACTTCACAAGGATTAAGTGACTTCTTAAATATGTTTTTATACCGTTATGATACTAGAGGAAGTATGCTAAGAGATATTATTGATAGTATTCCTCATGCTACTAATAATACTTACTTTACTATGAATAATGGTGTTATAGAATTCTTTGATGGCAACTTAGATAGAAAAGGTGGTAGACCATATAGTATTTCTAAAGAACATCAAGAATTAAGAGGTCTAGTAATGGATAGATTGGAAAGAACTTTAGATGGATTATATTTAAATACTAATATTGAAGAATTTGCAGATAATAAAAATATTGCTATCTTTGATGGTGAAAAATTTAATTCAAGACCTTACAAAGAATTTGTTATGAATAATCTAACTACTAAAGTTAAAGGTAATAAGGTAGGAGAAAGAAATAGTAAACCTGTTTATTCTTATACACTCAATCCAGTAGTTAGAGCAGATTTTTCAGAATTTAATGAAGAAAGTAAGAAATTACAAGAAGAAACTAAGGAAGTTAAAGAACCTAAAATTAAAGAAGTTAAAACTACTAAATCTGAATTATCTCAAGATTCTTTAGACTTAATAAATGCTTTTGATAGTTGGTCAGATTTACCTTATGTTCCTTCAGATAAACCAAGTGATACTTTTGATAAAGATATTATAGACTCTAATAAAAAATGTTAACATATGTCATATTGTCCTAATGTAGTAAATAAAGATGTAGTTGATGATTTCAACAGTATAGTTGAACATTTTGGTGGACAGAAACTTACAGAACAGGAATTTAAAGACCCTCAACTTAGAGATAAGAGAAAAGGTATTAATAAGACTGCTATGGATGCTACTTACTATCTATGGGATAAATATGCTGGTGATAAGAAGTTAATTACTGCTGATGCTAACTATACAGGTAAATCTATTAGTGAAAAGATAGAAGAGTCTCTATCTAAATATTTAGTTAAAGACTTAGATGCTATTAGACAAGAACAAATTACTAATTCTCTAACTAGAAAAATTAATAGAGAACTTCTTAAAAATCCTAATGCTGATATTAATACAGTTAGAAATAATGTATTAAAGGCAGAATTAGATAGATTTAAAAGAATGAAGTCAGAGATAGAAAACTCTGATATTCCTACTAAAGAAAAGATTTTAAATGGATTACTTAATCCTGTTATTGATAATTTTACTACTTTATCTAATCTAGTAAATATTAAGTTAAAGAGAATTAATAATCTGGCAAGTAGTGTTAATGATGATATTAATTTAGAACAAGAAGAAGCAAGTGTTAATGAAAAATTAGATTTTAATAAGTCTTCTTATGAAGCTAAAATTGAGTTAGATGCTGAGTTAAAAAGAATATTTTCAGATATAGACTCAGGAACAAAGAATGCCTTAGGTGAAGTTGATAGTTTAGATGGAACCTATGTTGAAAGCATAACTAGAAGTATTCTTGCGGGTATTCCACAGGATTATGAACTTATGAAAGATAGGTTACTTGAGTATGTTGAAGCATACCCTTGGGTAACTCAGTTAGTTGATAAGTTAGATGCTATGGGAGTTAATACTAGGAATAAATTTGTCACCAGTTTAACTTGTCACTATGTAGAACATACTATGGGTATGTGGTCTAAGGTAAAAGGTAAAGCAATGCAATTTGTTCAAGTTATTGCTAACCAGAATGCTATAAGTAAAAATATTTTTGATAGTTGGAAAGCCAACTTAAATAATAGTAAATATTTAGATTCTGAGGGAGTATTACATAATAAGAAAGAAGTTGTAGATAGGTTTGAAAAGATTCTTAAAGATGGTAATCCAGATGAAGCAAGACAACTTTTAGAAGATTTAGGTATAACTATTTCAGATAAATTCTGGGATAAGATAGTTAAAGGCCAATATAAATTAAATAAGAAAGATACTAAAACAGATTTTAAATCATTTCTAAATAATAATAATAGTCCATTTCTCTTACTATACAAAAACATTAAGTTAGTTGGAAGTAAGAATATAGAAGAATATGATGTATTTAAAGATACAGCATTTAAAAACTTATCTAAAGAAGATGCTAAGTATAATAAGCAAATACTTTCTACTTCACATAGAGTAGGTAATAAAACTGTTCAATCCTATGGACTTAATAAGTATATTATAGACTTTGTTAGAGAACTAAAGTTTTCAGGACTTGCTCAAAGAATATTAACATCAGGTGGAGTATATGCTAATGAAAGTATTATACTTAAAAACTTTGCTGCTAAAAATACTGCATTTACTGATAACTTTAGAATAGGTAGTGTATCTTTACTTTCCATAAAGAAAATGGATACTAAAGATAGAGATGGTAAAGAGTTGCATAATCTTAATGAGGATGAATATGAGATGCAGGAACTTATTAACTTAAATGCGCCTCAGACAGATGAATCTAACACAGGACAAAGAATAGGAACACTTAACTCTGTTACTAACTCAGATAAATCTACTGCAATGACAGTTAGGACTGTTTTAGCTAAGATTAAGTTAGAGAATGGTGAACTAGCACAGGAAAGTATAGATTTACTTTATGAACAGGCTGTTTTACCTGAAATTAGAAGAATTAAGCAGTGGGAAAATATTAAAAAGTCTAGAAGTTCATTTCCTAATAAAGAGTTTGAACAAGGTGGGCATATGTTTTTACTTATACCATCTATGAATAATATGAATGATATTTGGGAAAAAGATGGTAGTCTTAATAAGAATGTAGAAAGTGTTGAGTTTAGAAGTAAAATTAATGATGAGATTATGAATGTAGTTAATAGTCTAGTTGCAGAAAAGTTAGAACTATGGACTAAGTATGGTATTGTTACAGAGAATAGTAAAGGTGTATTAGAACCTACTATGCTTGATTTAAGAGTATTTAATGAACATAAAATATTTGAGGGTTCTAGAGTTGAGGATTATAGTAAAGTAGTTGCTACTGATATGGTGTTTCAGTATATTATTAATAATGCAAATATCTTTACAGGTATTGTAGGTGATGCTGCTAATTTCTATAAATCTAAAGTATATAAAGAAGAATCTAAGAAGTTAGTTAGAAATAATCTTCTTGCTAAGGAAGATATTAATGATAGACAGAAAGTATGGGCTACAATGTCAGAAACTACTAGATTAAGAGTAGTTAAAGATATCTTTGACAATGTAGGTAAGAGACTTGCTATGCATATTGCTCCAGGTAAATCTAGTGCAGATTATGAAGGAAAAGTTAAATATATTTTTGCTAATGATAGGGCAGTTGATTCTAAAAGTTTAGATCAATATAAAGTATTAATAGGTAATGAATCTAAGGATTATAGCAAAGAAGGTATTTTAAGTGAAGGAACTAATGCGCAAGAATTTACTACCTATCTTGAACATCTACATAATATGGATACAAGTGGATTATTACCACTTGGATTTTATAATGAAATTGCTAGCATTGTTCAAGATGAGATTAATAAAGGTAATCATTACTACGAACAGGCTATTAAAGATAAACTGTCAGATGAATTTAAAGATACCTATAATCATTTAGTATTACAAGTAACAAAACCTGTATATAGTTGGTTTGAAGTAGGTAATACAGGTCTTACTCCAATGTATATTAAAACTTCTGCTTACCCCTTAATTCCTAGTTTAACTAGTGGATTAGATATGGATAACATTAGAATAGCAATGGAAAAGAATGGATTACATAGACTTTCTTTTGCTTCTGGAACTAAGTTAGGTATGCCTGTAAATGCTGTTAATTTATGGGATGAAAATAACAATATTAGAACTGATATACCTTTAGAAGAGATAGAAGGTGCCTCTAAAGAATTACCTAGAATGGGATTTAGAATACAGCAGGAAGTTCCTTATGAAGAATTAAAAGATGCTATTAATAGAGTATCTCAGGCTGATAAAAACCTATTTACTAATCTACTAAGTATAACAGGATTTAAGTATAGAGGTAAGGAATATACTGGTGCTGAGTTACAAAAAGAGTATGAACAACATTATACTGATCTTTATAAATCTAACTATAGTAATTTAATTAAAAAGTTAAATGTTCAGTTTGATGCTAGAGGTAATATAAAATCTTTAGATAGAGATGCTTTAAAGAAAACTTTACTAGAAGAAGCCACACAAAGAGGTTATCCTATTAATGACATAGAATCTTTAAATTTAGATGATGCACTGGATTATATATCCTTTATGCCATCTGCTGCTAAATATGAAGCACTTCTTAATTCTATTGTTAAGAATAAGGTATTAAAGATGAAGTTTAGAGGTAAATCCTTTGTCTTATCTACTGAGGAAGGTTATCAAAGTAATAGTAAATCTGAGGATGATTTAACTCCTAATGAAAAAAGCGGTATTAAATATACTCCTAAATGGAAAGGTTCTTTAGACCCAGGACATTTTGAAGATGCTACTGGTAAAAAATTAACTGGTAAAGAATTAGCAAAAGCATTTAAAGAAGGAACTGCTATTGTTAAAACTCCAGCACAAGTTTTTATTCCTTGGAAATTTCAATGGGGTAATGAGAAACTTAATATTAATGATTTTGTTGATCCAGAGATTAATCTAATAGACACTAGTAAGTTACCAGAAGAATTACTTAACTTATTTGGAATGAGAATTCCAAACCAAGGTGCTAATTCACAATCTTGGATGGAAATTGCTGGATTTTTACCAAAAGAATGTGGTGATATTATAGTTGCACCTAGAGATTTCTTAGCACAGATGGGTTCTGACTTTGACGTGGATAAACTTTACTCCTACATGTATAACTATATGTATAAGGATAGTAAATTATCTAAACTTAGATTTAATAGTAAGGAAGAAATAGAACAACTTAAAGAAGAAACTTTAACTAAACTTGCATTTACATTAAATGAAAATGAAGTTCCTGAAATAAATAAGGAAGCAAAATTTATTGATGATGTAGATAAGGTATGGCAACAAGAACTACAGAATAGGTTACTTGATATACATATTGCTTTACATCAAAATACTAATATGTTAGTTCAATCTCAAATTGTTGAACCTTTAGGATTCTGGAAATTTAAAGAGATTGCCGATGAAATAGATGCAGCAAAAGAAATTAATAAAAATTTTACACCACTATCAGATTCTTATCAAAGAGATAAGAGACTTAATGCTGCTATGGGTAAAGCATTAGTTGGAGATTTTGCTAACTTAATGATGTTTAATGCTGTAGCACAAGGTAAAGACTTACATTTTGTAAATAAAGATGGTAATAATATACATTTTAGATTTGGTTCTAATGTATCTAATGGAGATTTAAGTGGTATCTTTACTTTAAAAACTTTAAATAAACTTATTTTTAAAGTTGCTGCTACTGAAAAGTTAGATGCTAAAGAAGTAAGAAAAGATATTAATACTTACTTACCTAAAATTCAACAATACTTAGATTTAAAAGACATAACTTTTAAGTCTCAGGTTATTTCTGGATTAGCTTCTGCTGCTGTAGATAATGAAAAGGAACAAATACTTGATAAGTTATTTCTTAACTCTGATACTTCCAAATATGTTAAGCTACTTGCTCAACTTGGATTTGGAGAAGAAGTAGCATATTTTGTAAAACAACCTATTATAGTAGATTACTTTAATGAACTTAAAAGACTTAAATCTTCTTTGGGTGACTTTACTCCTAATGCTGATACTCAAGCATTATTCTTTGCTATAAGTAAATATGGAGATGAAAATTTTAGTAAAGAAAAGTTTGAAAAGTTATTTGATAAAGGTCATGGATTGAGTATAGAAGCAATGAAACAATCTATTCTTAATCCTGGTGCTGATTTTAACTATATTCAACAGGCAGCACTAAGTCAACTTATGTATCTTAAAAAATATGCTGATAAGTTACAACTAGTTCAATCTGTAATTAATACAGATAGTAAGGGGTTAGATAAGAGTCTATTTGAAACTATTTCTAAAGAAGAAATTATAGATAGATTAAATACTAGTGGTATTGCCAATGTTAATAAAGTATTGGAAGGAACTATTAATGGTGCCGCTACTGAGTATGGATTAAGATTTAACAATAAACTTTGGGGTAATTTCTTTCCTTACACTCAAGATGGAGTAACTAAGATATTTAATATTGTTGAAAATATTTTTAATAAAGATGAAATTGGTGTTTCAGAAAAATCTGATATTAAGAATACTATTTGGAAGAATTTTAAGTCTTATCTATTTACTTTACAAAACTTAGGTTTACTAAATCAAAATATAGATGCTGAGAGAAAAAGATTAATGTTAGATACTAAAGATAATAAGTCTTTAGCAACTAAGATTAAGATGATTCAGAATTTACCTAAATTTATTAATGATCCATTTATATCTAGATTAGTTCCTTATTTAAGTAAAGGTGCCAAACCTTCTACTTTATCTATGAACACTAATGTAGAACCTTCAGCAGAACTGTATATAATGCAAGCTGCTGCAAGTCTATATACTAATGTTGTAGATATTCCTACTATTGGGATGAATACTAGAGAACTATTTGAAGATTTAGTTAAGTCTGCTTATATAAATGGTGGAGTTCAAGAATTTTCTCAATATCTTAAATTTATGCCTGTTTCTTATTTACAGGGTATAGGTTTTACTACCAATATGTCAAACTTGGTGAGAGAAAAATTTTTTGAAGACAATGAGAAACTAGATATACCTAATGATGAAATGCCTAATTGGGTTATACCTACATTTGTGCAGCAATATTTTCAACATGACCAGAGAGGATTACCACAATTATCTGGAGAAAATTTAAATAATTCTATTATACCTTTAGAAAAGGATAATAACTATGTTACTAATAATAAACTTACTAGTTTTGCTTTAACTAATACAGATTACTATACTGGTTCAGGTAGATTTAAAGAACCACCTATCTTTTTAGTAATACCAAGTGCTGGTAGATTTAAAGGATTATCTAAGAATATACTGTTTATATATCAAGGTATTAAGACAGAAGAAGGTCAACCTATTTATACTAGAGTTGCTAACTTAGGTATGGGATCAACTAATGAGTATAACTTTGGTATTGACAATGCTACATCTATGATTAATCAGTATAATCCTATTTATGCTGCTGATGGTGTAGAACAAAAGGATGAAAAATATCCTACAGAAAAAGGTTATTCTGAAGAATATGATAATCCTGAAAGTAGTAAAGAGAATGTAGAAGAGTTACTTAGAATAGTTCCTCAAGGTGATACTAAAGATATTCAGGATATTTTAGATAATATTACTATAAATTCTTCTGATGTATTTCAACAAGTATTAGCAAGAGAATTTATTAAGTTATTAGATAAAGAGAATGTATCTTTAGATTCCACTTCTAATATGGAAGGAACTGCTGGTTCTTATAAAGATAATAAGATATATCTTAACTTAAATAGTGATAAAAATAAAACTGTAGAAGGTGTAGCAGAAACTATGTTACATGAAACTATACATCACTTCATTAATAGTAGCATTAAAGAGTATGAAAAGAATCCTAAAAATGTGTCTCCTGAAACTAGAGATGCAATTAAAGAGTTGAAGAGATTACAATCTATTTATAATGCTAGAATTAAAGATAAGTATGGTGATAAATATGCAACAAAGTTAGATGCAATTAAAGGTAAAAAGTATGATTTACTTGATACCAATGATGAACTTATGGAAATATATGCTTCTCAAGTAGACAAGTTAAATGAGTTTGTAACTCTTACTACTACTAATAAGCATATACAGGAAGTTTTAAATGATATAAATGATCCTGATAATAAAAACAAAGGTTTACTAGATAAGTTATCTGACTTATTAAATAAATTACTATCTTCGCTGGGATTTAATGTTAATAAAAATAGTTTACTTGAAGGTGCTTTAAAGAATAGTTTGATACTTATTAATGGTAATAATAGTAGAACTTTAATTAGTGATAAGAATACTATGAATTATGAAGAACAACCTAAAGATTCTATGGATGAATTTTATGATATTAATCCTGAATATGGTAAGGATGACTTCTATGATGATTATCAAACAGTTGAAAGTTTCTTACCAAGTAAAGATAGAACTAATCCAGATGAAGTATTGCGTAAATTTGGAGAATTAAATTCTCAAGGTAGAGTTAAGTTAGTTCCTGTAGATAGAAATGGTGGTATTACTATTTATAATAAGATGATAAAGAAAGCACAAAATATCAACAATAATCAAACAGAATATACTGCCAAGGTAGGAACAACTTCTGGAGAAGAGGTTAGAAGTAATGGTAGACAATACTATTATATTAAACTTATTCCTAGAGAGGAAAATATACTTAATAAGTATAATTCTATATCTAGAGATGAGATTTTAGATGAAATGAGAAAATGTAGAGGTTAATTTAAATATTAAACTATGAGTGGATTAAGTTGCCCAGAAAAAGGGTCTAAAGAATGGAAAAGATTACTTAAAGCTGTAGATGGTAATGAAGAGGAAGCATACCGTATAAGGAAAGCTTATGATAATGTCATTCCTACTCCAGAACAATTAAAGAAAGATGGTATATTACAAAAAGAAAAGAAAGTTAATAAGTTTCAACCTATTATAGATAGTCAGCTTGATAGAAAGAGTTTTTTACATAAACAACTAAGTAACTATAGAAGGGAATATAAAGAAGCCAAGGGTGCGGACAGAGTAATTGCTGGTAAAAAGATAGCAACTACTGAACATAAGATTGAGGATATTAATAAAAAAATAGAAGATTTAGAAAAGATTGATAATGTTGAAAAGATATATACTTATGCTCAATCTGATTTAAATGATATTAGGCAGATATTAAATAATCCTAAGATTACTGAAACGGATTTAAAGAGAAGTCTTAGAGTATTAAAGTTATGGCAAAGAGTTTCTTCATTAGATAGAGATAATCCTTTATTTAGTGTCAATGAATTAGAATCATTTGGTGAAGAAGATAATCTTACTGCTCAAAATATTGCTACTAGTTTAAAGAATATACAAGTTGCTGCTGAGAGTTTAGAAACAAAATGGAATAATATTGCTGAAAAGATACTAGGTCAAAGAATTAAGAATACTTTTGGTGAAGATGCTGAGTATGATATGAATAGGATTATTAATGATATTAGTAAATCTGCTTCCTTACTACTTGATATTGGAGAGATAGATAATATTATTACTAAAGCCATGTATACTTGGAATAAAGAAGCAACTCATAATACTAATCAAGAAATAAATGTGATATTTCATGGTATAGATAAAGTTATGGAACATGTTAAAAAAAGATTTAGTAACTCTCAGATTAAAGAATTATTTGCACAAAGACAAAGTAATACAGATTCTAGGAAAACAGGTAATACTGTATCTAGATTTACTCAACATTATTTTGATTGGAATAAGTTAAGAAGGGATAAACATAATTTAACTATTGAGAGAACCACTGGTGAGGCTAAAAAAAATGCTATCATTAGAAATAATGAAGATATCAAGAAGCATAGTATAATGCTGGATGCTAGAAAATTATTTCCTATTGATGATAGATTTAGTGAAGATGAAATAGCAGCACATAAGCAAGAATTAATTAATACTTTAGGCCAAAAAGGTTTTGATTTTTATAATGAAAGATTAAAGAAAAGTATTGAAGAGTATAATGAATTAAAAGAAGCAGAAGAAAGTTACCTTAATGATGAATATAGTGGAGACGAAGCTGCTAAACTTATGGAAATGCAACGTTGGGAGGCCCAAAATAGCCCGTATAAGGCAGCAGATAGTTTTTATGATAATACTACATCAAAGGTAGGTAATGAATACATTAATACAAGGAATACATACACAGAAACTGTTCCTAGAAGAACTATTGATGGAAAAGATACAGGATTTTATGATGATAACTTTTCTAAGATAGAAAATGATAATGATTTACTTGCACTATATAATTATCTTACTGATACAATGCATAATGTAAATCAGTATTTACCTGAAGATGTTAAGGGTGAGTTACAATCTAATACTTTACCTTTTATAAGAAAGTCTGTAGTTCAATCCTTTATGCAAGGTGGAGTATTTAAAGGACTTCAATCTATTAATAAAAATTGGAATGAAGCACTTAGAACAGGTATGGGTGGTATTATTGAACACAGTAGTCAAAGAGATATTGAAGGTAATAAAATTAGAGGAGTTCAGTTTAATGGAATGGTAGGTAATGTTAACCAGATTAATGACTACATAGCTCAAAAAACTATTGAACATAATTTAAAAGTAGGTAAAGGTAATACTAGTCCTGAAGAAATGCTTGAATTAAAGTTAGAATGGAAAAAAGAAATTCAAGATAGATTAGCAGAAGAAAAAAGTTTTGATTTAGAAAAAGTAATTAAAATATATTCTTTAGCAGCAGTTAGTTATGCACATAAGTCTAAGATTGAGGATGCTATGAGTATTGCTAATACTATTCTTAATGATAAGTTAGAGCAACAACTTACCAATGCTGGTGATGAAATAAAGAATCAGGATAAAAAAGTAGCAAAAAAAGGTTTAGCTAATTTAAAAGCATCCCTAGATTATTTTATGGCTAATTTTTATGGTGAACCTAAGGTTTTACAAGAATTTGCTTTTGGAGAGAAAATATATAATTCAGAAGAAAAAATTAAGAAAGAACAGTTAGAAAAAACTAAGCAAGAAAATTTAGACAACTTAACTAAAGGTAATATTGATAAACTTACTTTCATAGAGAATGAAAAAGTTCTTGATGAACAACTTAATAAATTAGGTGGTAAGAAAACTCTATCTGGTATAGGTGATATGATTAATTCCTATATAAGAATGAAAGGTTTAGGATGGAATTTCTTTGCTCCTATTATGAACTTTAATGTTGGTTTCTTTACTAATATGACTGAAGCTGCTGGAGGATTAAGATTTGATACTGGTCAACTTTTAAGAGCTTATGGGTTAGTTTTAGGAGATAAAAGTGGTAAAGTTGCTAGACTTATGGAAAAATTAGATACTCTAAAAGAAGTTCAAAATGAAGCATATAATACTGTCGGTATTGCTAAAGGTGCAATGAGAAGATTAGCTCCATTTTATTTAACTAATAAAGCAGAGTATTTAAACCAGTCACCTATTATGGTTGCTATGTTACTTAATACTAAAGTAAAAGTAGATGGTAAAGAAATGTCATTGTGGGAAGCATATGATAATGAAGCTAATTTACCAAGTAATATAGAATTCTTACAAGATCAGCAAGGAGAATTTGGTGTTAAAAATAGAATTGATAATATTATTAAGGCTATTCATGGTAACTATGATAAAGATGCACCTATATTAGCTAATAAAAATATTATGGGTAGGAGTCTTTTAGTATTTAGAAAATGGATGATTAACTCATATTATCATAGGTTAAAAAGTGAAAGTGGTATGCTTAACCCTATTGATAATTTAAGTGATAAAGGTAGATGGAATAGTTATGGTGATTTCTTTAAAGAATATGGTGCCTTTGGTGGTATATTTTCTCTCACTACTAATCTTATTAAGAAGATGAGTTTTGGAGCAATTAGCACTAATTTTGATGAAAAATTAAATGAAGTTGATGCAGCTAATATGAGAAAGAATTTAACTGAGATTATGTTTATGGTAGCAATTACTTCATTAGCACTTTTACTTAAAGGACTTACAGCAGATGATAAAGATTCTGATGCTAAATATTTAGCAATGTTTTATATAAATCAACTTGGTAGAATGGAACGTGATATTATGTTTTATATTGACCCAAGGCAGTTTAAGTCTATATTACGTGATCCACTACCTATTATGGGTGTATTAGGTAATGCTTCTGATATTATGACTAGAAGTTTTACTTTAGTTACTGGTGGTGATGATATATATAAAAATGGTTATAGAAAAGGACAATCTAAAACATGGGCATCAACAAAACAGGCACTTCCAGGTGCATCTAATATAGATAGATTAAAAAGTATGACTACATCAATTTTTAACAAAACTGCATTGTGATGTAAATTTTTTTTGAAGCAAGGGAAATATTGGGGAGTATATATTACTCCCCTTTATTTATAGTGTAAATATTAGTTTACTTAACCAACATTCCCAATCATCTATATCTAAACCTTTTGCATCTCTTTCTTTAAGATAAATTATTGCATCTATTAATTTTGAATTTAGATATACAAATCTATCCCTATCTTCATTAGCAATAGTTTTATTGGTTTTACTTACACCTCTTTTAAAATTTTCTTCTGTCATAACTAATAATTATTAATCAAAATAAACAATCTTTTCTTTTAAATTTATCTTTATTGATGTAATCTCCTGTTCTTCATCTTGAACATCAACATCTAGAAAATAATCATATTTCTTAGCCCAAGAAATAAGAAATGTAGTAAGTTCATCATGTTCTTTCTCTAGTTCATTCATAGTTATACTATAGTTTTTAGTTTCTTATTTATACTTGCTTGATAATCACTAACCCAATTTAATTTTCTTTCTTGAATTAAACTTGGAGTAAATTGAATAGATACATTATCATTTTCAATAAAATGTAATGTATCACAATCTTTACATTTTACTACATTATCAATTCTCATTATTGCTGGTTCATCAGGATCATAACTATTAAGCATTATATCCTCATGTTCATAGTTATCAATATACTCCAAGTTAGAAGAATAACATATTTGACATATTTTAGTTTCTTCTAATAATTTATTCATCTTTTTTCTCTAATTTAAATCTATCATCTAACTCTGGAAAATTTTCCAACATATATGCTCCAACTAATGCATTCCAAGCAACATGATATAAATGGTTAAGTTGACTCTCAGAATCAAGATCACTTTGTTTAGGGTCTTCATAAGAATCTAAATGTCTTTTTAAAGAATCTAAATATTGATTTTGTGAACCACCTTTTAAGAAATTGTACATATCATACTTTCCTTCACCATATTGTGCTACTTGTGCTAAAGGTCTCATTAAAAAAAGAGGAAAATTTCTCCATCTTAATTTTCCATCATTTTTCCTATCTGCTAATTCACTCATAATATTCAATATAATTAATAGGCATACCAAAAGTATTAGCAGTATTAATTTCTGCTTGGCATCCTTTACTATTACTAATTAAATTTGGCCCTTCTTCACCTATTATTACTACTAATAATTCATCACATCTTTCAAGCATAGGTAAATCTTGACTCATCCAAAAATCATGATTAGTTTGTAAATAGTCCTGCATTTCCAAAGATATTGGATGTGAATGACTTACAGGACTAAATACAATATTACCTTCTTGCATTAATTTAGCAGTAACTTTATTTGCTATCTCAAATGATTTTTCTGGGTTCCAACTATAAGGTATACATAAATAAATTATTTTGTTATTCATATTATTTCCAATGTTTCTTAAATAATTTATCATGAATCCATATTATAATCATAGCTAATATAATACCAACAATTACTCCAACTATAACATCTATGAATACATTTAATATTAATTCTATAATATTACTCATCTTCTAATTTTTCCCATTTGTAAATACTACTCCAAGTTTTGAAAGTATTTTCATCTACTATTTCTCTAACTTCACTTGTGCTAAACCATCCTAACCAGAATCTTTCTCCAAGTTCAGGTGGTTTAAATAGTTCAGAATCAACACTTCTAACAACTTCATGTCCTACAACTATATTGTTAGGATGCAAAGCATTAGGTAATTCTGAAATTTTTATAAGTTTAATCTTCATTTTCTTGTTTTAAAAGTTCATCTGCAAGGATATATGACTGTTCAATTACTAGTTTATCAGCTTCTTTTTTATCACCATCAGCACCTAATCTTTGTAATAACTGATATGCTGTATTTGGATTTGATATTATTCCTTGCATAGCAAAACAAGCAGCATAAAATCTTTTTGACACTCCAAAATTTGGTTCATATTTTTCTGCTGATATTGGAAATGCAGGTTCTTGACCTAATTTTTTACGCATACTATTTTTCTCCAATAAAATACAACTTGTATTTTTATCATTAAAAATTTAAACTCTATATCGAATGATTTATAAGGATTTGTATCATCTATCCAATCTGGATACCCCACACTATCATAACAAAATTCTAATGAAGGAAATAAATTAAAATAATGAGCACTAAATCCTTCTGGTGGAAACATTGTTCTCCAATTAGTGAACCATTGTGTAGTTAATTTTCTATTTTTACTCATCTTTTTCTTTTATAATTAAATATTCTTTACCATTAGTTTCTACTCCATTTGATTGTAGTAGAGATATAAAGGATTCTTTTGCTGTATTGCAAGCTAGATGTAATGTATTCTTCTTTGGTTTATTATAGTTATTATATTCAAAATGTATTGGGTTTGTTGTACCATAATTTATATACATTTTATCTATAAACTCTTCACAATCTTTATCAGTAAGTTCTGATAATCTTCCAATATATTCTACATTTTTATTTTCATGTCTTAAATATGATAATATTCTTCCATCAACATTATCAAACATTATATCTTGATCTTTAGTTATTTCTACTACAATTAAATTAGAAGATTGTGTTTTGATAGTTTTCATAACTCTTTAATCAATTTTTAATTTCCATAATTATATTTATTTAGATATAATTTCATTAAATACTAGTAATTTGTATGTAATTACATATAGTTTACTCATAACTCTTTAATTAATTTATCTGCTAAAATTTTTCCAGTTTCTTTATCTAAATATCCAGATTCTCCAGCATAAAATTTAAGTTTTGATAAAGTTAAACATTCTTTAATAGTTTCCTTTATTGCATCTTCTTGCGCTTGTTTTATAGCGTCTAATACTTGCCATTTATAAAATACTTCATTACCATCTTCATCTTTATCAAGATTATAATTATTCTGATATATATCTTCAGCTGTTTTCATCTAAATAGGTTTTAAATTATTAATCATTATATTTCAGTAAAAAATCTGGATTTATAACCTTAAAACTTAATAATTTCTGACCATTTTCAATGCATCTTACAACAATACCTTCTCTTGGAATATCAGCTAATACAGATTTGCTTTTACTAAATTCAACTAATTCTTGTACTGTTGAACCTAATCTTGATAGTTTAGGATAGTAAGTCATATTTCTTCCATCTTTAACTTTTATAGAATCATAGTATTCTAAAATTGGAACAGTCTGCAAAGAATATTTTAAACAAAAACTCTGTAATTCAGTCCAGTTGTAATGATAATTCTTTTCATGATCTATAATATTAAATACCCACATTGTAGGTTCTTTAATACCATATTTATTACCTTGAACATTAGAAGCACCTTGTTCACCTTGAATAGTTAAAGTAGGATTCTCTTTAAGTATTTGTTCTAAGTTATACTTCTTAGCAATCTTCCAATATAAACTATTTTTATCATTAGTAGTTAAATTTCTACTGCATACAACAAATTGATATTTCTTAGGAAGAAACTTACCTATAATTGGAGTAGGATTTTGTATCATTTTACCTGTCCATGTACCACTTTGATAATCTATCTTTTCAGTAATGTAAACTTCTTTATCTGCAAACTGTTTAATTACGTGAGGAATATTTTGGATGCGCTCCTCATCGGTATGTGTACACCAGTAAGGCCACCTTCTTAATTCTTTATATCCTTCTACATACCTTCTCCATAACTTTCTAAACCAAGAATATCTCATCATAAATTTTCTTAGTTTATTTTTATCATTTGCAAACCTTCTTTCTTGTTGATTAATTTCTTCTCTTTCAGATGGAAATAGGTATTTAGTAATTCCTAATATTTCTGTTACATCATCTCCAATTTTATCTGGGGAAGTTAACATAGTATCAAGACTAGTATGTATAGTTCTTAATGGTAGTATTAACCCCTGGCTTATCTGACCTTTGAGACGAATCGTGCGGATCCTAAATTTTCTATCTCTAAGAAATTCATATTCAGGTTTTTCAGGCATTACTGAATCTACTTCTATATAGATTATCTTTTCACCTACCTTAAATTCACCTTTTTTAACTACACATTGCCAACCTAAAACTTCTGCCACTTCAATTTTATCAGCTCCTTCTATGGAATTTAGTGCTGTTATTATTTCTATATGTGCTAATTTTCTTTGTTCATTCATATATTTATTTTTATAAAATTACTCATACAACCATTTTTTTAAAAATTCTATAAATGTAAGATGTGGTTCAAACTGTTTCCAAACATGAATTAATCCTAGTAGAATGACAATAGCAAATCCTATTGTCACTCCACCTATAATTGTTATTACTTTAGTAATCATCATCTAAATAGTTAGACTCAGTTATATCACATTCATCAATCTCAATATCATCAGGCATACCTAACCATTCCTTATCTTCATCTGTTAGTTCATAGTTAGGGCATTTTTCCCATTCTTCAGTCATTGCCATATTTCTTCAGTTTTAATTGGTTTACACTCTAAATCAATATTGTTAAAAGAACATCCCCATTCCTTTTCCATTAGTTTAACTAAATTCTCATCTTTTGTAATTACTTGATATACTCTTGCTTTTTTATTTCCATTACATGATTCAAGTATTTTATTAGTTAACATTGGTGTAAATTGTGAATATTTGCCTTTTAAAAAGTTTTGTATATCTGGTAAGTAACTAATTGAAATATTAAACTCAAATAAATCTAATCCAGGACTTGGATGTGTTACTTTTACTATTTTATCACTCTTTAGTAGAGTTTTCTCAAACTCATTATATTTATCATATGTGCTAAATCTAGTTAACACATACATTTTATTTAATTCTTCATTTAGATAGGCATTTATTACATAATGTCTATAAAAATTATTTACTATATTCAATGATAATTCTTTTATTCCCAACATAGGGAGTAAATAATAGGAAGTTAAATTTCTCCTATGTGTATACAATGTATACTTATTTACTCCCTTCTCAATAAATTCTATAATATAGTTACTTTGTATAGTATCTATATTCACTTTAAACTCTGTCCCAACAGCAATCTCTAATTCTTCATTAATTTTAATTGCAGTAATCTTATTATTTTGTGAAATTGTTTCTATTATCTGTAATCCATTGGAAAGAATTTCTATACTTCTGGAATCTATAACTTTGTAATTAAGTTTTTTACCAGCATTCAAATTTTTAGTAAGAAATTCTACTTCTTTCATATATAGGTTTTATAACTCAAACATTTAGTTTAATCTGAGTTGGAATTATTTTACATTTATCTGAGTTTATAAAACTACTTCCGTTTTGAACAAATTTAACATCTAATTCATTAACTTGAAAAGTAGAGTTTACTTTATCCTGACTTGTAGATTTAAGAATTCTAATACCATCAGCAACTGTTGGGGCATCTATAACAATTTCTTCTGATATTAAGAATTCTACCAATCTATCTCTTCTAATTAATACAGCCATAAGTTATTCTTCCTCTCTATTTGCTGTTTTAACAATTATGTCATAAAAATAATCATAATTTTCATCAAATATTCTTTGAGCAAAATCAGTATACTCAGTTCCATCCTCTCCATCTGTATAGATATCACTATTATCTATACCATTACCATCTTCATTGTATTGATTTAGTAATTTACTTAACATAGCATTATGTGCCAATGCTGCTGCTAATTCTACCTCATTTACTAATACCATAGTTTTATCCTTTCTGTAGTTAAAAATTAGAGTTAACTCATCACTATCTTCAATATTCATAATTAATACTATTAAAAAGTAAGTTTAACTTCTTCTAAAGTAGTTACTGGAGTAATTATTGGGAAACTAGGTAATTCACCACCTACTTCTCTCATAAAATCTTCATCACAATCTAACATATGAAGAAGTCTATAGTTCTTTTGAAAATTAAATATTCCCTGAGCAAATCCATATTGTTCTAGATAAGAAGCCAAAATTAGTTGATAATAAGGTTGTTGAAGTATAGAATTATCACTTAATTTAATTGGAACAATTAATTTTTCAAAGAATTTTTCTCCTTTCCCCTCTAATCCTTTTATACCATCAGAAACATCTCCAGTAATCATTGATTTCCAGAAGTTTGTATGAGCCTCTTTAGTTGTAGTCTCAACCCACCAACCTTTAATTAAACTATTTACATCAGTTTTATCTTCTAACTTATAGTAATAATTAAAATGTTTTCCAGGTATATTCTTTAGTAAATCCTTATCAACAGCACATAATACTTTATCTATAGAAGTAAAAGAAAATTTAGGCAAAGATTCACTTTTACATAAATATAATGCTGATTCTAAAGTTCCTCTAGTTTCAAAAGTAGTATTATCATCAGTAATACATATATCCTTATTTATCCAATATGTACATAAATCATCTGCTTCAACTAAATACATACTCTGAGCATTCCAGGCTTCAATAAGATACTTTTTAAGAGTTTTAAGCCACTTTAAAGTAGAAGGTGACTTAGTTCTTGCATTCTTATATAAAGGGTCTATTTTATGTCTAAAATAAGGTGTATTTGATAAAAATATTACATAGTGAGTTGCTTCAGTTTTAACAAATATATTGTTAATTTTTTCATTCATAATAACAATAGATTCCTCTATTGTTTCTTTAGAACTTGTATATGTTAAAGCATCCCCATCAATAATTGCTAGTTTTGTATTCATTTAAAAAGGTTTATCATTTATACTTCTTGATCTTTCTTATATTTCTCAATAACTAATCTATTATATTCCTGTTGAGTTTTTTCTTTATAATCTAAAGGACTAAGTTCAATACCTGAAGCAAATATTTGATGTAACTCACCTTCTTTTTCCAGTATTATTATATTTTTTCTTTTAACTCCAAATAAAATTGCCGATTGTTTTAATCTTATTAGTATAGATGCTGGTAAATGAGTTATATTATTATCTATTAATAACCAAGGAGTATTATCTTTATCCACTACAACTAAACATATTAAAATATCTTGATATATAATACCACCATAAAATTCAATATAATTTATTAATCTAGGAATAAAATAGTATTGAGGTCCACTATCAATGTTAACAATAGATAATTTAAAATGATTATCTTTACTTAATGATCTATTTATTTTATAATTTTCTGCATTTACATCAATATATTTTTTATTATTTCCATTGAAAATAATAGGAATATATTCATCTGTTCTTGATAGTATCATAAAATTTCAATATAAAAAGGTTCACCTACTTCTGTAATTTTAAAAGGCAATGTAGCAACAGGTTCTTCAGAATACTTATTAGTTAAATAATTAACTAATACATGGGTAATTCTTGCTCCAATTAATCCACCAAAATAAGCAGTTTGTTTAAATGTGCATGGCCCCCCATCTACTTCTGAATCATCAAAAAGAGTTTTTTCATACTCTTCTTCCTTACCTTTAGTTACTACAAATACTTCATACATATTAGCCCGTAATCTGCCATCTATAAGTATTTCTCTATTCTTATCTGTCTTCCACACATCATAAATTTCTTTTCTAGTTTTCATATTATCTAGTGCAGAAATCATAATTGGGGAATAAAATTCTCTCTTAAATTTAGAGTTATAAATATGTAGTTTATTCCTATTTGTAAAGTAACCTGATATCATTTCATATATGGCAGATACTTTATACTTTTTAATATCTTTCATATTAAAAAATTGGCTACCAATATTATATTCCTCAACTATATCTGGGTCTAATATACTATAGTTAGCAGGAATAGTTTTAGTTAAATAATATAGTGCATTACTACCTATTCCACCAACACCAACTACAGTTATATCTTCATCTATGCACCCTTTATACCAGGGTGCATCCTTAAATCTATCATTTATACTAAGCATATATTAATAAGTTATCTCTAAGTATTTCATAAAATTCAAATTGCAAATAATTTTGGTAATCTCTAAGTTCTAGAATAGCTTCTAAACAATGGTCAGCCATATTAGTTAAAGAATCATAAATATCAACATGAATAATTTCTATATTTTCCTCTAACTGTCCAGAAAATTGTATTAATTCATCATCAGTTAATTGCGCTAATTCACTAAACTCAAGATAGATATTTTCATCTTTCTTTTTTGAATCTAAGTAAGTAAGAGCTGTTAAAAATTGCAATGTTAAATTCTCTTTTTTTACTTTAGATGATGGTAATGTTACACCCTTTTTGGTATAGTTAGAGCTACTATATGAATTAATAGGTGTATCATAATCATCTAAATCAGTATAGGCTCTTCCATATCCAAATGAAGTAGAAGGATACTTATTATAGTTAGTGATAGGTTTAAATGCTTCTTTTTCCTTCTTCTTTTCTTGTAATTTTACTATTACAGCATCTAACCAAGAATCTACATTTTCTTCTCCCTCAATAACTGGTTCTAAATCTCCAATAAGAATATTTTCTTCAGAAGAAGGTATCTCAACAGTAATAAATTCTCCATTAGTTCCTTTAATAGTAGCAACTTTAGTTACTGTAGTTTTACTTGGAAAAGCAATTTTAGCACTATAAGCATGAGCAAAGTTTACTATTAAAGAAACATAGAAATTATAATTCTTACAATTACTTTCTAACTCTTCTTGATCTGTAGAACTAAAGAAGGTAGCCATAGAATGATGTGTATGTATTTGCCCCATAGCACTTTCCATCAAATCTGGATTAATATCATAAGCATTTACTACTTCTCCACTAAAATCAAATTCAGTATAGGTAGCACTACCAATATCCATTGGATATAAAAAATCTGCTGTAAATACTAAATCCTTCATTTCCTTAATGTTTCCACTAGTAAGTTTATAAAATAAAACTCCTGACCATTCAGTTGCTCCTACTTTATAATGTAAATAATCAATATATTTTTGTAATCTTTTTGTAACAATTATTTTACCAATATTTCCAATTGTATTAACCATTATATTCCTCCATTAATTTATTTTGTAAAACACTTTTTGTTATTAATTTTTCTAAAGAATTTACTACTCTATCAAGTATATTTGCATCAATCTTATAAATATAACTATCTGAAATATTTTCTTCCTTAATTATGTTGAAGAAATAATCTTTATTTTTAAAAGTTAACATTTTTTCTCCAATTCTACTTTCATAGGAAGATAATGATTGTAAATTATTATCTATATAAGATTCTCCATCAATTCTAATATATTTATACTCAGGGTATAAAGATGTTAATAAATCATCTATATTATCAATACTATCTTGATTTAATCTTACTTCAAAATAATTTTTTGTTTTTAAGTTTGAATTAGGTAAAAATGTATATCTTAAACTATCAATTAACTTAGTATTCTTAAATATAGCTTCAAGTATTGTTTCAGTATCTACATATCTATTAACATATACGTCTACAAAAGATAAATTATTTATATTCTTATTTAAGCCTTCTATTTTTTTATAAGGAACTCCATCTAAACTTTCCCACTTAAAATATTCAACAAGTTGTAGTAAAAAAGAAGTTAAAGTTGAGATTTCTCCACTAGAATGATAAGATTTGAAATTTTGAACTATTTTACTAAAATTAGTATGTCCTAAACATAGTCCCGATACCCAAGTAAACTCAGGACTATCAGAACAATGGGAAAACATATAATCACCTACTATTTCTTTTTCAGTATAGGTAGTTCTTAATATCTTAATACTATTTAAGCATATTAAATTTATCTCTCTGAAAAAATCTAACTTTACAAATAAATCCCTAATTCTATGATTAAATATTCCATTAGTAATTTCATAATCTGGAAATCTAATTATCATAGTGATAGATTCAGAAGAGTTATCTATAGATATTTCAAAATTATCTTTATCTATTACAGTATTTGCTGCTATATTTAAAATCTTTGCAAATTGAGGTATAGAAACTTTTCTAATTCTTTCTATTTTATTTTGATATTGAATTTCTTTAAACTTACTATAAGTTAGAGGAGTTTCAAAAGAATTTATAAGAGCACTTGTAGTATAATTACTACTTATATTTTTATAGATGGCTTTTCTATCTACAATATTAGTTACTCTTTTATAAATTTTACCCTCTGTTATTTGATAAATACGTTGATATTCTGAATTACTTTTACTTAATTCCTTTTTTAGTTTTTCATCATCCAACTTTACTAATTCTTCTGGAAGAATAACCATAGTTAATACCTATTAAAAATAAGTTAATAAAAATAGTAAAGAAATAAAGAACTATTTACTATTCCTTATTTCTTTACTAATATTGTTATTAATTAAACCTTTCTCGAAGCATTTCTGCTTCATCTTGAAGTTCTTCTTCAGTAGTATAGTCTGCTAAATTAGTAGGCTCTTCAAGAGTAGAATCAATTTCTTCCTCTTCAAGAATAATAACTCGTTGAATTACTTCACGATAAGTCTTCTTACTAGAAGGTTTAGAACTAACTACATCCATATTTTCAATACTTGCCACAAAATCTTGCATAATTTGAGTAGTAGCATGAGTATAGTTAAAAGGAACATAACCACCATTATCTAGATATTCTTTAATCTTTGCCTTTAATTCTGTATAATAACTACCACTCTTAGTCTTAGTAGGAGTAATAAACATAATACTATCAATAGCTGGTAATACTGCCTCATCTACATCAAAAGAAGACTTACTTGCCCTATCAATCAACTTTGTTTCATTCCAATTAACTTCCATACCCCTTACTTCAGGTAGATTTTTAAATTCACCAAAAGTTCTAACATCTGTTACAATTGGAATCAGTGTGCTTTGAGTTAAACTCTTCAACTTAATTGTTCTTGTTGTCATAATAAAAATTTATTTGTTAAACATTAATTAATTACTGTTATAAATACTCCTGGAGTTTCTTTATCATAACTCCAGTAATTACCATTCATTTCCATTGGGAAAGGTAATATATAAAATACATTATCATCAGGGATAAAATTAAATGCTGTAAATAGGTCTGTTATGATATGATTTGCATTGTTGAAATCCCATCCCCCCTTTGTCTTTCTTATAAAATGAAATCCCAACTTAATAGGGTATTCTAATTCTTGTTCAAATAAAGGAGAACATATTTCTTTAAAATCATATTTTCCTTTTATAGTCTTAAAAAACTTAACTTCTTTTCTGTGAGCACTATAAGATTGTATTCCAAAGGTTCTTAACCAATTCATAACTGTTTTTGATGGAAATATACCTTTAGAAGTTTTAATCTTAGAATTTTTAAGTGATGGAATTTGTCCTGGTATAAAAATACTAGTTTCCATTAATTTAACTTAGTAAGAATATTCTGAACAAAGGTTTTAGTCTTTTTATTCTCAAGTCTTTCTGTTTGTTGGTTAAACTTATCAATCCTAGACCTAATAGTTAAAGACTGTTCTATTTGCCTTAAACTTCTTTTGTTTAAAGCCTGCTGATAAATTGCTTTATAATCCATATAGTAAAGTTTTAAATTAAAATATATTCATCATGTAACTGACTTGTTGGCATTTCATAAATATGTGTTGTATCTGAAGTACAGTGAACAACTTCACCACCTAATACCATTATTTTCCACTTGTATCTTATTCGAGTTTTTTCTAAACTAATAGCAACTATTTCTATGACATCTTCACCCCATATTTTATCCTTCCATTTTTGTCCTATACTTATATCAATAGATGTATTAGTATTTTTTAAAGATTTTTTAGATTTAAACCACTTCATATAATAAAGTTTTAAGTAATTCTTTAGCTTTATTTAATCCAAACATTTTAATATAATCACTTATATCCTTAGCTTTTAATTCTGGAGAAATAATATAAGGAATTCCTAATTGTTCAGAAAATTTCTTATTCATTTTTATCCCAGAAATATCGTTATCAAAAAATAATACTATCTTTTTAAATCTATCTTTTTGCTTATTAAAATATTCTATAGGTAAAAAAGTAGATTCAGAAGGTGGTGCCACTGAAGTATAACCTAATTCCCACAGAGACATTACATCTTTTAATGATTTACTAATAATAAGTAATTCTCCAGAATAGGGTAACATATTTTCACCTTGACATATTTTTCCTCCATTGGAAGCCCATTTAAAGGAGTCAAAAGGTTGATATATTTTTCTTCTAAACACACTATTTTCCCAATAAAAATTATAAACATAAGAATATTCTGCTGCAAAATATATTACATCATTAATCCAAAATGCATCTATTGCTTCAACATTAAATTTATTTAATGTATCTATGTGAATACCAAATTGTTTCCAGTAATCTAAATCTTTACTTGTAAATTTTCTAGCTCTTTTTTGTATTGTATTTATCTGTTTTTCTTTATGCTGTATATCCTTATTTATTGCATAAACAGATTTATAATTTTTAGTATTGGATTGTAATATTCCTAATCCTAAAGCAAAATCAGTATTAATCTTATCTAATACTTCAAAGAAAGATAGTTTATATTTTTCCTTAATATAATCTATTGCTCTATAGGTGCATAGATCACCAAAATCTTTATATAATAAGTCTCCATTATATAAATTAACTACACAAGATGGATTAGAATCTGTTCTTAATTCAGAAATAAAATTTATACCTACTTTTTTGAAAGGTGAACAGTAGGCTTTAAATAAATCATAACTACTTATTTTCTTATATATATTTTCTATTGTTAATTCTTCTCCAAATCCTAGCATGTATAAAATATAAAATTCCCCCACTAAATTAATAGTGAGGGAATAAAATTAAACTCTAACTACTTAATAATTAGAAAGGTAATCCACTATCATTAGCAATAGGCCCATTACCTGGAATAGTAGGCATAGTATCAGTATCTGGTTTATAAGCAAGTTTCTTCTGAAGCAAATCCTTCTGCTTCTTAGAAACTACCAAGTCACTACCTGTCATACTGAATGGACTAAATGAACCAACATTAGTAAAGATACCCTTATCTGTTTCATTAAGTTCCATTAAACAGAATAGAACTACAGTTGATAACTTTGGTGTAATATCCTTAATAACCTTGATTGCAATTTCCAATGCAGTATTACCTTGAGTAGTATAGGTATCTCCCATATACTTACGAGAAACATTAGCCATATTTCCCATAAAAATACTAATTGCTTTCTTATATTTATCATCACTTTGATACTCAGAAGCATCTTTTGGGAGATACATTCTTCTGTTAGAAACTTGTCCTCTAGTGTTAGTAAATTCAATTTGAATATACCTATTATCTTCACTTAGTTCATACTTAGTCAACTTACCTTGTTGAATAAAATCAACTTCTTCCCTAACATTAATGTTCTTGGATGTTCCTTCTGATGTTCCTTCGTTAATTACAAATAAGTTCTCAGCCATAAAATTATAATTTATTATTGTTATTAATTAATTTACAAATATACATTTACTTATACTACTGGTGTTTGAATTGGTGCAGCTACTTCTTCAGCAACTACTTTAGGCTTCCTTGGGCCTCTAGGTTTTCTAACCTTAGCAACTACTTCTTCTACTTCTTTTTCAATCTTTACTTCTTCATTCTTTACTTCTTCCACTACTTCTTTTACTTCACCTAAGAACTCAATTGATAACTTAATAGGAACTTCTGAGTCACTATAAAGCAACTTAATTAAATTTGTTACTCCAATAAATGTTACTGTAAAAAGCATAATTACTGCTAGTGGAACTGCAAAAATTCCTTTAAAAATTGCATGTAGAAGAGTTAGTCCTACTTTAATTGTGTTATTCATATATTTATTATTTATTTGTTACTTATTCATCTTCATTATACTTATCAATGATTTCAGATACAAGACCTAAATCATTTTGAATATAGATATCCTTAAACATACCAATAGGACTTTTTGCTGGAAATTCTCCATCATTATTGGTTACAAATTCATACTTAATCTTATTATCAGCACCTTTAGTTACTCTAGTATAAAGAATTACGGTAAATAATCCTTCTAATGTGAGGTAATCATCTCAAATTTCAATAATGCTTTTTATAGGAAGTTAATTATTCTTCCAGCATTATTCTTAATATTTCTATTAAGTCTCGACTATATTTTCATAAAAATAAATCTTGATTTAACAATTTTGTTATTGCTTAAATTCCTCCTGACTGTCATCTCTCCAATGCTTAAAGATGAATGAATCTCTTTAACACTACTGTAAATAATAGAAGTATCATTCAATAAATCTTTTACTAAAATTTTATATTTAGTATATATCTTACCTGAATTGGCTTCTCCTATCTTTCTTCTGTGTTCCTCCGATACAATGCGCCCCTTTAAAGCCTTACTTCTTTTCAGTAGTGTTTCTTTTGTTGGATACACACCTTTTCTGCCCATCTTCTTTTTAGATGCTTCTGAATGTCTGAACCCAAATACACCTTCGCCACCTTCTGTAGAATTTAATAAATTGGGATAATGAGATATATAATATTTTTCTTTCTCTTGCCAAATATCATAATCCACTTCTTCTATTATTTCTATAATAGGTTTTTTATCATTTTTTAATATGCTATTTATCCAATTATACAAATGCTTATTATGTTTTGTATACCTAGCATTATCCAAATGTTTACTCAACCTTTTGTTTAGACTCTTAGAAGTTATTCCAACATATCTTATTTCTAATGTGTCAGGATGCTTTAAACAATAAACTTTTATTCTTATGTCTGCTCTTTCCATTAAAGTTAATTACTTTTTAATGTACTCTCCCACAACAGGAGATAGTCTGTGAACCTTCCTCATAATCAATTAATTGACCTTAGAGGCTTGGCTGCTGATTGTCCATTAAATATACAATAAATTTTCAAACTTTCAAACTTATCTTTTCAGATTATTTTGTAGTTTTATTGTCTTTAGGAAATTCCAGCAATTAAGCAGATAATGGCGGATTTTACGCTACCATCTTACCAACAGTCTTTAACTTAAATCCTGTATCTCTATCTTGTTCAGGGTGCCACAAAAAATATACTTTTAAATCTTTCCTAGTATTTCTTGCTGCTTCAACAATTTTACCAGTATTCACACCGATATCAGCAAATTTACCATAACCAGATTCTTTAGCCCTACGCATAAATTCAAAAGCCATTGTATATTGTGCATCATCAATTACAATATTTTTTACATCAGTTCTACTATTTGATATAAAAGTAATTGCCTGTGCTATTTGACTACTATCAGAAGATTCAAAATAATTACCCCCTTCAGTAATTTTACCAGAATATAGTTTTTTCCAACCTCTAAATGGTAAATCTTTTCCAGCAACATTAATAATTACTGTTTCTTTAGGAATAAGTCCCTTAATTCCTAAATCTAAAAATTGTCCATAGGAAGTGCTTTTACCAGTCCCACTTTTACCTGCTATTGCTATACTACTCATTATTCACTAATATATTTAATTAATTCCTCTTTACTTCTAAACATATCTTTCTCATTAATAATATAAGGTATATATGTTCCTGGAGTTTCACTAACATCAACAAAGTAATCTATTTCTAACCTTTCTTTAGGTTTTGTTGCAATAGTAATAGACTTAATCTCTACTAGTTTAGCTTTCTGATGATATAAAATCCAAATCTTTTCCTCTACATCATATAAAGTTGTAACTGTCATAATTTACTTATTTATTAGTTGAACCAAATCCACCTTCTCCTCTTTCAGTATTAGATAATTCATCTACTTCAATAAACTTAATTTTAGGATAAGGAATGATTACTAATTGTGCAATTCTATCTCCCAAATTATATTCTTCATATCCAAAATCATCTATTAAATCAGGAAATTTAATGAAGTCAAATTCATAAGAATCTTCTCCAAGTCTTCCTTCAGGAGCGGGAGAATCTAGTGCAAAAAATAGACTAGGCTTAAATTTAAGAATAATTTCACCTCGGTAATTGCTATCTATTACTCCTACACTATTACTTAATAGTAAATCTTTCTTGCAATTACTACTTCTAGGAAAAACTAATCCTACATATCCTTCTGGAATTTCAACAGCTATACCAGTTCCAAAGGATACATTTCCAAATTCATCATATACTTTACTTGTAGTAGTTAAATCCATTCCTGCATCTCCTTCTTTGGCATAAGTAGGAATTACTGCACTAGGAATACATTTTTTAATTTTTACTTGCATAAATTATTTGTTAAATATGTTAAAAAATAATCCCCACCTATAATTATATAGATGGGGATTTAAAATATGCTTATTAAAGATTACTCTTGAATTCTTCTAATAGATCAATTTGTTCTTGAACTTCTTCAATTTGACTCTTATAACTATCCTCAGAATCCTTTACTACTTGTTCTTGTGCAAGAACCCTATTCTTCTTTGCTAAAAGATTCTCAGTAAATGATTCAACATAAGAAGTCCTCTTATCAGAAGTAGCAATCCTATTAACATCTACAGTAAGAAAAGCTTCAGCATATTCTTCCTTTAGGTCAGTTAATTTTTCCTTTTCTTCAAGAATCTCATCTTCCATCTCAATTTCAAGTTGAGCAATAGTTCTCTTCTTGTCCCTAATTTGCTTATTCCACTCACTAATCAACTTGTCACCAAATAGACCTACTTTACCTTCTTCATTGAGGTTCAACCTACCTAGAACTTTTGTTACCCAAGACATTTCTGTTACTTTTCCTTTTTCTGTTGTCATAATAATTTAATTTAAATTGTTAATAAAAAAATAATTAAAGTTTAATTTGTTTTGCTTTTGTTTTAATAATTTTAACATCAATCTTTTCCTTACTCATTAAAGAAGGAACTTTTGTTTTCTCTTTCTTAGTAAATAATGAAGGTTTAATAGAATATTCTACTGGATCAATATAAATATTATAAACTCCATAGTCATAAGATGGAACTGATGTATAATGAGAATAATCAGGGCCACCAGTAAATCCTAATCCAATTAAATCATTTACAGGATTTAAGATTTGTAGTGCCTTTTCCTCAAGTAATTGACCATATTGTTTTAAATTAGGTTCTAAAATTTTAACAACCTCATCAAACGTTGCTTTTCTAAGTATATGTTTTTTATTAGTTAGAAAATAATTTTCTTTAAACTTAAACATAAAATGAGAAATACTACGTAAATTACCTGATGGATTCTTACTTATATCTATTTCTAATAATTGAAATATACCATCTTCTTTACCATGATACTCTAATCCATTACCTGCATTTTTTCCAGTAATAAATACCCAATCTCCTACTTGATAATTATCTGATTCTTTATGTTTTACTCCATCTTTACTAATAAGAACCTGAGCACCATCATCTAGATTAAGTGATAGCAATGTTAAACTATTAAATGAATGTTTACAAATATGAAAAATTTTACCAGTCTTACTATTTTCAATAGAATTACTTACAGTATTTCTAAATCCTACTTCTTTAAACACAGAATCAAAAGTAGAATAAATTTTACCTAAATTAGTAATTTCAACTACATCTCCAACTTTATAATCCTTGTCAGTAATCATTGGAAATTGTAATGTAGTATCAGTTTTAGGAATTGTAATTATTTCAGCCCAGTTACCATTTGAGTATAAACATGCTCCACCACCTCTAATTCCATAAGGATCATTATCTTCACGAGATATATGTATTTTAGCATCATTTAAAGAATATTTACCACTTTCATCAAATTTACTTTTAATAGTAGTTCCCCTAGTATTTCCTTTTCCTAGACTATATTTATTATCAGCATATTTTAATAATCTTTCTTTAACTTCTTTTTCATCTGCTAAAATCCATTCTCTAGTAGATTGACAGGATAAACTGTTACTCCAAATATCATCAACAAATCCATATCCCCCAGACTTATTTGTTCTAAAAACTAGTTGATTATAGCTTAATTTATCTTTATACCACTTATTTAATTCTAATTTATTAGTTGTCATAGGTTTAATAGTTTTAGAGAATTCTTCTGCTTCTTTTAATGTAGGAAACCATCTAAACCAATCATCTTCCTGAGCAAATATTCCTTCTTTTTCCAGTCTTGGGTCTTTATCAACAATTCTATCTATTTTATCTATATCCCCAATTCTACTATATGCACCATAATTTGTTACACAAACAACATAGGTTCCAACACTCCATTTTTTAATACTCTTAACAATCTTATCAGAATGTCCTTCAGGAAGATATTGCTGTATTTCTTCCAATGATACTTCTTTACAAATAGTTTTATCATCTATTCTCCACCAACTTTCTACTTTTTTATACCAATTTTTAATTCTTTCAGAAAAATAGAATCTATCATCTTCTAATCTAAGAAATTTAGCATAAGAGTTTGAAGTCCAGTTGTCATCTTTATACCACTTTCCAACCTCAAACTTATTATTGGATTTTACTTGATCTTTAAGAACATATTTCTTAAATTGGTCAAAGGTTATTTCTTTACCAAAATCATAATCTTTTCCTACTAAACTACTTTTAGGATTATTACCTTTGTTTCCATCTTTATTACAAATACCTACAATATTATCTATAGGAAGCATACCCAAGTATTCTCTCCACCTTGATAGAATTTCCTGATTTTCTTCAGTAACTACAACATGCCATCTATCAGGTAATACAAACTCTTCAGTTTTCTTAGTTAACTTATCAGGGTGATTAAATGGTAAATAATCTTGTATTTCTTCTAAAGAACATTCTATTGCATCTTTATAGTTGGGTGTTATTCTTCCTTCTGAAGTAGCTAATTCATATTTCCTTCCATAAATATATCCAGCATCTGTAGTGCAAAAAATATTATTACTATCAATAAAACTAAATTTTGCTGTGTAAATTTTAGGTGAACCAAGATTCTTATACCATTTACCAACTATAAATTTAGTTTCAGGTGTTTCTCCTTTTACATAAGATATTAATTCTGAAGATTTTACTAGCATTGCATTACTACCAATGTAACTTCTACTAAGTAAACCCCAAGTTAGTTTTTCTTTATTAAAACTGATATATGTCCATAAAGGATCATATAGATATTTAGTTTCTATTTTTTCACCTAATTCTTTTAATTCTTCTAGTAAAGTATCTGCTTCTTCTTGAGAATCAACTTTACAATAATAATTTCTATTCATTTTTCCTTGCTTTATTTATATTATCACCTTATATTTTTAAAAAGTTCCATATATTTTTCCACAGAGGTTCCATTAGCATCCTTTGCTACTTTACCTTTATCAAAGTAATCTTTAACACTACCAGTCCCACCTAAATGTGCTGCTGCTAGTATACCATATTCAGTAATATAAATACCATTATGATACTTATTTTTATATTTTGCTATGTATCTTTTTAAAGCTTTTTTATGATATTTAGTATAAGCTCTTAAAGCTAATACTTGCGCATCTTTTGGGAATATCTTAGGATTATCTTTAAAATCCTGAACTGTAAATCCTAACTTTAAAAAGTCAATAGAACTTTGACCAAATTGAAATAATCCTATGTAATTAAGTTGATTAACTTTATCAGGATTATTACTGGATTCTAAGAATGCTAATAAATCTATATATTTCTGCGAAATAATATGATATTTTTTTACAATTATTTGCGTTTGTGTAATAGGAATATTACAAAAGTGCAAATCAGGTGCAAAACCCTTAGTAGGGTGGAGAATGATTATTATACTTATTAGTGTTATACATATACTTTTCATATTTTAAAATTTGGTTAATACTTTATTTGAATTCACCATTATCAAACCTATATTTAATACTCATAAATGCTTGATTAACAAGTAATTTATTATTATCATCTATAGGTCTAATTAGTAATATATCCATAGGTTGCCCATTTATTATAATCTTTGGGCCATAGTTATGAATATAATATTCTACAACAGGATATCTATATTCCCATTGTTTATCAAAATCTGTAAAGAATTTATCTTCTTTTAATAATTTTTCAAATTCTTTTTTAGAAATCATTTGTTATCCTTGATTAATAATAATGCCTGATATAGTCCTTCTTCAAGGGCTTCTTCAAAATCAATAAAGTCAACTTCATCGGTTGCCCAAACTCCATCTTTAAATAGGAAATAGGAGTAAGATTCATCAGGAAGGTATAGTTCAAAATTATCAGTTCGGTATCCCTCAACAAATGGCTGTGCCCATACATCAATGTTATGTTCTTCTCTAAGCCATTTCTGAAGAAGAGATTGGGGTGGAGCATACCCTTCATTTGTATAACACATACTTCCTCGAACACCCTTAGTTGGATTCAACGTTTCTGTTTGGTCATACCAGTTATGCGACTCAATGTTAAATCCTTTCTCTTTAGCCAGCTTGGCTGTTCTAAATGTGATTAATGGTTCATTCATGGTATTTTATTTTCTAGTATATTTAACATCATCAATTCTAAATGTATAATCAGAATAGTCATAGTCATTAACTATTTCTTTAGATTTTTTCATTAAAATAGTTTCTTCTAATAATGTTGTAGGTATCGATAAGAATTCTTCATCTGATCCATCAAAATCATTTTGATAAATTTCTTCAAATTCTTTCCATTTAGCATCATTAATTTTATGAATAAATTGTTTATTATTCCTTCTTACTTTTTGCCAATATAATGTAGATTTTTTATTATTTCTTGGTCTATCTTTAATAATAGGAAGTCTAATACTTTTACCCATAATATTATAGTTTATATAATGCAATTAATTCTTCAATGGTTTTAGGTTGATAGTTAATTACTTCTGCACATACATTTATGTATCTTTTATCTTCATATATTGCTTCATGTGTATGACCATGTATATTACCTCTGTATCTTTCTAACTCAATTGGATGTATAGGACAATGTGTTAATGCAAAGCCATAATAATCTATCATTCCCGCAACATTTTCAACATAGTTAAGCAGTTCCCTAATATGTTGTTTCATCTCATGATTTCCAAGTATTACTACTTTTCTACCTACTAATCTATCTAAGATATAGTATGAAGATGATTTTTCCATAGCAATATCTCCAAGAATATAAGTTAAATCTTTAGGTGATTTAACAATACTATTCCAAGAATCTATAATGAATTCATCACATTTAAATTCATCTTTAAATCCCCTATGAATAGCCATATTCTTATGTTGTAAATGTAAATCAGATATAAATCTTACATTAACTGGCATTATCTTCAATAATTAAATTAGATGCTTGAACACAAAATGTTTTTTCCTCAGTCCCTTGAACAAATGCTTCATTAGTAGTCCATACAATCTTAATAATTTTAACAGGAATATTAATATCTGTATGATTAAGAACAGGTTCTTTTAGTAATGCATAAGTATCTTTCATTGTATTAAGTTTTTCATTCTGTTAAATTCTTTTTCATTAGCATAAATAATATTCTGAAATTTTCCTCTAAATAAGAATTTATCTAGTTTTAATTCAAACTTTCTTATTTTCTTATATGTCTTATTCTGTATCATTTTATTTTAATATCTCGTTCTATTAATTGTGTGTATAAAGCTTGAGTCATATCTACTGATTTAGATAATTCTTTGAAATAGTTTACACCACCATCAAAATATAAATCAGTCATAACAGTACTTCCCCTTCTATTTAATATTACAGAAAGTTCTCTATAAGAATCTTGTAATTTAGTAATATCATATCCTTCCCATTCTCTTCTTCTAAATCTATATGGAGAAAATAATCCTAACATCATATCACAATCTCTACCAGTTAATTTGTTATCTCCTAATCCATTAGCAGATGGTCTAAGCATATTAGCTTGAGCATTTTCTACACTCTCCATTGCAGCAGCCTGTTGCTGAACATTAACTACAATATACTTCCATCTATCTCTTATACTCAAACAATACTGGGATGAAAATTTACCCATTGCCTCATGCAGAGTATCCTGATTTTCTGGAGTTAATAAACTAACATGATCTGTAATAACTATAACAAATTCATCTGGATTATTTGGAATATATTTAAATATCTTTTTGGCCTCTTCATTTAAACCTTTTTCAATCCATTCTGTATTAAGTCTATATCCTTTGCCATCTACATAGTAGCCATTAGCATGAGCATAGTCTCTAACTGTTTTATATATTCCATATGGATTTCTTGTATGATCTATGAATGTTACTAAATCTAAAAATTCTTCCATTGTAGGCTGAATTTCTTCTATGGCTTTAACAACACTATTTTCTAAGATATACTTCTTAAAAATAGAATCCATCTTATCTGGAGTCAATCTAATATTTTTCTTTATATATAGAAAATATGATATTGCTTCCTTAACTTTATCTTCTTTACTCATTTCTAAACTAAAGTAAAGAACTTTTATTTTAATATTTGTGCTAGTTTCCTTAGTAAATCTATAAGGATTATAAAGAAAAAGAGAATCAGTAAACTTAGTCTTACCAATCTTACTAGCAGCAGTTGTAATTATATATCTACCTTTTTGAATACCAGGGATTTCCTCAGAAAATCTGGGGAAAGGAAAAGGTATTGATATATCTTTACCTGACTCTCTTAATCTTTTATTTTCAATAATTTGTTCTTGAACACTTTTAAATAAACTCATACTCTTTTATTAGCCCAATCTTGCACCATAAGAATATATTTTATATCTCTTTCCCAAATTGCCTGATTTATATAAGTTTCTAAGTTATTCATATATTCTGTATCATTAGAAATAACTCTAGCCTTAATAATTTCTACAATCTTTTTGTGTGCTTCAGGTGTTTTAACTTTACTTAAATACTTCTTTTTACAAACTAGATAATCTCTAGTTGGTTTACCACCCCATTCTTTACTAGTTGTTCTAAGCACTCTTCCTTTATTAGTTTGAGTTGGAAAAGAATCCCAAAACTCGTCAAAGTTAATAGAATTATTTGGTTTTTCCAAAATTTCTAAACTTTTACTTCTTAAAATGTATTCATCCAATGGTTTATCAATCCATAGAGTATCTTTCATACTCTGAATCATATCTTCTCTCCATTGAAATAAATCTGGATTAATTCCTGAATTTATTATACTTATTAGCATAAATTCATCAGGAAATAACCCAGATTCCTTCATTAAATCTAAATCAATACTTAAAATATTCATAATTTATATACAGTTTTAGTAAGGCCTTAATATCCAATTTTTATAACTAATTGTATTTACTTGTGTTTATTTTGTTCATAATGTATTAGATTAGATTAGTTTACCTTATGTATCTTTTTATATAGTTTAATAGCCCCTTTTAGCGCCCTAATTCTAGGATTTAATTTACCTGGTTTCCACCAATGTTCACTTGCATCTTTATACCAAGACTTTTGTCTATAAAGAGTAGGTAAATGATAATATAAAGAATCTATACCAAATTGATTCATAAAATATAAACAGAATCCTCTAGCAGTAGATTCTCTTGGGATATATTTACTTGCTTTATATTCAAGCAAAGCATATTCTAACAATTCTAATTCTCCAGTTAATACTTTTAATGATTTCAGTTCATTAAGAAATTTTACATAATCTTCCTTATACTGAAATCTAAACAGTTTTATCATAACCATAAGTTTTATATAACAATTCACTTTCTATCTCACAGATAATTGGTGTAAAATAGTTTACTATATCATCTCTGCTAACATTAGCATTAAATCTATTTCTTATAAAATTACTTATCTCAATATAATCAGAAACTCCACCTAATGTATGTTGTGCAATAGAAATAAGTTCTCCTAGTGCATTGGGTGATACATTTCTAAGTTTATTCTTTTCCTGTAATTCTTTTATTTCTTTCATATTCTGAAATTTTATCCTCTATTTCTTCAATAATATTTGGACAAGTTTTATAAGAATACAACATATCTGTTATATCTTGATTAGTTAGTATTGTTACAATATTAATATTTTCAAATTCAGGATAACCAGGATCACCATTAGGATAAGTCCATAATCCAGGAGTAAATTCATAATTATAAGTTACAGATAAAGTAGTATTTTCCACATTATCTAACTTTATTTCTATGTTGCTCATTATATAATTTCATTAATAGAATTAATATAACTAACGGCCATATCAGGGTCTCTCTCATTTATATCCTCAATAAATTTATTAAACCAAGTTTCTGATTGTGTTTCTACAGGAACAATAATTACAATATTAGCTACCTCATTAGTATCTAAACGGTTTGTTCTACCCATTTTTTGTAGTATATCAGTAGAACTACTATTAAAACTTTCTAAAATAGCCCAATTTGCCCCAACTAAATTAAGACCTAATGAAAGACTTCTAACAGCACTTAATTCTTTAATATTACCACTATCAAACATATGAAGAAGTTCTTTATTAGTGTCTTCATCTTGTTTACTGTGGATAGAATATGCTGAAAGTTTCTCTGCTTGAGTAGTTAATTCAGAAAATAGTAATACTTTATTCTCAGTTTTTGTATCAAGAATTCTATTTTTTATTCTAACAGCAATATCTGCACTGCTACTCAAATTCCATAGAAATTCTTTTCTATACTTAATAGCTTGTAAATAAATTCTTGCTGCATTCTTTTCTGTAGTAGTTCCATTACCTTTCCAAAACCAATCTGCGGCATCTTTAAACCAATCTTGACTTCCTGTTTGAGCCATTAATTTTTGACCTTTTTTGATTTGTTCTGTTAAGTAAGAATATTGAGATAATTCTCCTACTTGCCATTTCTTTTTCTTACTACCTGTTATTATCTTATAACTATCATCTAACTTATACTTATAAATATAATAGTGCCTCTTATTAATTAATCCATCTTTTGCACTATCATAATATTCAAGTAATATTGGAATATGTGTATTGTAAAATTCTTTCTTAAAAGTATCTTCTAAGTTAAGAGTTCCAGTAAGTCCAATAACAGGAATATTAAGTTCTCTAGCATTAATAATTAATTGACCATATTCTAGAGTTGCTATTAAATGAACTTCATCACAAATTATTAAATCAAATTGTTTAATTTTTTCTTTAGTCCATTTGTAACAAGTTTGTATATTTTCAATAGTTATATTAAGAAAAATATCATTATATCTCCATAGTATTTTATCAAATTTAGGTACAATTTCTGTAGGATCTATGCCAACTCTATAGTCTTTTATGCCCCATTTAGCTAGTTCCTTTCTCCACATCTCTTTTAAATTAGTTCTAGGACTAGTAATAAGAATATTTTTAAAACTACCCTGTTTAATACAATCTATTGCTACTTTAGACTTACCACTACCCATATCTAAACATAGAATACCAGTATAATTATGTTCTTTAGCAATATTTAATGCTTGTTGTTGTATTTCTTCTCTTGTCATTCTATAATAATTTTAGGAATAGTTTGTAAAATTTCACTATATCTTTTTCTAAAAAACCTATCTAATCTATATAAATCAGATGCAATTATAGAATCATTACGGAGAGCTAATCTTTTCTTTTTAAAGGGTAATAAAAGAGCTATTTCACTGTATTTTAATCCCTCTTCTTCATTTAAAAGTAAAATTAGCATTCTAACCATTTCTAAGTCAATTCTTGCATTTCTTCCCTTTCCATCTTGAGGTGTATATATCATAGGTTTACCATAATAATCTTCTACTGCTTTTACATATTTATTTAAGAAACTCATTTTCTTTCTTTATAAAGTTCATCAAAATATTCATCAATAATGTCATTAACATCATCATACATCTTACCTAATGATAGTTTAGCATCTTCACTAATATTCTTATTATCCATACTATTAATCCAACTATTGAGTGCTATATTGAAAGATTTACCTCTCTTAATGACTTCTTTTGCTTTCTTATCATCAGTTAGAGGTAAATCATTCCATATAGTTTTTAACTCAATATCTGCAATATCTAAGCATATAGATAATTTATTGAAATGCTTTTTAAATGAGTTAAAATTCATAATTTAAGGATTATTCATTCCACTACAACCAATAGGTCTTTTGTAATTATTCAAATATATAATATTAGCAGGAATAGATGCTACAAAGAGAATACCATCAGCATTCCATAATTGTGCATTTCTAGTTTTAATAGCATATTCACCTATTGCAAATATTATAGCTTCTGCAATTATACAATGTATTACTTTTTGTTTCATTGTATATTTATAATGTTTAGGTATTGAATAAAATCCATTACCTAATTTAACATTATTATTTACTATTACAACTGATTGAATGTTTTTTTCTGTAGCATTAATTGTAGTAAATAGTAGCAATAATGATAGTAATAATAGTAACTTTTTCATATCTTTAGTTTTTATGTATGAGTTAAAATCTTATTCAATAGATTCGACACTTTTCATGTGGTTCAATTTTTTTAGCTAAGGTTATAAACTAGTTATGTGGCATTAAGTTTCTGATTTCTAACTTTCCAAAAATCAATAGCCTCTTTGTATGTAAAAAACTTATGAAGTTCATAGTATCTTTCGCCATTTTCTTCGTAAGCAAAATCCCATACTTCCCATTGGTTTGTTTCTTTGTTTTTTACTGGTCGTTGGCAGTCCATAATAATTAACGCCACATAACAACAAATATAAAACAGTGGGGTGTTAGTGGTCTTGTTAGCCCAGTCTGTTTAAGTTACATTAATTCAATTTATCAAAGTCGGTGAGTAAAATCCCACCGATTTTATATTTGCAACCGTTAGGGTGCATTTAAAAAAACAGTATACTTTCAGCAAATTCTTTATCAATTGGTTTGGTGTCGCTTTTTTCTTTACATTCCTTCAAATATTCGTAAGTTCCTCCGTAACCACGCCATTTTGTTATGCAAACAGAATCGAAATGTTCTAAAACTTTTGAATCAATTCTGCCTTTTATAAATTCTATTGCCCTGCTACTATTTTTAAAATCAAATCTTTTACCATACGGAATATAAATAGAATGGCTTTCAATACTATATGCTTCACTTCCATATTCAGGGTAGTGTCTATTTTTTGAGAATCTTACCTCTATTTTAAATTTTTCTTCTTTTGCTTCCATTTTAATAAGAATAAACGCACCCTAACAATGTATATAGCAAATTGGGGGCGTATTCCAGTTTGCAATATTTGTGCTGTTAATTTACTTTCTTTTGGCTCGATAGGGCAGCACGTTTTAATCCCCACCTTGCCATATACTTAACGTTAGGGTACAATTTTTAATGAACATTATATACTAATTATACGTAAACTAATCTAGATCATCATAGACTACCTTTTCTCCAATAAATTCTTTTACTTCCATATCTTTAGTTTTTAAACTGGGTTAACCTTTATCTCCTCAATGGGAGTATAGTCCTCATTGAACTGCTCCTTGGTGATGGCTTTAAGGGGATTATCACCTATTTCATCTACAATAAGAATATCCTCTTTATTAAAATAAATAAAGTTACCTATTAGAGCAATAATACATCCTTTACCATCACTGGAAATGTATACTGGAACATCCCTGAAAAAATTGGTTGTTGATGTAGTTTCGAGAAGTTTCAGTTGCTGCTTGAACTCCTCGTAGGTTAGATATTCTACGATCTTTTTACTTACTGCTTGTCCCATAATTAGTTTATTTAATTAATGTTTCCAAAATTCTGTAATACATGGTTCTGCATACAATGGAACTCTAGTTTGGTTAAATCTTACTCCTGCATCTTCCATACATTGTTTTAATACTATACTTTCTTCATTTGCTATTTCTTTAGGACAATCTAGTATAATTTCATCATGAATTATATTAGGTATAAATATTTTAAAAAGTAAATTTCTTTCTAGTAATTTTCTATAGTATAAAATTGCTGCATATTTAGTAATTGAAGCTGATGTTCCTTGTATAGGAAAATTCATTGATGCTCTTTTTATTTCCCCATCCTTCATAGAATAAGGAATAAAGAATTTATCTCTGGTAACTTCATTATAAAGAATATAATGTCTCATTTTAGCATTTTTATATCCACCATCAAAATAATTCTTTAATCCTGGAAATGCTTTAAAATATGCTTCATATACTTTATCTCCTAAATCTTGAGATACATTTAAATTGTTTGCTATAGTAAATCCATTGCCACCATAATTTATCGCAAAACCTGCTGCTTTAGCAAGTTGTCTTAAATCTGGTCTTAACTTCTTTACATCACTGAGTTCAATACCTTCTAACTCTTCTTTAAAACATAATTTAGCAATATAGGAATGCATATCTCCCAATTTCTTATCATAAAACTCTAGAATATTTGGGTCTAAGGACTTATTAGCTAAAACTATTTGTTCTTGGCCAGAATAATCTGCATCTATTAATATATTACCTTCAGAAGCAACAAAACAACTTCTAGTTTCACTATCTGCTGGGATATTTTGAAAGTTTATATATTCAATATTAGCACTTTTATCCTTCCCACCTGAAGACATTCTACCAGTTTTCATCCATTGTTGAAACTTAGTATGTAATTTTCCAGTTATAGGATGGATTTGTTTTAAAAAGTTCTCCCCATAAGTAGAACATTTTTTATAATATTCTCCATACTCTATAAATGTAGATATAATAGGATTTTCACTTATTTTCTTCTGTAATACTGTAGCATTTGCTTTCCATTTTAATTCTCCAGAATCTTTATCTAATTCCCTAGAATCAATACCTATAATTTTTAGAAATTCTACAACTTGTTTTGGAGATTTCCAATTTATTGTAACTGTAGTATTAGAATTAAATAAATCTAGTTGTTTCTCTATAAATTGGTCTATTTTATTATCAAGTATATAATTATTTAAAATATTTAGTCTAGATTCTAATTCTATTTTATCTTGTCTCATTTTTTCTTTCCACTTGCTACTATCTAAAGTAAATCCAGATATTTCAACATAGGCAAGAACTGGAACAAATAAGTTATTAAGTTCTATTGATCTATTTAAATCCTTTTTATATACATCTAGTAACTGTTTCTCTCTAATTTCATGTAGATACTTTACATCATCAGCTGCATATCTTATAACTCTATAAGAATTTCCTTCTCTATGAATATTTCCTCTAATAGATTTATCAAGAAATACTTTGCAATATCTTTCTGCTATATAATCTAAACTTTTTCTTATTCCTACAATACCATTATATAAAATTTCTTCAACAATATAGGTATCATAAACATCTTTTACTATAATTTTTTGAACTAATAAAAATCTTAAATCAAATTTTATATTTTGACCTATAAATAACCTATCACTTTCTAGTAATTCTTTAAAAATAAGAATATCTACTGTAATTGTATCTATAACATATTGATTCTCTCTATCACCTAATTGCATTAATAATATTTTATCTTTATATGGATCAAATCCCGTAGTTTCTAAATCTAATCCAATTATATCTAAATTATTAAGATAATTTAATGCTTCCTCTACAGTAGATTCTCTTATTTCATCTGTTTCTATGATTTTTTGTGTGCTTATGAAATGAATCATTATTTATTATGCATTATATACTTGTTATTCTTATCTTTAAGTGTATATCTTTTAAGGATATAACTTACTGTTGTAGGTTTCATACTTAACTTTGCTGATATAAAGTTAGATTTATAACCTATATTCTTATGTTCTACAATATACTCTATTTCTGGAGTTATTACTGAAACATAGCTTCTTCTTCTAATATTAAATTGATGTTTCATTACATTTAAAATTTATTACTTATTTGCTAAATAAATACATCCATCTTCAAAACCTTTATCATAAACCATATCAATTTCTTCTTGGGAATAAAGTTTTATACCATTAGATATGATGTAATTTTCTATTGTTTCATTCATTAATTTATTTATATCATCCCAACTAAATGAGCCTTTTATACCAAACTTTTTATTTGGCTTATGTCCCACTACCTTTTTATAAATTTGTTCATTTGTCATTGTATTTAAAGTTTATGAATTATAAATTTAAGTTTTTGTAAACCTATTATCTTTACTAGAATCATCAATAGTCACACCAATGACTTCATAGTATTCTTTATATTGATATGTTTCAAGATATTTTTGAGCATCTTTCTTTCTAAAAAATAATAATCCTGCATATATTTTATCTTTATCAGAAAAAGTTATTTCTCTATCAAATACCATATTTTGCCATCTTGATTTACCTCTGTGTTTTATTATAAATGCTCTCATATTTTAACAAGGTGTTAATACACTATAAGTATGCTTTTTTCATAGTAATTTATTATTTCCAATTTCTTATACAGAAATAGGTATCTTTATCTTGTATTAATAATTCATAGTATACTCCATTACTAGTATCAATCCAAATATTAGTTGTAACAGGTGTTAAACTAGATAGTTGAGTATAAAGTTTAGCAAGGATAGACTTATCATAGAATGTAGTTTGTTCATAGCAAGTATTATTACTATTAAAGAAATAAAATACTTGAACATTATTAGAACAATATTCTCTTATATAGTTACTTTCTTCATCATAGGTATCATGTCTATCTGAAGTAATACAATATTTAACATATACTTTAGCATGACCAATATGAAGAGGACTTGAGAATATAGTTATAGGTATTAATAGGAGTAATATTAAAATTAGTTTTTTCATTGTATTATTTATAGGTAAATTTAAACATTAAATTAGTTTTAAGTTACTTTGTTAGATTTCCTCTTGGTTCAATTTTTTGAACTGTATATATAAACGAGTTATCGGCAACCTTAATCCGCAACATTCCCTACAATCTCAAAGTCGTTTATTTGGTCGCCAAAGAAGAAATTTCCATCGCATCTATGACATGGGATGCAAATATCTTTCGTTGGTAAATCTATTGCAGCAAATTCAAAACCATTACATTCTTTGCACCAAACTATACAATTACCATCTGAATCATAATCGCCTTCAAAAATCTTTTTACCATTTTTGTCGGTTTGGTTTATAAATTGACTAATAGTATTTTCATCAACCCAAAATGGATTATCTGAATCAATAATCAAATGATGCCCATCGGGTTCAATAACATCAAATGGAATTATGTAAGGTTTTCCATTTTGTGCAATAATTAAATTGCCTTCAATCCATTCTTTTGAATGTGATAATTTCCCTTTAAATAATATTTCTCTTTTCATTTATTTGATATTTTAATGATTTAACAATAAAGGCAGCCGATAACACGCAATATAAAACAGTTGCCAGAAAACTGCATCTATATTGTGAAACGTCTTACAAGGCAACCGTTTCATATTGCAATACGTTATGGTTAATTAAAAAATTATTTCGAGAGTTGTCCAAGAAAAAACATATTAACTAACGCTCTTTTTACTTCATCATATCTTTCTATCTCACCTAATTCAGACAAGATTTCATCAGATATTACATCTGTTATGTGATTTTCTAACATTTCACCAGTGTATCCACCGTGTAATAATTCACTTTTTAGTTGATGAAATCTTTTACCGATTTCCATTAAATTGTTTTCCATATGTTTTTTATTTTAAGTTTGTATAATAATTTTTTAACTAAACCATAACAAGGTGTATAAAACATAACCTATTATAGTTCAGTGGTTAATATCAAAGTTCGTGGTTAGATTACGTTTCATACACCCAACCGTTAGTAGCAAGCGGGGTTTAGTTCTCGTATCAAAGTTCCTGCGTAATTGGAACAAAAAAAGAAAAGCCCCACCCGCTTTAAGTTTTTCAAACTTATTTGGATTTATATCTTTTAATTAAGTCAGCAGTGTATGCTTTTGCTTCATCGTAGCTTACTAGTTTAGCATCTACAACATTTTTAATCGCTTTTTCAATATCTTCATCTCTCTCAATATCGTATGGACTTAATGTATCAGCCAAGTAAAATTTCCATCCTAAAACGTGGCAATTAGCAATTATATTTCTTGCAGCACCAGCCATAAAGCCAGTAATCCCTCCCTGGTCATCACATTTGCAAATAATGCCGTGTGGTGTTGTCATGTCTGGGTTATAACCAATGTTAAACTCATCCTTAAACTCGTCTAAATGCTTCATTACATTTATTGCAACATTTACGCAAGCCCCACCATATCCATCGGTGTTAGCATCTATGCTTTTTTGTAAGGCATCTTTGTTAATTAGTCCTTTAATCGAATCAAAATCTTTCATAATATCTAGTTTTAAAATTAAAAATCCCCACGCTTCGCTTTTCTTTTTTTTAGTGCTTCGTTCGGGCGGTGGTGGGTAATTAAACCGCCAGCTACTAACACGTTGTATAATTCATTGCGAAAAGCAACGAAATCATACAACCATACGTTATGCTTCATTAAAACGCCACTTCGTTAAGCACAACAATAAATAAACGCAATTAAAAATTATACTTGTCTCGGCTTTTTAAGAAGCGTAGTAGTTTGCGTCCGCAAAATAGACGCTTCCACCAAGGCATATCTATAATCTCAATTATCATTTTTTCCGCTTCCATATAGCGTTCTGATGTGCATTCCATTTTGCTCATCAACCAGTTTAAATCTGCTTTTGTATATTCCATCGTATAATTTTTAAAAGTCGTTTATTCCCGTCCGTTATAGCCAATTAAACGTGGCGTATCCATTCAAGCGTTCCAAACTCTGTTTCATAACCTTCACGAGCAACAATACTAACAGAATCGTCTCTTACTGTTATTTTATGAAAATCATAATTGGAACGTAAGTAATCTTCTAAATCTTTGTGATTATTTGCGACTAAAGTAATTGAATCGTTATAATCTCTTTTCAATGTAAGTAATAATTTGTTCATAGTTTTTAAATTAACTGGCTATAACACACAATAAAAAATATATGGGTGTCAGTGCCAAATTGTGCAGTTGTGCCTTTAATTTAATTTCGTGTAGTGGGATAGGTTACTGCTTCTAAATCCCATACATTTCTTATTGCCAGCCGTTATGTTCAATAAAAATGGGGCATTATCGCACCAGACCAACCTACTCGGCTATATATCGGCTTTTAGCGTCCTGTTTCAGTTTGGCATCTCTTTCACTCCATAACGTGCCGATTCCCAGAGGTTATAGAAGATTATGTTTGTCGATGATACATTACTGCATCATATCCCCATTTTTAAAAGAACATAACAACAAATATAAAACATT
>Ga0307375_10000341_pt1 | contig 61494 bp, 57 predicted proteins | sample TR1MG_FD_202531 | JGI IMG/M metagenome (GOLD analysis project Ga0307375, IMG submission 202531) | Soil microbial communities from Risofladan, Vaasa, Finland - TR-1 | ecosystem: Environmental > Terrestrial > Soil > Coastal area > Acid sulfate soil | place: Finland: Risofladan, Vaasa | collected... | reverse complement strand
AGTTCTAAGATAAAGGAGGGACCGGACTTTTTGATCATGTTGAGTATTATACGATCCCTGCATAATGACGCCAAACGCCGCTGACCCCAGGGATAAATCCCGGGGCTTGCGCGGCGGGCTTGGTCAGGCGCTTGAAGAAGGCCGGGTGCGGGGCTGGTGATCCGATCATGGCTGTCCATCGCATATCGTCGCCGTCCAACACCGTGTTGCGCAGCCCACTGAATATGGGCCGGCGCATTCCCCCCGTGGGCCGTAGGCCAGGGGTGATAGGCCGACAGCATCACGGCACACGGCCCATATTGCCGGGGGGCTCACGCACCGCGAGCACCTGCGTCCCCGAAGGCCTGTCTCTTGTAAGTGACCGTCTGAAGCCCGTCGACCGCCTAAACTGTTGCGGTCGCCCGCTTCCTGCAGTTTCTCGTAGCAGGCATCGAGAATGAGATGGGGGTAAGGCTCGTCTAGGCGACATGTCACAAAGGCGGTGAGGGCCTCGCCCAAAGTCTTGTTGATGGCGCTGATGCAAGACGCCGAGACCCTGATGCCCACAGAGCTCTTCGGTGATAGTCTTGATCTTCCGAGCGGAGACCCCTTGCACAGACATCTCCGCCACAGCGGACGCAAACGCCTTCCCGGAGCGCTGGTAACGTTCAAAGAGCGCGGCCTGAAACGGGCCGTTCCGACCAACACGCAGGTTTGGTCAATACTGCTGGGTGTATCAGTTGTCACCCCAACAAACGAAGATAGACCGACATCCTAAGATCAAGGGTTAGGCCTGACCTAGTTCGTGACGCTCGCGCAACCAGCGTCTGCGAAGACCGAGCAAGGGCGCGGGGTCGGCGCTCAGGAGCACGGCGGCCAGTCGCGCGGCCTCGGGCAACAAGGCCTCGTCTTGAATAAGATCGGCCACGCGGAAACTTGGTAAACCCGTTTGGCGGGCGCCGAAGATCTCGCCTGCGCCACGCAACTCCAAATCCTTGCGGGCAATCGCAAACCCATCGTCGGTAACACGCAGGCAGGCGATCCGCTCGCGCGCTACGTCTCCCAATGGGGGCTTGTATAGGAGGACGCAATGACCGGCAACGGCGCCCCGCCCTACCCGGCCACGCAACTGGTGGAGTTGCGCCAGGCCGAGACGCTCGGCGTTTTCGATGACGAGCAGGCTCGCGCTGGGCACATCGACACCAACCTCGATCACAGTCGTTGCCACCAGTACCTGGACTGCGCCGTGCACAAAATCGTCCATCGAGCGCTCTTTCTCGGCGGGCTTCATGCGGCCATGAATCAAGCCCACGACAAGCCCCGGAAGATCACGGGCGAGTTCTGCATGCAGATCGACTGCTGCCTTCAAGTCCAGTTCGCCCTCATCGATCATCGGGCACACCCAATAGGCCTTAGCCCCCTCTTCGCAGGCCTGCCGCACCCGCGCGATGACCTTGGCGCGGCGCGTCTGGGGCAAGGCCACAGTACTGACCGGCGCGCGCCCCGGCGGCCGGCTATCGAGAATCGAGACCTCGAGATCGGCATAGACGCTTTGCGCAAGCGTCCGCGGGATCGGGGTCGCGCTCATCGCCAAAAGGTGGACTGCCCGTTTGGCGGAGACACCTTTGGCACGCAGGGCCTGGCGCTCGCGCACCCCAAACCGGTGTTGTTCGTCGATGATGATGAGACCCAGGCGATCGAAACGCACCCCCTCTTGAAACAAGGCCTGAGTCCCGACAATAAAGGGAGGTGCCTCCTCATGCAGGCGGGCGCGCGCAGCGCTGCCGCCGGCGCCAAGCCGCATGAGCCCCCCGACCTCAATACCCAGGGGGCCAAACCAGGCACTAAAGGTGTCGCGATGCTGGCGCGCCAGCAACTCGGTGGGCGCCATCAGCACGGCCTGGAAACCGGCCTCGATGACGGTAAGTGCGGCGCACGCCGCCACTAACGTTTTTCCCGAACCAACGTCGCCTTGAAGGAGGCGTTGCATGGGCTGGCTACCACGCAGGTCGTGCACGATTTCCGCGGCCGCGCGATCTTGGGCGACCGTGGGTTTGAAGGGCAGACCCGCCAAAAAGGCGGGTACGAGGGTACCCGCGCCCCGGCAACGGGGGGCGGGGGTCTTGCGGACGGCGTGGCGCAACTGCAACAAATGGGCGTGATGGGTGACGAGTTCCTCGAATGCCAGTCGCCGGCGAGCATCGGCCAAGGCAGACCCCTTAGGGGGGGCATGCAACAGGGTTAAGGCCTCACGCAAGGACAGGCCGTCGTCTTGCCGGAACGGGTGCAAATAATCGGTAAGGCCTGGGAGCGCCAGCGCCAGCGCCGCGCGAATCAGGCGACGCAACGATTTCACGCTCAGCCCCTCCGTGCTCGGATAGATCGGGGTCAACGCCTGCTCCTGCAAGGACCCTTCACCTGGGCGCCGATACTCCGGGTGGATCATCTCCGGGCCCTGGAGTCCAAAGCGCACCTCGCCAAAAACGCAGATGCGCGTCCCGGGGGTGAGCTTGGTCTTTTGGGTGGCCGTGAAATGAAAAAAGCGGACCGTCAGATGCCCGCGCTGATCGGCGAGCTGAAGCACTAAGGTCGGGCGCGCGCCATGCGTGACGTTTGCGGCCACGATCTCGCCCTCAACCAGGGCGGTTTGGCCGGCCACGACCCTCGTGAGCGGGCAAACCTCGGTCCGATCTTCATACCGCAAGGGCAGATGAAATAGGAGGTCACCCACCGTATAGAGGTCCAGTCGAGCGAGCCTTGCGGCCACGGCCGGGCCGACACCGGCTAAAACTGTGACCGGCCGTTCCCAAGGAACCGAAGCGGTCGCCTTAGCTGAGGTCGAGGATGGCATCCATTTCGACCAGCGCCCCACGCGGCAAGGCGGCCACTCCGATCGCCGACCGCGCCGGATAGGGCGGCTTGAACCGCTCAGCCATGAGTTCGTTTACGAGCGGAAAATGGGTGAGATCTGTGAGGAAAACGGATAATTTGACGATCTGACGAAACTCACCGCCAGCCGCCAAGATGACGGCCGCCAGATTATCCAGCACTTGCCCGATCTGGGCGCGCGCATCGGGTGCGCAGATCGTCATGGTCGCGGGATCGAGCGGTATCTGCCCGGACAAAAACACTAAGGAACCTGAGCGTATAGCCTGGGAATAAGTACCGATGGCGCGCGGCGCATCGCTCGTCTCTACGACATCGAACGTCATATTTATCCTCGTTTACGGTTGATGCGAACGACCGCCTCCTGAGAGCGAATGCGGCGAATGATCTGCGCGAGATGGGCGCGATTTCGAACCTCGATCACGAAATCCATGGCGGTATCCTGACCGTCCCGTTCGTCGATGGCCACGGTGTCGATGTTGGCATCCATTTCCGACATGGCCGCCGCGACCGTCGCCAGAACCCCCCGCCGATTCTTGACCTCAATCCGGATAGCGACCGGCCAAGCCCCTTCGGTATCGGTCTCCCATTGCACATCGATCCATTTCTCGGGATGCTTGCGATACTCCGCCACATTGGGGCAATCCTCGGTATGCACGGCGATCCCGCGACCGGCGGTCAAAAATCCGAGCACCGGATCCCCAGGGATCGGGCGACAGCACTTCGCGTAATTCACCACCGCGCCCTCGGTTCCGCGGATCGCCAAGGCACCGGGGGTGCCAGGCGGCGGCACGGACGCGGACATCGGCACATCGGGAAGCAATTGGCGGGCGACCACGGATGCGATGCGCGTGCCAAGCCCGATATCGGCCAGGACATCGTCCCAGGTCTTCATCTTTAAGGTTTGTAGGAGTGCGGCGCGCGCCTCCTCGCTGATCTCGCCATCGAAACCAAGCGATTGCAGGGCCTTCGCCAGAAACCGCTCACCTAGGCTTACGGCCTCATCGCGGCGAAGATTCTTCAGATAGTTACGGATATGAGCACGCGCCTTACCGGTCACGACCGAATTGAGCCATGACGGGTGCGGGGCACTATAGGCCGAGGTGATGACCTCCACGTGGTCACCGTTGCGCAGCACGGTACGCATCGGCACGATCTGGTGATTGACCCTGGCACCCGCGCAGCGCTTACCGATATCGGTATGGACCTCATACGCAAAATCGATAACGGTCGCCCCGCGGGGCAACTTCTTGATGTCGCCATTGGGGGTAAAGACATACACCTCGTCAGGAAACAGATCGATCTTTAGGTGCTCTAGGAACTCTTGCGGGTTACCCGCCTGTTGCTGAATCTCCATCAGCCCCTGCAGCCATTGCAGCGCCCGCTTCTGCATGCCGACGTCGCCGGTCTTGTAGAGCCAATGGGCGGCGACCCCGTTTTCGGCCACGCGATGCATGTCCTCGGTACGGATCTGGACCTCGATCAAGACCCCAAAGGGGCCAAACACGACGGTGTGAAGCGATTGATAGCCGTTCGTCTTGGGGATCGCGATGTAATCCTTGAATCGCCCAGGGATCGGCTTGTAGAGATTGTGAATAAGGCCGAGCGCGCGGTAACAGTTATCGACCTTGTCGACGACGACCCGGAATGCCAACAGGTCGTAGACCTGCTCAAATGAGAGCCCTTTCTGGCGCATTTTGCTGTAAATGCCGTAGAGATTCTTCTCGCGCCCCGACACGTCCCCAGATAGGCCCTCGCGCCGCAGCTGCTCGACGATCGCGACCCTGGCCTTATCCACCAAGGCCTTGCGATTCCCGTGGCGCTTGCGTACCGCCTCCTGCAAAACCCGGTAGCGCATGGGGTAGAGGATCCCGAACGACAGATCCTCGAGTTCGATCGACCAAGTGTGCAATCCTAGGCGGTTGGCAATCGGCGCATAGATGTCCAGGGTCTCGCGCGCAATGGCGCGTTGCCGAGCTGGCGATAACACCCGGATCGTGCGCATATTATGGAGACGATCAGCGAGCTTGATCAGGATGACGCGGATGTCGCGGGCCATCGCCAGCAACATTTTACGAAAGTTTTCGGCCTGCTCTTCTTCCTTGCTCTCGAACTCGATCTGGCCGATCTTGCTTACGCCGTCGACCAGTTCCGCCACCTCCTGGCCGAACTGAGCAATAATTTCGTCTTTGTGGCGCCCTGTGTCTTCAATAACATCGTGCAAGATCGCAGCGATAAGACACGGGGCATCGAGGCGCAGGCCCGCGAGCAGTCTCGCGACCTCAAGCGGGTGGTAGATATAAGGTTCGCCACTGCGGCGCTTCTGGCCCTCATGGGCCTCCGCACCGAACAGGTAGGCACGATAAATGGACGTGACCTCATCGTGCCCAAGGTAACCCTCAAGCAGCGCTAGGAGATCACTAATATGGAAGGAAACGTCGCCTCCCCCGGCCCCGACCTTAATTGATGGGGTTAGGACTGGCGTCGCCACCGGTTCCGATGAGTAAGGCGGCATCATCGTCAGCCTCCAGTCCAGCCTCGGGGTTATCGTCCAAAATCGCGTTCGTCACGAAGCCCTCGGCGATCTCGCGCAAGGCGAGCACCGTTGGCTTGTCGTTCTCTCGCGGCACACACGGCTCCGCCCCGGCCGCCAATTGGCGAGCTCGTCTCGCAGCTACCAAGACCAGTTGAAAGCGATTCTCGACGTGCTCCAGACAATCCTCAACGGTAATACGGGCCATAAAAACTCCTTTAAAATGATTTTAGTCTAACAAATGCCCCTACCGGCCGGTAGGCAATAGCGTAGTCGGGTCAAGACTCAAAGGCCGGCGCTCGCGATCCTCGAAAATCAAGGCCTTCAGATCCTCGAGCGCGTCGTCGAAACGGTCGTTTACGATCACCTGATCGAACTCCGCGTAATGCGAGATTTCGTCACGGGCCTTGGCCATGCGCGCGGCGATGACGGCTTCGCTATCCTGGCCCCGGCCCATTAAGCGCGCCTTAAGGGCGTCGAGCGATGGCGGCAAGATAAAGATCGTCAGCGCCTGCGGCCAAGCGGACTTGATGCGCCGCGCCCCTTGCCAATCGATATCGAGAATGACGTAACGACCACTGTTCACGAGCGCCTCCACCGCCGCCCGGCTGGTCCCATAGTCATTGCCGAAGACCCGAGCGTGCTCCAAAAAGGCCCCCGCCGCCACCATGCGTGCGAAGGTCGGCTGGTCGACAAAATGGTAGTGGATGCCCTCCTCCTCGCCTGGTCGCGGCGCCCTCGTGGTATAAGAGACCGACACACCAAATCGCGCATCGGCGGTCAGCGCCTTTGCCAGGCTGCTTTTGCCCGCCCCGCTCGGCGCCGACAAGACGATGAGACGACCCTCTTTACTCAATGTTTTGCACCTGTTCGCGCATCTGCTCAATCAACACCTTAATAGCCACAGCTTGGCTTGTGGCCTCGGCCGATGGCGATTTAGACGCCAAGGTATTGGCTTCCCGATTCAGCTCTTGCATCAGGAAATCCAAACGTCGCCCCATGGGCTCACCGGTCGCCAGAATCTCGCGTACCTCGACCCCATGGACCGCCAGGCGATCGAGTTCTTCGGCCACGTCGCTGCGCTGCGTCTGCAAAACAACCTCCTGCTCCAGACGGCCGGGCTCCAGGGTCACGCCTAAGGCCGCGATCCGCGCCCGCAACCGCTCGCGCAAGGCCTGGGTCTCACCGGCCACAAGCCCCTTTAAAAGCCCGGTGCGCACTTGGATCTGATCAAGTCGCTCGACGAGACCCGCCGCCAGCCGATCCCCCTCGCGCCGTCGATGTGCGAGCAGCGCCGCGATCGCCTGGTCAGCCGCCTTAAGGGTCACGTCCTCTAAGACCGGCGCCGGCGGTACAAGCATCACCCCCGGCCAGCGCAAGATGTCCGCAAGCCCCAGCGGGGCCAACCCCGGGTGTTCCGACCGGATCGCCTCGGAGACCCGCACGAGTTCCGCGACCAGGAGCGGGTCTAGCGCCAGACTCGCGCCGGTCCGGGCCCCGCGAAAGGAGATTTGGCAATCCACCTTCCCGCGGCTCAAGGCCGTCGTGAGCCGCTCACGCACGACCCCTTCTAGTGCGCCGAGGCCATCCGGCACCCGAACCGAGATCTCAAGGTAACGGTGATTGACAGACCGAATCTCGCAAATCGCCTCGCCCTGCTCGCAACGGACCTGCTCACGCGCAAAGGCGGTCATACTCTTAGCCGAGACAGTCATAGCCGTATGTTAACCGAAAATCGTGAAAGCTCGAAGCGCCAGCCCGCCAGAAACGCTCGCTGGGTGGGCCAAGACCCAGCCCCTGCCCGCCTATGGTCCCCAATCGGCGCGAAAGAGGCACGCTGCATTTTGGTCGGTTTTCGGCTATTGTTGGGGCAAATGCGCAATGCTCCCACACCCCTGGCCAAAGGCTACCTTCTAAAAGGCTATCGAATCGAGAAGACCCTCGGTGGCGGCGGCTTCAGTTCGGTCTATCTCGCAACAGACCTAGAAACCGAAACCGAGGTCGTCATTAAAGAGTTTCTTCCGGTCACCCAGGCCTACAGGACCCCAGAGGGCCGCGTCGAACCGCTGTCCGAGGAGACCACGCCGCTTTTTATCTCCGGTATCAAACGGTTCTTCGAGGAAGCAGGGGCGCTCTCCAAACTGCATCACCCCAACATCGTGCAGGTGACCAACTTCTTTCGCGCCCACAACACCGTCTATATGGTGATGCGTCACGAACTTGGCAAAGACCTGCGCTGGTACATCAAGCGCCATCCCCGAGGCTTGAGCGAAAAATTCCTGCGCACGGTGTTCCCGCCGCTTTTGGTCGGGCTCGATGTGCTCCACAAACACGGCTTACTGCATCTGGACATCAAGCCAGCCAATATCCTTTTGCGGACCGGCGGCAATCCCTTATTGCTCGACTTTGGAGCCGCCCAAAGACTCCAGGACCGGCCGCCCGGCATGCGGACCCTGACCGCCGGCTTTGCGCCCATAGAACAGCATTCCAAGGGCCACATCGGTCCCTGGACAGACCTTTATGCGATCGGGGCCTCGATGTGGGCCTGCTTGAGCGGGCGGGCCCCGCCAGCGGCTACGGCACGAGCCGTCAAAGACACCTTCAAGGGCGCGTATCGTCCCTATGGCCGCCGCTACTCGCCTCAAATCCTCGAGGCGATCGACTGGTGCATGCAAATGAACCAGTTGGAGCGACCGCAGAATGTGGGGCAATTGCTGGCGTTCCTAGACGAAAAACCGGTCGTGGCGAGCGACGGTGGCCGCGAGGGAGAGCGCTGGTTCGAGAAATGGTCATGGTGGCGACTTAGGCGGCTCTAGACGTCGGGTCGATGCGGGGGAATTGTTATGAGCGCTAATCTATGAAGTACGTCTGCGCGCGCGGATCGCGGCAAGGTGGCCGCGCCCATAACGAGGATCGAGTGGCGGTCGCCGAGCGCGATTCGGCCGTGCTCATGATATTGGGCGATGGCCTCGGCGGACATAAAGGCGGCGCCCTCGCCTCTGAGACTCTTTGTAAAGTCGCGGTCAACGCCTTTCGGGCGGTGCGTTCGCCGCTCATAAAAGACCCGTCGAGCTTCCTGGCCTTTGTGGCCTTCCAGACCCACCAAACACTAAAACAGCTCGGCCCAACACTCAATCCGCCCATAGAACCACGGACGACCTGTGTGCTCTGCTTGGTGCAAAAAGGTTGCGCCTACTGGGCCCATGTCGGGGATAGCCGACTTTATCACTTCCATAATGGCCGCTTGGTGAGGCGCACCCAGGATCACACGACCGTCGATGTCTTTCGGGAACGCGGCATATTGGACGAAATGGAGACTCGCGCCCACCCGGAGAAGAGTCACCTGCTCGCCTGTCTCGGCGGTCGCCACGAACCGACCGTGAGCTTAAGCGCGGAGACCCCCTTAAAGACCGGCGACCTGCTACTGCTTTGTAGCGACGGAGTCTGGGAGGCGCTAAAGACCGAGGAGGTGGCACAATCCCTGTCCCACCCGGTACTAGAAAGCGGCCTTGCCGATCTTTTGCTAGAGGCCGAGAACCGCCGCCAAAAGGCGGCCGACAACATCAGCGCGATCGGCCTGCGCTGGCAAGACGAACCGGCGGCGCCACTTGGCCTTGCCCCGCAGGCGCGCCAGATCACGGCCCAGGAATTCTGGGAAGAGGGCCAAAAGCTCGCCCTTAGCAATAAACTAAAAAAGCTAAAAACATCCGCCAAGGCCCCGCCCCGCAGCTAACCCGATGACAGCTAGGATGTCTTCGGCATGCGCCGTCTTGCCAACCTGACGCGGGCCGCGCACCGCTGCGGCCACGAACAGCTTCTCCGATTCACCGTAGCATGGTGACGCGGGGATGTTTTTGGACGAAGTTGGCGGGAGTCGAGCGCCGCGACTCGATACCACCTGTGGGGCGGTATCGACCTTTATGGTCGTACGCAACAAACACCTGGGAGCCGGGTCGACTTCTTTGCTAGACTACCCCATCCTCGACATCATTATTAAGGAACATCTCATGCGACCAAGCGGACGCGCCCCTAATGCCTTGCGCGCCATCCAGATCACTCGTAAGTTCACCCGTTATGCCGAAGGCTCCGTGCTCATCGAGTTCGGTAATACACGGGTTTTATGCACAGCCAGTATAGACGAGCGGGTCCCGCCTTTTCTTAAAGGCCGGGGACAGGGGTGGGTGACTGCCGAATATGGCATGTTGCCACGGGCAACCGGTCAACGCACCCAGCGGGAAGCGGCGCGCGGCAAACAAGATGGGCGCACCGTCGAGATTCAGCGTTTGATCGGTCGATCACTGCGTGCGGCAGTCGACCTTAAAGCGATGGGCGAGCGGACTATTACAATCGACTGCGATGTCCTGCAGGCAGACGGCGGCACGAGAACCGCTTCGATCACGGGCGGTTATGTCGCCTTAGTCGATGCCGTACGGTTTTTGCAATCTCATAAGCTGCTAAAAGACGATCCCTTGCGCCGCCAAATCGCATCGGTCTCAGTCGGCATATACGGTGGTGAGCCGGTCTTGGATCTCGACTATAGCGAGGACTCGAACGCGGGCACCGACATGAACTTCGTCATGGACGACGCCGGCGGCTTCATCGAGCTGCAAGGCACGGCCGAGCGCGGCAGTTTCCGGTTCGAGGAAATGATCGCCATGACCGAGCTCGCGCGCGGCGGCATTGCGGACCTCATAGCCGCCCAGCGCCAGGCCCTGGCCAGTGATCCATGAAAATCGTCTGCGCCACCCACAACCCCGGGAAGTTACGGGAATTTGCCGGGGCGCTCGCGGAACACGGCGTAACCCTCATTGAGCAATCGGCGCTCGGCATTGCCGAGGCCGTCGAGGATCGGCTCACGTTTGTCGAAAACGCACTCATTAAGGCCCGGCACGCCGCAGCGGCAAGCGGCCTACCGGCGCTCGCCGACGATTCAGGCCTGGAGGTTGACGCCTTGGGGGGCCGCCCCGGCATCCACTCGGCCCGGTTCGCCGGCCCCGCGGCCGGCGACCCCGAGAACCGCGCCGCGCTGCTCGCCGCGCTCGCTGATGTACCGGAGCCTCTCCGCGGGGCCCGCTTTTATTGCGTACTGGTTTATGTCCGCCACGCCGAGGACCCCCGACCGGTGATCGCAGACGGCCTCTGGGAGGGCCGCATCCTGACCGCCGAAGTCGGCGACCGGGGCTTCGGTTATGATCCTGTCTTTTTCGTTCCCGACCATCAGTGCTCGGCGGCCGAATTGCCGCTCGAGACAAAGCAGCGCCTGAGCCACCGCGGCCAGGCGTTGCGCAAACTGGCCCAGGCCTTCCGCCCGACCCCATGAGCGCCCCGCTCCCGCCATTGAGCCTCTATATCCACATCCCCTGGTGTGTGGCGAAGTGTCCATATTGTGATTTCCACTCTGTGGCGCGCCAAGGTGCGCTCCCGGAGGTCGCCTATGCGCAGGCGCTGTTGGCCGACTTCGATCGTGCGAAAGCGGCCATTGCCGGCCGCGCGATTGCCAGCATTTTTTTCGGCGGGGGCACGCCTAGCCTCTTTTCGGGGGCTGCCATCCACGAGATCCTAAGCGGCATCAACCGCCGTGCAACACTGGCACCGGACTGCGAGATCACGCTCGAGGCCAATCCGGGGACCGTCGAGACCGGGCGGTTCGCCGCCTTCCGGGAGGCGGGCGTCACCCGTCTGTCACTTGGCCTCCAAAGCCTCCACGACCCGGCGCTGCGCAGGCTCGGCCGGATCCATGACGCAAGCGCGGCGCGCGCGGCCCTCGAACAAGTCGTGACGAGCGGTTTCCGTTCCTTCAACATCGACCTTATGTACGGTCTGCCCGGCCAGACCGCCGCCCAAGCACTCGCCGATGTGCACGAGGTCTTGGCCGCCAAGCCCCTCCATCTGTCCTTGTACGAACTGACCATCGAGGCCCATACCGCCTTTGCCCACGCACCCCCGGTGTTGCCCAGTGAGGCGGAACGTGAGGCCATCGAAGACGCAGTCCAGGCGGCAGCGCAGGCTGGCGGCCTCCAACGCTACGAGATATCGGCCTACGCCCGCCCGGGTTACCGGTGCGCCCATAACCTCAACTATTGGGAGTTTGGCGACTATCTTGGCTTGGGCGCCGGCGCCCACAGCAAGCTCCACTACCAGGACGGGGTGGTGCGAGAGGTACGCGTCCCGAGCGTCGATCGCTACTTGAAAAGTGGGGCCGATCAGATCATGACGCGTCGTAGCCTCGCCGAGGCCGACCTCGTTTTTGAGTTCCTCTTAAACGCTTTGCGCTTAATCGAAGGGTTCTCGCCACAACTTTTCCGGGAACGCACGGGTTGTGAATTCCCAACGCAAGCGCCGCAATGCGCCCAGGCGGTGGCCGACGGACTCCTGACCGTGGAGGCCGAGCGGGTGCGCGCAACCGCCCTTGGGCACCGTTTCTTGGATTCGCTGCTCGCCTCGCTCCTTGCCGAATCCCCCTCACGCCACCCTTTTTCGGAGTCTTACCATGCTCTGGGTTAAAGCCTTTCATATCATCTTTGTGGTGACTTGGTTTGCGGGACTCTTTTACCTGCCGCGACTTTTTGTCTATCACAGCCTGACCGATGATGCGGCGGGCCAGGCGCGGTTTGTGGTCATGGAGCGGCGGCTCTACCGCTTTACGACGCCAAGTGCGATCCTAGCTGTTGGGTTTGGGCTTTGGCTATGGCTCGGTTTCGGCTTCCACGGCCTGTGGCTCGACATCAAGGTTACGCTGGTAACCGGACTTTTAGGCTACCATATCTACTTGGGGAGGCTGTGCCGGGAGTTGGCCGCAGGCCACAAGCGAACCGACACCTTCTACCGGGTGATCAACGAGATACCGGTCCTGGCGCTCATAGCCATCGTCGTACTCGTTGTCGTCAAACCCCACCTCTAAAGTGGTCGATGGGGTTGACCGAATATCCAAAGGCGACGGGGCGCGCCAAGCAGCGGGGTCTATGTTCCATATATAACTGTTTGCTAATATAGCGCAACGCTACTGCGATACCCTTCAAGGAGACTTCATGGGGTGGTTTTGGCGAACACTTTTCGCAGCATTGTTGGTCGGATCCACCGGGGTGGCGTTTGCCCAGACATTCACCCTGCGCGAGGCCGTGGATTTTGCGCTGCAGCACAATAGTACGGCGGCGATCGCGCGCAGCAAGGTCGCGGCGGCTCAGGATGCGACTCGCGCGGCCCGCAGCCAAGACCGCCCACGAGCGGCCGTCAGCTACGGCTACCTCTGGAGTAACGACCCACTAGCGGCCCTCTCCGCCGAACTCGAACGCAGACAGGTTACCGCGGCAGACTTTGCGCCAGATGCCTTGAACCACCCCGGAACCACGCGACTTGGCACCACCACGCTCAGTCTGTCTTGGCCCCTCTATATGGGCGGCGCGATCCGCGACGCAATCCGTGCCGGACGGTTCGGTCAGAAGGCCGCCCAGCTTGCGGCACAACGAACGACACAGCGCATCATTACCAATGTCGTTCAGGCCTATGAGGGCCTCGTCATGGCCAAGGCCGCCACCGAGGTGGCAAGGAAGGCTATGATGACGGCCACCCACCGCGCCGACACCACGCAACACTTATACATCCGCGGGCGGATCGTGCACTCCGATGCCCTCGCGGCGTCCGTGAATCTGGGAGTAAATAAAGCGCTGCTAGCAGAGGCCCAAGGGGATGTCGCGACCGCGACGGAGAACTTGGCGCTTGCCATGGGGGCGCCCAGTGGACTGGTGATTGCGATACCCGACCGCTCCTTGGGGCCGGTCGTCCTACCCCGGAAGGGGCTAGCTGATTACCTAAACGAGGCGCAAAGCCATCGTCCGGATATCGAGGCGTTGCGTGCCCAAGCCCGCGCCATGCGCGCCCAGGCGCGCGCCGCACGTGCGCAGTCGTCTGTTCACGTGATGCTGACCACCCAGTCACAGTGGTTTAGCCAAACGCCGGCGCTACGCAACAACGCCTGGACCGTGGGTGCTGTCATCAGCAAATCTCTTTATGATGGCCATCACAATCGTGATCGCGCGGATGTTCTTCAGGAGCAGGCCACCCAACTAGACGAGCAATTGGCCGGGCTCAGATCACGCATCCGTTACTCTGTCACCGTTGCCTATGAAAATATGCAGACCGCTGAGACACGCTACGAGCTGGCGCGAGCCAACGTCATCGCCGCCAGACACGCCGTGGCGCTCGTCCGGGTACGCTATGGCGAGGGCCGCACCATTCTCCTCGACCTCTTGAGTACCGACCAGAGTCTGGCGCAGGCCCGCGAGGCGAAGCTAGGCGCCTTGTATGCGCTGGCAATAAACCGCGCCGCACTCGAGGGTGCCTGTGGAACCCTCTCTGTAGATACGCTTGCATCGTTGGGCCTGCCCTCATGAGGCGCGAGGCCTGGATATTGGGATGCTTATTCCTTGCTTTAAACGCCTGTGAGCGTCGCCCGCCGACACCCACGCCGCCGGTCGTCCTGCCCGTCGTTGTGCGGGCGACACTCACCTTGCAAACACCCGCGGACTTGGACGCTCATGGAGATGTCGTGATCCCCATGGACGCGATCGTAAGGCGGGGTGGCATTCCCGGTGTCTTCGTATTGAGCGACCATGGTCTAGCCCGCTTTCGGTTAGTGAAAATCGGTACGACCACGACCGAGAAGGCCCAGATATTAAGCGGCCTGAGCGGCGACGAGACCCTGGTCCTCCCACCTTTTCAAGATGTCTACGACGGCAGCCCCGTGCGTTCGGACAAACAACCGTGATAAGGGGAACACATGGCAGCTCGTGATCCGCTACCAGAAGAGCCGCTCAATATTTCGGGGCGACTCACCCATTATTTCATTGAAAGCAAGATAACGATCCTCGTCATTATTGTGGCCGTGTTAGGTGGCGCCCTGGCATTGCGCCTGACGCCGCGCACCGAAAATCCGCAAATCGTGGTCCCGGCGGCCAATATCATCATCTATAAGCCCGGCGCGAGCCCCCGCGAGGTCAAGAATCTCATCGTCGACCCGCTCGAGGCCATTTTACGGGGTATGCACGGCGTTCACCACACCTACGGCTTGGCGCTCGATTCGATGGGTGTCGTAACCGTCAAGTTTGAGGTCGGACAGAATCGCGTAGCCTCGCTCGTGCGGCTCTATAACAAGATCATGAGCAATATGGACCGCATGCCTCCTGGGACCGAGCAGCCCATCATCCAGCCGCTTGATGTAAACCAGGTGCCGATCGTCACGATATCGCTTGCCACGGAGCACTTGAACGGCGTGGAGTTGCGCGCAATCGGCGTGCGCGTCCTTCATCACTTGCGGCGTGCGCCCGGCACATCGATCGCCTATGTCATCGGCGGCCAACGCCGCAAGATCAATGTCGTCCTCCACCCGACCCTGATGCGTCGGTACAATGTCACTTTGGTCGACATCCGGCGGATCGTTCAGGCAACCAATGTCAACATCCCGTCCGGTCACTTCACCAACCATAACCGCCGCACGACTATCCATGCTGGCGGCATGCTGCGTTCGGCCGAGGACGTCGGCAGTATCGTCGTAAGCCTCTACGACCACAAACCCGTATTCCTGCATGACGTAGCGACTGTCACCGATGGCCCCGGACGCATAAAGGCGGTTCACAGTATCGGGTTCGGTCCGGCCTATGCGCAGGCACGGCCGCGCAATATCGAGATACCCGAGGTCACGATTGCGATTGCCAAGCGCAGCGGAACCAACGCGGTGACGGTCGCCGACGGGATCATCCAAAAACTCGACGCCCTCAAAGGAACGGTCATTCCGAATTTCGTACACGTAACCATCACCCGCAATGACGGGCAACGGGCCAATAGCGCTGTAAACACCCTGATCGAACACCTATTCATTGCCGTGAGTACCGTTATCCTTCTGCTCGTCCTATTTTTGGGCTGGCGGGCCGCGGCCATCGTGACGATCACGATCCCGCTTATTTTGTTCGTGACGCTTGCCGTCGGCTATATGGCTGGCCAAACGATCAACCGGATCACCCTGTTTGCGCTGATCTTATCGCTCGGCCTATTGGTTGACGACTCCATCGTCGTCATTGAAAATATTTTCCGACACTACGCGAAGCCGGGAATAGATCGGGCCCGCGAGGCGATACTCGCCGTAAACGAGATCGGTGCGCCCACCAATCTCGCGACGCTCGCGGTGATCGTTGCGTTCCTGCCCATGCTCTCGGTAACCGGGATGATGGGGCCATACATGGCGCCGATCCCCAAAAACGTTCCAGTGGCGATGATCGCGTCACTTTTCATAGCCTACACGGTTGCCCCATGGGCCGCTAAGTTGTGGCTTAAGGGACACTTTGTCCACGAAGATGCAAAGGCCGGCCTCTTGCAACGGGGCTACGAGCGAATCATGCGAACGCTGCTATCGCGGCCCATCGCCCGACGTGGATTTTTGGTAGCAATTATCCTTTTGTTCGTGGGCGTACTTTTGATGCCGATGCTGCGGCTCGTAAATTTCAAGATGCTGCCGCGCAACAATAATAATAGCTTTGACATCACAGTCCGCACGCGCGCCGGCAGTACGCTTGAAGACACCAATCGGGTCGTCAAGGCGATCGGCGACATCGTGCGGCAGAATCCTTACGTCACGACCTACGAATTATCGTCCGGCGGAATGGGGGCCATTAATTTTAGTGGCCTCTTGCGTGGAGAGACCCTCAAAAAGGGCCCGACGGTTGGCGAGGTCCAGGTGCACCTCCTGCGCAAGCACGAACGTGCTGTATCTTCCATAGATATCGTTCGCAATATGCGCCCGGCGATCACGGCGCTGGCCGCGAGAACCGGGGCCATGATCAAGATCGTGCAGCACCCACCCGGGCCGCCGGTACGGGCTACGGTCATGGCCGAAGTGTTCGGGCCCGACTACCACAAACAAGAAGAGATCGCCCAGGACCTGCGCTATGGGCTTTTTGCGCACACGCGTAATCTGGTCGGCATAGATAGCTCCGTGCCACATGATTCGGTCCAATACACCATCGAGGTGAATCGACGCCGCGCGGCCGAATACGGCGTGAACCCGGCGCAGGTCGCAGAAACCTTAAAGGGTTTTTTGGCGGGTATTAACGATGGGACGGTACATATTGCCCACGCCAAAGAGCCCGTACCGATCCATTTCCGGATACCGATCGCAGACCGCATTGGACCGTACGATCTCGGCAAGATCTTCTTTACGAACCCCGACGGCAAGGAGATCCCGCTTTCGGCGATCTCGCGCGTGATCAAGCGGACTGCAGCCAGACCGATTTATCAGAAGGACGGCCGTGAGGTCGTGTATGTTACTGCGGGCTTGAGTCCGGGGAGTCCTGTCTATGCGGTCCTCCATATGTGGGAATACCTAAAGGACCACTCGGTCGCTGGCGTACATCTGAAGCAGAGCTTTATGAAAGACCCAGGCAGCTTGAGCTATGGGGTCCGATGGAGCGGCGAGATGCGCCTTACCCTCAACGTCTTTCGTGACCTAGGATCGGCCTTCGGCGTTGCGATCGCGCTCATCTATATTATTCTGGTGGGCTATTATCGTTCGTTCATGATCCCGTTGATTGTCATGGGCGCTATTCCCCTGACGATCATAGGTGTGCTCCCGGGGCATGCGATCATGCACCAATTCTTCACCGCGACCTCCATGATCGGGGTCATCGCCTTGGCTGGCATCGTCGTGCGCAACTCCTTGCTGCTGATCGACTTCATTCTGGATTATCGCCGCGCAGGCCATAGCCTCACCGAGGCCGTGGTGCAGGCGGGCATGGTCCGGCTGCGTCCGATTATGCTAACGGCCCTGGCCATCATGCTCGGGACCGCCGTGATGATTGTCGACCCGGTGTTCGGGGGGCTCGCCATTTCGTTGATTTTTGGCACCCTGGCATCGACTGTGCTGACGCTCTTTGTGATCCCGCTCGGCTACTTCGGGTATGCGCGTTTCTCCGAGCGCCGTGGTGCGGCCAGTAACGCTGGCTAACCGGGCCTTGTGGGCAGGTGGCACGTAAGGCTTACATCGTTCTGCGTAGCAGCGAGGAGGGGCAATGAAGCGAACCGGGCTTTTTATCATTTTCTTTTTCGTGTGTGCGGTGCCCGCCATGGCCGGCCCTAAGACTGTGGCCGACTACATCCAGTTGGCCCACCAAAAAGAAGGCACTTTCTTTGATAGCGACCACTATCGTGATCTTGAACAGGCCATCGAAATCTACGACGCCATCATCAAGCAATATCCAAAGGAGTTCCCGGAGGTCTATCTCTATCGGGCCGAGGATCTTGTGACGGCCGGTTATGAGAAAAGGGCGATCAAGGATTTCAGCAAGGCGCTGACGCTCGATTCTGCCAACCCCAAAGGCCCCTACCTAAGGCACGGCGTGATCTATGAGGAACGCGGCGAGGCGGAAGAGAGCACCTATAGTTACAAGGCTGCGGCTGCTGATTTCACCCGGGCCCTAGCCTCCCGACCGACTGACAGAAAACTGCTAGGCGAGCGCGCGCGGGTCCGCATGGAACGTGGCGACTGTGGTGGCGCGATCAGCGATTACTCATCGGCCATCGAGCAAGCTACTCCGGGGGAACCCGCCTCCAGCCTCGACTATGAGGGCCGTGCCGTCGCCCGCATTTGCACAGGCGATCTGCCGTTGGCGCTCGGGGATTATCGCACGGCGATAAGGGCCGACAAGGCGCTCGATGCGCACGCGCACCAGCACTTCATCATTTCTGGGGAACTGAACAAATGGGCGCTATTGAGGTATATGGGGCGCAAATCCGATGCCGACCAGGAGCTTTCAGCGGAGCTCGTGGCGGCCGGTACGCCCACGGGAATCGATTCGGAATATGATGCAGCGCGCTATTTCCTGGGACAGGTCAAGGAGGCGGTCTTGTTTGGTGACGCCGATGCCCTGAAAAAGAGACAACCAGAGTACGCTGGCTCTTTCGAAAGCGATGCCTGGTATCGCGTCGGATTAAAGCAAGTGGCCGATGGCCACAGGGCCGCAGCACTAAGAGACTTTCGCAAAGTGCTGGCGATTCACCAGCACACCATGGGCGTAGTGGAATCCACCCAGGCCTGGATGCGAGAACTGAATCGCAAGCCGCATTAGGCTGGGTGCGGATGTTCTGGGAGACCAGCACACCAACGAAGGGCGGGCGTAAAGCGGACCTGCCTAGACAAGAAGGCCGGTCGATCCCGGGCGACGCGGTGAGTCGGCACCCCAATACCGGTTGGGCCCGCGCCGCGACTCACCGGATGCGCGCATCGACGTGCTCTGCAGCTCGCGACAGACAGGCCAACGGCCAATCAGGCCACTTCGAGATAACGACGCACGAGGCCATCTTCCAAAAGGGCAATCGGACCTGCGCTGGCCACTATGCCCTTCTCAAGAATGGAGTAATGGGTCGCGACCCGACGCGCAAAACCGATCTTCTGCTCGACCAACAGCACCGCCATATGCTCATCACGATGCAGCCGCATAACAATCTCTTCGATCTCGGCTGCGATATTGGGCTGGATGCCCTCCGTGGGCTCGTCTAAGACAAGCAGCTTGGGCCGGCTCGCCAAGGCCCTAGCAAGCGCTAACTGCTGCTGCTGGCCGCCGGAGAGCACACCGGCTTTGCGGCGCAGCATCGACGTAAGGCCCGGAAAGTAGTCAAAGATTTTTTCGGGTAGGACGCTCGTGCCCCCTGGGCAAGACAGGGTCGCTAGCCGTATGTTTTCTTCCACGGTCATAAACGGGAAGACCTCCCGACCTTGAGGGACGTAGCCTAGGCCTGCGCAGGCACGCTTATGGGTGGGCTCCTTGGTCATATCCACGCCAGCCAGCACAATGCGGCCGGCCTTGGTGGGGAGCCGGCCCATCAACGTCTTTAGGAGTGTCGTCTTGCCGACCCCATTGCGTCCGAGCACACAGACGATGGACGCCTCCGGGACGACCAGGTCGACGCCGTGCAAAATTTCGACATCCCCATAGCCGCTGGCAACACCGGTCAGGGTCAGAATAGGCTCAGGCATGCGCAGGCTCCGGTCCTAGGTAAATCTCGCGGACATGCGGGTCGTGGCTCACCCGGTCGAACGATCCCTCGATCAGTAACCGCCCTTGGTGGAAGACGCTGACGCGATCGGCGATCGTTTTCACGAAATCCATATCGTGCTCGACGACGAGCACCGAGCAGTCTTGGGCGATCTCACGCAGAAGCTCGGCGGTCTTGGTCGCTTCCTGGGCCGTCATTCCAGCAATCGGCTCATCGATTAGCATGAGCCGTGGGCGCCCGGCGAGCACCATGCCGATCTCGAGCCACTGCTTTTCGCCGTGGGCTAACGTGCCGGCAAGCGTATCCCGGCGATGCGCCAAACCGATGCGCTCTAGGATGCTGTCATAGTGGGCCTGATTGGAGTCCCGCAGCCCCCGCACGAGCGTGGCCCAAACACCCCTTTGGCGGCGGCCCGCCAACACCAGATTGTCACCGACCGTGAGCCCCGGAAAAACCGAGGGGGTCTGGAACTTACGGGCAATGCCGAGCCGCGCGATGCGAAAGTCCGCCATGCCGGTAATGGCGCGGCCATCGAACACCACGGTACCCTCGTCGGCTGCAGTCCGGCCGCTTACGATATCGAGCAGCGTGGTCTTGCCGGCACCATTGGGGCCAATGATGACCGCGAGCTCGCCTTCGTACATGACAAAGCTTAAGTTGTCGAGCGCTCGGTGGCCATTGAAGCTGACACTGACGCCCGATACTTCAAGCAGGCTCCGTCCCTTGGTCATGGCTCCTCGCTTCAGGTGAACGAAAATGTTTTAGGACGCGCCGGCTGATGCCAGCCAAGCCCTCGGGCATCACGAGCACCACGAGCACGAACAGGCCGCCGACGAAATAGAGCCAGGCATTCGGGTAGTGGTTGCTCAAATAGAATTTGGCGTAGTTCACAAACAGCGTCCCGACCACAGCACCAACGATGGTGCCGCGCCCCCCGATGGCCACCCAAATGACCATTTCAATGGCTGGAGCCACACCGAGCTGGGCCGGGGCGATAATGCCGTTTTGGGGCACGAACAAGGCGCCGGAGATCCCGGCCAGGACGGCGGCGAAGGCAAACACAAAGGTTTTGAACGCCGCCGGATCATAACCGAAGAAGCGCAGTCGCGTCTCGCCGTCGCGCACCGCCACAAGGACGCGACCGAACGGGGAATGGCATAACCGCCACGCGAGCAGGTAAGCCACACCGAGCGCCAGCAGGCTGACCTCGTACAAAGCGACCTGCGTTGCGTGCGCATATAACGAGGCACCGGCGATCTGCGTAAACCCAGTAAGGCCCGAGCTTCCGCCCGTGAAGTTCTGGCGATTGACGGCCAAGGTGGCGGCAACCACCGCCAGCGCCTGGGTCAAAATGGAAAAGTACACACCCTTGATACGGCTACGGAAAATCAGGAAGCCGAGGCCAAAGGCCACGATCCACGGGACCCCAATGACAAGTGCGATCGTCAGCGGAAAGTGACGGGCCAGCTGCCAAACGAGCGGCAGCTGCGTGACCCCGCTCCAAGACATAAAGTCGGGAACCTGACCCGGTTGCAGGGAGGAGGCCTCCAGATACATGGCCATCACGTAGCCGCCCAGACCAAAAAAGACGCTTTGGCCGAGGCTCAAGATCCCGGTATAGCCCCAGATGACATCAAGCCCGATGGCCAATATGGCAAGCGCCAGGAATTGCCCCAGCAGGCTCATCTCGAATCCGGACAAAACGAGCGGGCCACAGACAAGCCCCACGAAGCCCAGGATCAGGAGGGCGGAGGCCTTGTTTATCGACGGCATGGTCATGGGCTAGTCCAGGCTCCGTGACCGCGAGGGAAAGATCCCGGCCGGCCTGATATTCAAGAAGATGATGATGAGCACGAAGATCAGCACCTTGCCTGCCGTAGCGCTAGTGAAGAACTCGAAGGTCGACTGCAACTCGCCGATGGCAAACGCGCCGACCACAGCGCCTATGACCTTGCCCACGCCGCCGGTCACGACCACCATAAACGAATCCACGATATAGGCTTGGCCCGTAGTTGGCCCAATCGGACCGATGAGGGCAAGCGCACAGCCGGCAAGACCCGCAAGCCCGCAACCTAAGGCGAAGGTCAGCGCATCGATCTTGCGGGTGGCGACCCCAAGACACGCGGCCATGTCGCGATTTTGCATAACGGCCCGGATCTCCAGGCCGGACCGGGTGCGATAGAGGTACGCGAAGACCCCGCCGACTACGACCGCCGCGAACACCAGGATAAAGATCCGCACATACGGCAAATCGAGATTGGTCGTCACATGCCAAGCCGATCGCAGCCATGTCGGGGTCGTGACCGAGACATTGTTCGAGCCAAAGATCGACCGAAAACCTTGTTGCATGATAAGGGACACGCCCCAGGTGGCTAACAAGGTCTCCAGTGGGCGCCCGTATAGATGCCGGATCACCGTAAGCTCGACGATGAGGCCGAGGACTGCGGCAACCAGGAAGGAAAGTGGTAATGCGGCCAAAAAGGCATAGGTAGAAAGCGCCGGCGCCCAATGGGTAACCGCACCTTCGACTATATACGCCGTGTAGGCGCCGGCGGTCATGATCTCGCCATGCGCCATGTTAATTACGCCCATCAGGCCAAAAATAATAGCGAGCCCCAAGGCCATAAGCAGCAGGATAGAGGCGCTACTAAGACCATTGAAGAGCTGGCTTACAAAAATTGCGCCGTCCATAAAAAGACGGCGGCCCTTGCGGGCCGCCGCTCCGTTACGCCCGCTTTAAAAGACCACCCTTGTTCCAATCACACACAAAATTGGAAATATAACGACTGTACGGCTTAGGTGCCAATGATTTCCCGGAATTCCAGACCTCTTTGAACATGCCGTTGGCCTGGATCTCGCCGATCCGCGCCACCTGAGACATGTTTTGGTTTTCCGAACTGATCTGCACCTCCCCTTGCGGGGCGTCCATCCGGATCGAAAACGCTGCCTTGCGAACGGCCATCGGGTGGAAAGATCGCGCCCGCTCCACGGCTTTGGCCCACAGGTGCACATTCACATACCCGTGCTCGATGGGGTCATCTACTACCTGAGTGTGACCGAAACGCTTTTTGTAGGTCGCAACAAAGGCCTCGTTCAAATGCCCCTTCGTGGTCTCGAAGTAGTTCCAGGCCGCATAATGCCCTTCGCAGTAAGACGGTCCGATACCTTGGACTTCGACCTCGGCAATGCTGACCGCCATGATCGGAAGCTTCGCCGGCGTAAGGCCGGCGGCCGCAAACTGCTTATAGAAGGCCACGTTGCTGTCGCCGTTCAGGGTGCTAAATACCACGTCTGGCCGGGCCTCCCGCATCCGGTTGATGACAGTCTCGAACTCCATATGGCCTAGGGGCACATACTCGACCCCCGCCAAGGTTCCGCCCTCAGCGTGTAATTGGCCTTTGATGATGGCATTGGCCGTCCTCGGGAAAACGTAGTCCGAGCCAAGCAAAAAGAACCGCTTACCTTTGTTTTTCAAAAGCCAAGTGACAGCCGGTTCGATCTGTTGGTTAGGACAAGCGCCCGAGTAGATGATGTTTTTCGAGCACTCGTTGCCCTCGTACTGCACCGGATACCAAAGGAGGTTGTCATACTGCTCGACCACCGGCTTGACCGCCTTGCGGCTAGCTGATGTCCAGCACCCGAAGATCGTGGCGACATGGTCGCCGGCGATGAGTTGACGGGCCTTTTCGGCAAAGATCGGCCAGTTCGACTCACCATCGACCACAACTGGCTCAATATGATGTCCGAGCACGCCGCCCTTGGCATTTAGCTCCTCAATTGCCATCAGCTCGGCATTCTTGACGGGGATCTCGCTAATCGCCATGGTGCCCGTCAAGGAATGCAACACACCGACTCGGATGGACCGAGTCTTGCTGGCGGCCGCAACCCCACCCACGAGGGGTAGGACTGCGCCCGCGGCGCCCATGAGCGCCCCTTTCATAAAGTCGCGACGTTTCACAGTGACTCCTTATTTTAGAAGGAATAATCGATCTGGGCCGCCAAGACATTGTTGCTGGTCTTGTAGGCACTCGTGGCGGAATCCTGGAACATGTCCGCGTTCGCCTTGTCGTAGCGATACTCGAACTTCACGATCGTATTCTTCTCCGGGTAGAGCAGAAGGTCAGCGGTGATGGCCTGACGAATAGGCCCATTATTGACGCCAACCGCAGTTGTTGGCACATAGAAGCCGTCAGATTTATCGGCAGTCGAGACATGGCCGCCGTTCTTCTCGTCGTTTAGATAGTCATAACGCAGGGTTGCGCCGACCATCGGGGTGAAGCGATAGTTGGCCAGTAACGAGGTGCCATACCACAGGGCATTGCCACCGTTTGCCGCGGCGTCTTGCTGACGGCCAAGATCGAACTGCCAGTTGAAGGTCGCAGCCCCCAGGGTGTAGGCACCGTCGAAGTCGTTATAGATACGCGTAGTCTCGGTAGTCGTCGCGCTCGAATTTTTCCCATAGGTCCCGTAAAGACCAAGGCTCAAGGCGCTGGTCGGCGCAAGCGAGATGCGGTATTCGAACGTCGGAGCCTTAGTGGAGGCGGCTGATCCTGTATAGCTCGTATTCCAGGAATTGCCGAGCATGGTCTGGACTGTCAGGATGCCGGCGGTATAGCTGCCGCCTGCGCCGGTGAAGTAGCCGGGCTCACTGAAGTCATAGAGCAGATTGTGGGTCACAGTCAGCATCTGCGGCGAGGTCTCGGACTCGTAGCCGTCCCAGGCGGGCATTTGACCGGCGATGAAGTCGATCGTGGTGGTAACTGGCAGGGTCAAAACCGCGGCATTGATGATGCTGCCGCCGTTCGTGCCGAAGCTGCTACCGTAGCCGCGGGTCGGCATGAGTTGGATGTCGACCGAACCGCCATTGCTAAGCTTCTTGTTGAAATCGAGATACAGGTCACCGAAGGTGCTGTGGTAATACGTGTAAGCGGCGCCCGGATTAGCGAAAAAGAACGAGCTTATGTGAGCGTCCTGATTGTAGATATAGGTAGGGTCGATATAACCCGATACCGCGATACCGTCGACGGTTTGCGCATTGGTAGTGGTCGCCATCACCGGGGCTAGGCCCGTCATGAGCGCTAAGGCGATGGACCGACGAAGGATCTTCAAGTGATTCTTGGTGACTTGCATTGGGTACTCCCCTGGTTGGAATGTTCCATGCCCACTATAGCAAGAACGATGCCAAGAGGAGATCTGCGGAAAATTCGGGGCGTGGGCGCGGAATTAGGCCGATTCTAGGTTCCGAGAGGCCAAGCCACGGTGAGGGCATGCACGACCATGGTGCAAAAAGGGGCGCGGCATGCCCGAGATCAGGGCAAACGGGTGCGCAGACCCCCTGCTTGCTCGATAAAGGTCGCGACCTGGGCGACTTGGTCGCCCGTTTTCAGGTTGGTCAGGAGGAATGGCCGTTCGCCACGCATGCGTGCGGCATCCCGCCGCATAACCTCGAGCGAGGCCCCGACATGGGGGGCCAGATCGATCTTGTTGATTACCAAGAGGTCCGAGCGCGTGATGCCAGGCCCCCCTTTGCGGGGGATCTTGTCGCCGGCGGCCACATCAATGACGTACAAGGTGAGGTCTGAGAGCTCAGGGCTAAAGGTCGCGCTCAGGTTGTCGCCGCCGCTCTCGACAAAAACGATATCGAGGAGCGGAAACCGGTGCACCAGGTCGTCGACCGCCGCTAGATTCATGGACGCGTCTTCGCGGATGGCGGTATGGGGGCAGCCGCCCGTCTCGACCCCGACGATGCGCTCGGTCGGCAAGGCACCGCTGCGGATCAGGAATTCCGCGTCCTCGCGCGTATAGATATCGTTGGTGACGACCGCGATCTCATAGCGGTCACGCAGATATTTACACAGCGCGTCGACCAATGCCGTCTTGCCGGAGCCCACCGGACCACCGATCCCGACCCGCAGGGGGCCGCGCAAACCTTGTCTTGTCGTCATGAACGAAAAAGCCTCGTGTACTGGGTCTCGTGATGGGCGCAGGCCAGAGCAAAGCCCGGAGCTAAGGCCCCTAGCGCATCGTCCGGCAACGTCTCGGCGGTCGCAACCGCGGCGGCTAACGCGCCGAGTACGCCGCTGATAATCCGTTGACCGGCGGTCTGGCCCAGGGGGACGAGCTTCACGGCCGCCGCCACTTGGTTTTCGAACCAAGACCACGCATAGGCGGTAAGCGTCGCGCGTAACGAGATATCCCACGCCAGACCCGCCGCCGCGAAGCCGAGCGCGAGGCTCACCGGCAGATCGCGGTCCACAAGCGGGTCGGTCCGCTGGGGCTCGGCCAAAAGCTTCAAGAGGCTAAGACCCAGGGCGGCATCCTCGTTTACGAGTTCACGGGCCTCCCGGCTGGCGCGCAGATACTCGCTCCAAAATCGGAGCCGCTCCTGATCATGGCCTTCGAGCGCCACGCGCAGTCTGCACACCAAGGGCAAATCGAGGCGCGCCAAGCCGTTGGTCAAAAGGCCCTCGATCCAGCTTTGCGCCGTCGCCTCGTCTACGACCCAGCCCTTGGCGACCGCACTCTCGAGGCCCTGGGAGTAGCTATAGGCCCCGATCGGCAAAGTCGGGCTCGCAAGCCGCAAAGTCTGGCAGAACCGCAACACCTCGTCATCCATGGTGGTGGCCGTAGGCCCCCGTTTCAGGACGGAAAGGGGCATGCTGCGACTCCACCGTGAGCCCAAGTTGGCGCACCATGGCATCGAGCACATGGTCGGCCAGATAGGACACGGTATCGACCTCGATCTGGAGGGCCACGTGGCGGTTACCAAGGTGGTAACAGGCGCGCGCCAACATCAAGGGGTCCGTGCTGCGTGCCACACTCAAGGATTCGTCTGCGGCCCGGACCTCGACTATCAGCCCATCGTCGGTCCGCAACTTGTCACCGTCTTGCAAGGCCTGTCCGCGCGGTAGATCCAAGAGCACGTCTTGCCCCTGATCGAGCGAAAGGCGTTGGCGCGCCTTGACGCGCCGCTCAAAGATTAATGTCAGGGTCGCCTGGGGCGCGTCTGCGGCACCGGCATAACCCGTTATGGTGCGCATAGTCGCCGGCCTTAAAAGAGAAAATAGCGCTGCGCAAGCGGCAGCTCGGCGGCCGGCTCGCAGCGCAGCAGGAGGCCATCGGCATAGACCTGATAGGTCTGCGGGTCTACTTCGATCTCGGGCAAATAGTCGTTGTGAACCATATCGCTCTTGCGCAGCGAGCGCGTCTCCGACACTGCCACTAGGCGTCGCTTAAGCCCCAGACGGCCGCCTACGTCGCGCTCGAGCGCTGCGCGGGAGACGAATGTCAAACAGGTCGCGGCCGGCGCCAGCCCACAGGCCCCAAACATCTGTCGGTAGGTCACTGGTTGCGGGGTCGGAATCGAGGCATTCGCGTCACCCATCAAGGCGGCGACGATCATCCCCCCCTTGATCATCAAAGACGGCTTGACCCCAAAAAATGCCGGGCGCCACAGCACGATATCGGCAAGCTTGCCGACCTCGAGTGATCCGACCTCACGGCTAACGCCGTGAGCGCGCGCCGGGTTTATGGTGTATTTAGCGATGTAACGCTTGACGCGCACGTTGTCGTTGCGCGCCCCATCGCCCGGTAACGCGCCGCGCTGGGTCTTCATTTTGTGGGCCGTCTGCCAGGTCCGCAAAACGACCTCGCCGATGCGCCCCATCGCCTGGGAGTCTGACGACATCATGCTGATGGCACCGAGATCATGGAGAATATCCTCCGCCGCGATGGTCTCTGGGCGAATGCGCGATTCCGCGAACGCGACGTCCTCGGGGATCGCCGGATCCAGATGGTGACAGACCATCAGCATATCCAAATGCTCATCTAGGGTGTTGATCGTAAACGGCCGCGTGGGATTGGTCGATGACGGTAGGACATTGGCGCGTCCACACGCCTTGATGATATCCGGAGCATGGCCGCCGCCTGCCCCTTCCGTGTGATAGGTATGGATGGTGCGGTCGCGAAATGCGGCCAGGGTGTCCTCGACGAACCCCGATTCGTTTAGGGTGTCGGTATGGATAGCCACCTGGACGTCATGGCGTTCTGCCACATTCAGGCAATTGTCTATCGCCGCAGGCGTCGTGCCCCAATCCTCGTGGAGCTTAAGGCCCATGGCGCCAGCCTCCACCTGCTCCTCGAGTGCCTGCGGCAGGCTCGCGTTGCCCTTGCCCAGGAGGCCGATATTGACCGGCATGTCCTCAATGGCGCCGAGCATGCGCTCGATATGCCAGGAACCCGGCGTGCAAGTCGTTGCGTTGGTTCCCGCCGCCGGCCCCGTGCCACCGCCGATCAGTGTGGTGACCCCGGACATGAGCGCCTGCTCAATCAGTTGCGGGCAGATGAAGTGGACATGGGCATCGATACCGCCGGCGGTGGCAATGAGTCCCTCGCCGGCGATGATCTCGGTTCCGGGCCCGATCGGGACATTCACGCCGGGCTGAATATCCGCATTGCCGGCCTTGCCGATGGCCGCGATCCGTCCCGCCTTAAGGCCGATGTCGGCCTTAACGATGCCCCAGTGATCCACGATCAGGGCGTTGGTGATGACCGTATCCATGGCAACCGTCGAACCCAGCTGCCCTTGACCCATGCCATCGCGGATCACCTTACCGCCGCCAAACTTGACCTCCTCGCCATAGATCCCATAGTCCCGCTCCACCTCAATCCACAAATCGGTGTCGGCCAATCGCACCCGATCCCCAGTAGTCGGACCATAAAGCGCAGCATAAGCCTTGCGATCGATCTTGATCATGCGTCCAGCTCCCCCATAACGAGGCCGCGAAATCCGAATACGCGCCGACCCCCTTGATAGGCTATGAGATCCACCTCACGGCTTTGCCCAGGCTCGAACCGCAAGGCCGTGCCGGCTGGGATATCGAGGCGACACCCAAGGCTTTGCGCACGGTCGAATTCGAGGGCGGCATTGGTCTCATAGAAATGATAGTGAGAACCGACCTGGATCGGCCGATCCCCCGTGTTCGCGACCATAAGGCGTCGCGATGGTCGATCGGCATTCAAGACAATCTCGTCGCCGACCGCATCAATCTCGCCCGGTATCATAATGGGCCTCTCATGGTATGGGGTTGTGAACAGTCACAAGCTTCGTGCCATCGGGAAAGGTCGCCTCCACTTGGACCTCGCTGATCATTTCGGCGACCCCCGACATCACGTCTGCGCGCGTCAACAAAGTCGCGCCATAAGCCATGAGGTCAGCCACGGTCCGCCCGTCGCGCGCACCCTCCAGCAGCGCTGCGCTAATAAACGCCATGGCCTCGGGGTAATTGAGCTTGAGCCCGCGGGCTCGGCGCCGCTCGGCGAGCAGACCCGCCGTGAAGATCAAGAGCTTATCTCGCTCCTGCGGTAATATATCCATGGGCGTCGTTCCTTCTTATGTTCGCCAAATTCTCGGCTCGTAGGCTGTGGCCCCGAATCGGTCACGGCGGATGATATGCCACAGGCGCGATAGCGTCTCACGCGCGACCTGGGCGCTATCGCCAAGGTAGCGCGCAATGAGTATGTCGCCGTTTCGGGTGACGGACAAGAGTTCCGGGCCGACGGCAGCCTCGGCACGCAAGCGCTCCACGAGCGGCTGGTCTATGTGGGTGCAAATAAACGTGCCGCTTACGGTGTGCCCGCCAAGCCCAAACGCCCCGCGCAATAGGGCCCCGCCCCCCTCGTAGGCGGCATGCTCTATCCACAACGGCCGGCCGGCGCGCCACAGGCTCAACCGCTGATCGAAGAAGCCGGTTCGAAACAGTTGGCCTCCCGCCGGGCGGCCAAAGCAGACGATGTCCCAGCCGAGGAATGCCGCATCGGGGTGAAGCTCCACGCGCACACTGTTGGCAAACCGCGCCTCATCGAAGACGATAGTCTCCTGAGGGAGCCACTCCAGACTCGCCCCCTTGCCAACCAAGAGCGTTTGGTCTTGATAGACGATCGGGCCCAACGATTTATAGCACTTTGCGGCCGCCGGTGTCGTCAGGAGAACGCGGGAATCGGCCTCGCAATGCACCAATAGCGTCTGGCGATCGCCGCCGACAAATCCCCCGGGCGGATGGAGTAAATAGGTGTGGGCGCGACCGCAGGCCTCTGGGTAAAACGGCCGCTGCACCCGTAGCGGCCCCGCGTGGCGATTCTCGGTAAGTATCGTGCGCTCGCCTTGAGGCGCAAAACGCAGAAAAAGCCGCGCATCCCAGCCGCTATCAATGTCTCGCATCAGCCCGCTCCTAGCGGAGCGCGGCCGTCCTGGCCGCCCTCGACCTGGCACATCGCCGGTGTGCGTGCCCCATCCCGTACGAGCGGATGCCCGGAAAAACGATAGCCATGAGGGGCGACTGCGGGCCGATACCGAAACAGGCGTTTGCTCATCATGCACCTAACGGGCAAAGTCCCGCGCAACGGTTAGTGGGCCTTGTATGGATACCGCCCGAGGCATGTTCATCCCGGCACAACGACCCCGATCGGCGTCGCCACACCTCGCGGGGACATTAACAACGTGCCGTTCATTTTGCAAAATCACAGCGGCTATGGGTGTTCAGGCATGCCATTTTGACCTTGCCGAAACCACGGCCCGACGCAGAGACTTCCTCGCCCATGACAAGGGCTTCGTATTTCTCGCTCAGTGCGAAAAGCTAAGTCCGGTTGGGTTTGTTGCACGTTACGAACGCTACGCCCTTTACGCCGAAGGCGCTTTCGGCACCATACCCGAGGCTTACGTTCGCCCAACGTACCGCACAAATAAATTGGGGCTTCGTCTTATGTCGCAAGCAAAGTCGTTCGGTACGTTGCGTGGTTGGACGCGCTGAGAAGTCGCGACTCCGCCGGCTCCCCCCATTTGACAGAACCTTGCGGCTTTATGATCGCGAGGGTTTTGCCATAACCGGCGGCCCCCATTCCAACATAAAATACTTGTGAAGCCTGCTCCCCAAAATGAAGCCTCCGGTTGCGGCATAGCTTGTGTGGCTACACTTTCGGGCCACTCATACCTAGAGGCGGAAACTATCGCAAACACACTTGACATCTTCGCTAACGACAGTCTTTGGCCAGATACCCGTTATATTCGTATCCTTCTCGGGCACTTAAATATCGCAGCTGATCAAAACGAATTCCTGTTTTCATCATGGGAGGCCCTTCCAGACTTGGCGCTTCTCGCCATCAAGTGGCACCTGAAAAACGGGTGCCACTTTTGGCATGGGGTCATTTTTTGGCGCAGCCCAAATGGCCCCGTTATTTTGGATCCTAAAAAATCGCTCAAGACGCACGTGCGTACCGATTTCTGGCGAATCAAACCAAAGTGGTCTATTCCCATTAAACCCCATCCTAACGGCGTCGCGTCAAAACAGGGAATAGGGGTCGACATCAAGTGACCAGCGGACGCCCGCTGCGGCCGGCGCCGTGTTTAGGCGGGGGAGCCATTCCCTAAGCCAGGCCTGAAGCGCGCCTCGGTTCGCGCTCGTCACCAATAGCTGGGCACGGTAGTAACCCGCGCGGCGCGCCAGCGTGGCCGGCAAGACGCTGCCCAAGAGGATCGCGGGCGAACCGTGCCCAAGGGCCTTGGCAGACTCAAGGAAGCGTGCCGGGAGGTCAGGCTTTAGGGCCTCCGCCCTCAGCAGCGCACAGTAGGCATAGGGCGGAAAGCCCGTATCCTTGCGGTCCATGAGCGCGAGCTCTGCAAACCGCTCGTAGTCGAGCATGGCGAGCGGGGCCCAGAGGCGATGCGTCGGGTGGTAGGTCTGGATAATAACCTCGCCTGGCTTCTCGGCGCGCCCCGCCCTTCCCGCCACCTGCACGATTTGGGCGAATAGTTGCTCGTCGGCGCGGAAATCGGCCCCGTGCAGACCTTGGTCGGCATTGATGACCCCGACTAGGGTCAGGTCCTCGAAATCGTGGCCCTTGGCTAGCATCTGGGTGCCTACCAAGACATCGATCTCATGGGCACGCACCTTGCGGATCAGTTCCTCGAAGGCGAGCCGGCTGGTGACGGTATCGCGATCGATGCGCGCGATGCGCGCCTCTGGGATCTGGCGACGCAAGGCCTCCTCGACCCGCTGGGTGCCCTCGCCGACCCGCAACAGCTTGGGGTGATGACACTGGGGGCAGCTGGTCGGAAGGGGCCGCTCGTGCCCGCAATGATGACAACGAAGGCACTGCTTGGCCAAATGGACAGTAAGGCGCGCATCACACCGATCGCAGGGCGCGTGCCACCGGCACTCGGGACACAAAAGCACTGGGGCATAGCCGCGGCGATTCAAAAACAAAAGGGCCTGTTCGTGGCGCGAAAGCCGCTCGCGAACCGCCTGGACGAGGCGGGCCGTCAGGCCTCCATCTGCGGGTTCCCGACCGAGGTCGACTAACCGAACCGTAGGTAGGGTCCGACCGGGGCCCCTATGGGGTAGGCGTAGGAGTTGGTAGCGCCCCTCGGTCGCGTGCCGATAGGTCTCCAAGGACGGGGTTGCCGATCCGAGCACGACTGGCACATGAGAGCGCTTGGCGCGCAAGACCGCGATATCGCGGGCATGATAACGAAACCCGTCTTGCTGCTTGAACGAGGCGTCGTGTTCCTCGTCGACGACGATCAGGCCGAGATTTTTAAGCGGCACGAAGACCGCCGACCGCGTCCCGATGACGACGCTGATGTCCCCGGTTGCGGCCTGCGACCAGACGCGTAAGCGCTCCCCTTCCGTACAACCCGAGTGCAGTACGCCAATGGCGCCGCCGAGCCGCGCCTCGAAGCGCGCCACGAGTTGGGGTGTGAGACCGATCTCCGGCACCAATACCAGCGCTTGCTGGTGTTGGGCGATGACGTCAGCGATAAGCTGCAGATAGACCTCGGTCTTGCCGCTGCCGGTCACACCGAACAAGAGCCAGGACTGGAACCGATCGAACGCGGCGCGCACCGATTCGTAGGCCACCTGCTGGTCGGCCCGGAGCGCCAGACCCGGGCCGACGACCGGCGGTCGGCGGGGCACGACGCACTCCTCGATAAGGCCGTCGGCCATGAGGGTCTTAAGGACGGGCCGCAACCCGCGACCGAGCACCTTCAGGTCGCTCTCGGACAGGGTCGTGGCCGCCTTGATCGCCGCCCACAGCGCGCGCTGGCGCAGGGCACGACCAAAAGACTGTTCATCCCGGTCCCGACCCTTGTCCGTCAAGCGATAGGCCTTAAGTTTAGGGAGGGCCCGGTCCCGCTTCAAGGCGGGGGGGAGCGCCCCGAACAACACCTCGCCTAAAGGATGATGGTAGTAATCGGCCACAAACCTGAGCAAATCGAGGTGTTCTGCGGTCAGGAGCGGATCACTATCGACGACCTGAGCGACCGAGCGCAACGCGATCCCCGGCGGGGCTACAACCGGCGCCTCAATCACAAGACCGGTCAAAATCCGTGGACCGAACGGGACACGCACCCGCACGCCCGGCGCCAACACCTCGGGATGCTCGTAGTCAAAAGTGCGCCGTAATGGGACTGGTAGACTTACCCGGATCGCAACGATAATGAGCCCCTCTTTCGATTCCGATCGTAGTCTGAAACCCCAAAACCGCTTGCGCTTTTTTCGCTAAATGGCTGGTTCAGAAAGCAATTCCTTGTTACCCACAAACTCTGTGGATAACTGTGTTGAAAACCTGCGGCGAGTCCTCGGCCGGTGGCCTCACTGCTGGCCTGCCGTTAATCTGATGAAAAAATAGGCTATTTAAAAAACTCCTTTGTTTATAGTAGGTTACATAAAAAGGAACGGTACGGGGCGCGATCTCTTGAGGGGGCTGCGGGGCGCCGCACGCGAACCGCCGGAAATGTTAATAACCAACGACCTCCATCAGGAAAAACTAACATGCCGCGCCTCAAAATGAGGCATTTTTGCCCCCTTGGGACCGAATCCTTGGCGGCGGCGGGCGGCTATGTCGACAAACGCGAGCGCACGCTTACAGCATGCACGGTATCGATACATAAACCGACCCTTTCCGGGTCGATATCCGGGAGCACTCCGTGCCCCAAATTGAAGACATGACCCGGACCAGGTCCAAAATCGGCCAACACGGCCTCGACCTCGGCGCGCAAGCGATCAGGTGGGGCGTAGAGGGCCATGGGGTCTAAATTCCCCTGTAGTGCCACCTTATCACCGACTGCGGCCCGCGCGGTACGCAACGAGCAGGTCCAATCGATGCCAAGCGCATCACACTGAGTCTCGGCCAGCGCCGGGAGCCACGTGCCGCCCCCCTTGGTGAACACCACGACCGGTACTGGCCGGCCATCCTGGGTACGTTTAAGTCCGTCGACGATCGTGCTCATCGGGTCGCGCGAGTAGTGCAGAAAGTGGTCCGCCGCGAGACTTCCGCCCCACGTGTCAAAAATCATGACGGCCTGTGCTCCGGCCTCGATTTGGGCGTTTAGGTAGGCTGTGACCGCGGCCTCAAGCACAGCTAAGAGGCGCGTAAGGAGTACAGGATCTGAATAGAGCAGGCCTTTGATACGGCGAAAATCGCTGCTGCTCTGGCCTTCCACCATATAGGTCGCAAGCGTCCACGGCGATCCGGAGAACCCAATGAGCGGACACAGGCCCGCGAGCTCCTGTCGTACTAGGCCAACGGTGTCCAATACATAGCGCAGACCCACATAGGGGTCGGGAATCCGCAGTCGCGCCACGTCATGGGCGTCCCGAATCGGCCGCTCGAAGCGCGGCCCCTCACCCTCGACAAATTGGAGCCCCAGACCCATGGCATCGGGGACCGTCAAGATATCGGAGAACAAAATCGCGGCGTCCAAGGGAAACCGGCGCACCGGCTGCATGGTGGCCTCGCAAGCAAGTTCCGGCGTCTGACAGAGGTCCAGAAAGGAGCCGGCCCGTGCCCGCAAGGCACGGTATTCGGGAAGATAGCGACCTGCTTGCCGCATCAGCCACACCGGCGTCATATCGACGGGTTGGCGTAGTAAGGCGCGCAGCAGTCGGTTGCTGCGATCGGGGCCCGGCGGCGTAGTCGTCATAAGTCGAGGTAGTCCAGGATTCCTTCGGCCGCTTGACGCCCCTCGTACACGGCCGTGACGACCAGATCCGAGCCCCGCACCGCGTCTCCGCCAGCGAAGACGCGGGGGTGGGTCGTTTGGTGACGATAACGACCGGCGTTAGGCGCCTTGATGCGGCCATTATCCTCGGTCTCGATCCCGAATTCCGCAAGCCAGGCCGCCGGGCTCGGTCGGAACCCGAACGCGATAATGACGTCATCTGCGGGGATCGTCTGTTCGGTGCCAGCGACCGGTTCCGGCCGTCTGCGACCACGCGCATCGGGCTTGCCGAGTACGGTCTCTACCACCCGTACCGCTTCCACCCGGTCCTTGCCTAAGATCTCTACGGGGGCCCGGTTCCAAACAAACTGAACCCCTTCCTCCAAGGCATTGGCCACCTCTCGCCGCGAACCGGGCATATTGGCCCGATCGCGCCGGTAGACACAGGTCACGGAGGCAGCGCCTTGACGGATCGCGGTACGATTGCAGTCCATGCCGGTGTCCCCGCCACCCAAAATGACAACCCGGCGCCCCTTGAGGTCGGTATAAGGCGCTTCGCCCGCGGGCAGCCCCAGCTGTTCGCGGGTCACGGCCGTCAAATAGGGGAGCGCCTTATGCACGCCGACGAGGCGCTCGCCCGGAAAACCGCCCTCGAGATAGGTATAAGTGCCGGTGCCGACGAACACCGCATCGTAATCTCGCAAGAGATCACCGAAGGCCACATCCTCGCCGATGCGGGTGTTCAGCACGAACTGGATGCCCATTCCCTCCAGGAGTTGCCGGCGGACACGCACGACCTCCTTCTCGAGTTTAAAGCCGGGAATGCCGAAGGTCAGTAGGCCGCCGACCTCGGGATTGCGATCATAGACGACCGCCTGCACGCCGTTGCGCGCCAGAACGTCTGCGCACGAAAGCCCGGCGGGCCCGGCACCGATCACCGCCACGCGCCGCCCGGTGGGCTGGACCGCGCTCATGTCGGGGCGCCAGCCCTGGGCATACGCCTCGGTGAAGATATACTTTTCAAGTGAACCAATCGTCACCGCGCCAAATCCGGAGTTCAGGGTACACGCCCCCTCGCAGAGACGATCCTGCGGACAGACACGGCCGCAGATCTCCGGCAGACTGTTGGTGCGGTGCGAAAGCTCAGCCGCCTCGAAGAGGTTGCCCTCGGCGATCAATTTGAGCCAATTGGGAATGTAGTTGTGAACGGGGCAGCGCCATTCGCAATAAGGATTGCCGCAACCCAAACACCGGCCTGCCTGCGACGCGGCCTTCTCGCCATCAAAAGCCCCATAGATCTCACGATAGTCGTGAATCCGGACGACGGCATCCGTCTTGGCGGGGTCAATGCGCGGTTCAGTCAAGAAGTGGAAGACGTCGGCCATCAGTTACTCTCCACGAGCAACGTTTCGATGCGTACGGCCTTGGGCTTCACGAGCCACATATGGGCCGCCACTCGGCGCCAGTCGGCCAATAGCCCCCTGGCATGCGCACTTCTAGTCAATTCGACATACTCGGTAATGCGCTCGCGCAAGAATACCTGATAGGCCTCCATAGGTTCGGCCGCGATTCGATGGATGTCGACGAGTTCATGATTATAACGGTCGACGAATACGCCCTTCGCATCATAGATAAACGCGAAGCCACCGGTCATGCCGGCCCCGAAGTTCAGCCCAGTCTCGCCCAAGACGATCACACAGCCGCCGGTCATGTACTCGCAGCCGTGATCGCCGATACCCTCAACGACTGCAAACGCGCCACCGTTTCGTACTGCAAAACGCTCGCCGGCCAGACCCGCAGCATAAAGACGGCCGCCGGTGGCCCCGTAAAGACAGGTGTTCCCGATGATCGTGGTCTCGTTACTCGCAAACTCCGAATCCCGAGGCGGGTAGATGACGATTCGACCCCCGGCCATTCCCTTACCAACATAGTCGTTGGCGTCACCATCGAGCACAATATGAAGCCCTGGGGCATTGAAAGCCCCCAGACTTTGGCCAGCGGAACCCTGCAACTTCAGCGTAATCGTGCCCGATGGAAGTCCGGGGGCGCCGAAGCGCCGGGCAATCTCGCCGGAGAGCCGCGCCCCTAGCGAACGGTGGATGTTTCGGATCTCGTAAGACAAGGTGACCGGGCTCTTGGCAGTCAGGGCCGGCAACGCATCGTTTACGATCCGCTCGGCCAATTCCCCTTTGTCGAAAGGCGGATTGCGCTCCGTAAGACAGCGCTGCGGAAGGCTCGCATCGACGCCGCCGCCCGAAATGATGTCCTCTAAGCGCAACGCGCGCTGACGATCGGTCAGTCCCGGCAACACCACCAAAAGGTCGGTGCGCCCAATGATCTCGTCTAGGGTACGGACGCCTAGGGCCGCCAGCCACTCACGAACCTCCTCAGCAATAAAGCGAAAATAGTTCATGACCATCTCTGGCAGGCCGTGAAAATGGTCTTTGCGCAGACGGCCATCCTGAGTGGCTATGCCCGTCGCGCAATTATTGAGGTGACAGATACGCAAATACTTACAGCCGAGCGCCACCATCGGGCCGGTCCCGAAACCGAAGCTTTCCGCGCCGAGGATTGCGGCTTTGACGACGTCCAGTCCGGTCTTTAGACCGCCGTCGGTTTGCAGTATCACCTTATCGCGCAGGCCGTTGGCGCGTAAGGTCTGGTGCGTCTCGCTTAAACCCAGCTCCCAGGGCGTGCCCGCGTATTTGACCGAGGTAAGCGGGCTCGCGCCGGTTCCGCCATCGTGACCGGAGATGGTGATGTGATCGGCATAGGCCTTGGCCACGCCCGCGGCGATGGTGCCGACTCCTGGCCCGGACACCAGCTTCACGGAGACCCGCGCAGTGGGATTGACCTGTTTCAAGTCGAAGATTAGCTGCGCTAAATCCTCGATCGAATAGATATCGTGGTGCGGCGGCGGCGATATCAAGGCGATGCCGGGCTTCGAACACCGTAGCCGCGCGATCATCTCATTGACCTTGTGACCGGGGAGCTGGCCACCTTCGCCCGGCTTCGCCCCTTGGGCAATCTTGATCTGCAACATGTCGGCATGGACTAGGTAGTGCGGGGTCACGCCAAAGCGCCCCGATGCCACTTGCTTGATCTTCGACGTCTTGATCGTTCCATAGCGCGCCGGGTCTTCCCCGCCCTCGCCGGAATTCGACCGCCCACCAAGCGTATTCATGGCAATCGCCAAGGCCTCATGGGCCTCGGGCGACAGGGCGCCGAGACTCATGCCAGCGGAATCGAAACGCTTATAGAGCGCGCTCGAGGGCTCGACATCCGCGAGCGCCATTGGCGTCCGGTCGGTGCGCAGACCGATCAGGTCGCGGATCATCGCGGGCTTCCTGCCGTTGACCAGCTCGGCATAGACCTTGTAGTCCTCGTAATCCCCGGAACGTACCGCGTCCTGCAGGGCCTGCACCACGTTCGGGTTGTAGGCGTGGTACTCGCCACCATGAATATATTTCAGGAGACCGCCTTGGCGGATCGGCTTGCGGGCACTGAAGGCCTCTTTGGCGAGCAATGCGCTATCCGATGCGAAATCCGCAAAACTGCTGCCACCGACCCGGCTCACCGTGCCCCGAAAGCACAGCTCCGTGATATCGGGAGCCAATCCGATCGCCTCGAAGAGCTGGCTGCCCCGATAGCTCGCGATAGTGGATATGCCCATCTTGGAGATGATCTTCAAAAGCCCTTTATTGATGCCTTTGCGGTAACCCTTGACCGCGCGGGCCTCGTCTACCGCCGCAATATCGTGGGCGTGAATGAGGTCCGCTATGACCTCATAGGCGAGATAAGGGAAAATGGCCGTGGCCCCGTAACCGATAAGACAGGCGAAGTGGTGGGCGTCGCGCGCCGTTCCGGTCTCGACTACGATGTTGGCATTGCAGCGCAAGCCCTCGTGCACCAACGCATGGTGGACCGCCCCGACCGCAAACAAGGCATGGACGGGCAGCAGCCCTTCCCGGATATCGCGGTCCGACAACAAGATGATCACGCGCCCGCTACGGACTGCGGCGACCGCCTGCCCTGCGATCGCGCGAATCGCCGCTTCAAGCGAGGTCACGAGCGGGTCATATTGCAAGCTCAGGCGATGAAGCGCGTACTCGGGGTCCTCCTGCGCCAAAAGACGGGCGAACTTGCAACGGCTCAAGACCGGCGAATGCACCTCGAGTCTGCGGGCATGCAGGGGCGTTTCCGAGAAGAGATCGCGCTCCGGCCCAAAGCTCGTGTTGAGCGACATGACGATCGCCTCTCGCAAGGGATCGATCGGCGGGTTTGTTACCTGCGCGAATTGCTGACGAAAATAATCGTAAAGTGAACGGGTGGTAGTCGACATCACCGCCATAGGGGTATCGTCGCCCATCGATCCGGTGGCTTCCTGGCCCTCTTCGGCTAAAACGCGAATGACCTGATCACGCTCCTCAAACGTGACCTGAAACATCTTCTGGTAAATCGCGACGCCGGGCTCGGTGCTCGCTAGGCGGCACAGATCATGGGAGTCAGGGTCCCCCTCAAGGTGGCGGGTGTGGGCCGCAAGCCACTCCCGGTAGGGCTTGCGGCGCGCGAGTCGGGCGTCGATGTCGGCTGGTAGCAAGAGCTCGCCGGTCTCGGTATCGACGGACATGAGCTCGCCTGGCCGAAGACGCCCCTTGGCGACGACATCCGCGCTAGCGTAGCTGCGAACACCGGTCTCCGAGGCAATCGTGATGTGCCGATCCTTGGTAATGACCCAGCGCGCCGGGCGCAGACCGTTGCGATCCATCACACAAGATGCGTTACGGCCATCGGTGAAGACGATACCGGCGGGCCCATCCCAGGGCTCCATGTGCATGGAATTAAACTCATAGAATGCCCGCAGGTCGGGGTCCATCGTCGGCACATTCTGCCAGGCCGGGGGAATCAGCAGCCGCATGGCGCGAAAATAATCGGCGCCGCCCGCCAAGAGCGCCTCTAACATATTATCGAGACTCATGGAATCCGAACCGGACTGGGACACCAACGGGCACGCGTCTTGAAGCGGGATGCGCGCGGAAGTCAGAGTATGACTGCGCGCCAAGGACCAGGACCTATTGCCTTGAATCGTATTGATCTCGCCATTATGGGCGAGATGGCGAAACGGCTGGGCAAGTCGCCACTGCGGCCAGGTATTGGTCGAGAAGCGTTGGTGAAAGAGGCAAATGGATGAAGCGAAATCCGCCGCCTTTAGATCTGGATAAAACACCGGCAGATAGGCCGGCATGACCAACCCTTTATAGGACAAGAGTTGGGTCGAGAGGCTTGCGACATAAAAGTCGCTATCGCCAGGCTCCAACCGCTGCTCGCTCCGGCGGTGGACTAGGTACAGCTTAGCCTCGGCGAGACCCGAGTCGTAGGCGGGATTCGCAACGAAGATTTGCTCGATGCGCGGCAGCGTCGCGTGCGCCTCCGGCCCGAGCGCCGCAACATCGACCGGGACTGGGCGGAAACCCAGGACCGGAAATCCCTCGCGCTCGCATTCCTCGGTAAGGACGCGGCGCGCGGCCGCCGCCTTGGCCTCATCCGGCGACAGGAACAGCATGCCGACTGCATAGGAGCCCATGAGCGCAATGCCGGATTCCTCAGCCACGCGCCGCATAAAGGCGTCCGGGATTTTGAGTAGCAGGCCGCAGCCGTCACCGCTTTTCCCGTCGGCCGCGACTGCGCCGCGATGGGTAAGGCAGGACAACGACGCCATGGCCGTCTGCACGAGCCACGGGCTGGGGATGCCATCAAGATGGGCTATAAGGCCAAACCCGCAGGCGTCCTTTTCAAACTGAGGACGGTATAAGCCCGTCGGCTCTTGCGATCGCGTCACTGGTTAGGAACGGTCAAATCCGTCATAAAGAGGGCCACCGAGTATACTGCCTAGGTAGGCGGGATTCAACGAAAACGGCGCGCACTAAACGCCTCCAAAGCGCGCCCTCTTATGGGGCAAGTAGGCTGTGCAGTGCGTCTGGTGAAACATCTTGGGTCAAGAAGGCCTGGCCTAAGGCGCGCAACAACACAAATCGTAGCTGGCCCCCGACCGCCTTTTTATCCACCGCCATGAGATCCAAGAAGCGCTCGCGCTCGATCTTCGGGGGGCTAATCGGCAGGCCCGCGGCCGAAATCAGCCGCTGTAGGCGCGCCGCCTCGCTGGGCGCGAGCCACCCCAACTGCGCGGAAAGGTGCGCCGCCATTACCATGCCCACGGCCACTGCCTCGCCATGGAGCCATTGGCCATAACCCATGCCGGCCTCGATAGCATGGCCGAAGGTATGCCCGAAATTGAGCAGCGCCCGGACGCCCGCCTCTTTTTCGTCGGCCCGCACTACCTGGGCCTTATCGCGACATGAGGCCTCGATCGCAAAAGTCAGGGTAGCGGGATCGCGCGCCAAGAGCGCGCCCATATGTTCCTCAAGCCACGCAAAGAAGGGGTAGTCGCCGATCGCACCATACTTGATGACCTCGGCTAACCCTGCGGACAACTCGCGGTCGGGCAAGGTCGTCAGGGTCGTGGTATCGATGACGACCGATTTGGGCTGGTAAAAACTGCCGATCATATTTTTGCCGAGTGCGTGGTTCACCCCGGTCTTGCCGCCAACCGAGGAATCGACCTGCGACAATAAGGTCGTCGGGACCTGGACAAAGGGGATGCCTCGCTGGTAAATAGCGGCTACAAAACCCGTAATGTCCCCGACAACGCCGCCCCCTAAGGCAAAAAGGGTCGTGTACCGATCGCAGCGCGCCTTCAGGAGCTCGCCTACGATGTGATCGATAGTGCCAAGCGCCTTCTGGGTCTCGCCGTCAGGCAAGACGACCACCACCGGATCGAATGATACTAGGGCCTCGACCAACCAGTGCAGATAGAGCGGCGCCACGACGGAATTGGTGATAATCGCCGCCCTGTGCCCGGTGACCACCGAAGAAAAGAGTTCAGGCTGACGCAACAGATCCGGCCCAATATGAATCGGGTAGCCTCCCCCAGGGAGGTCAAGCGTCATCGTCGACACGGGCAAGCTTCCTTAATCCACAAGCAATGAGCCGGGCCACCGACTGGGGCGAACGCCTCTGTGTATCTACAATAAGATCCGCCGCCTCGCGATAGAGGGGCTCGCGTTCATGATACAGGGTTTCGATGCGGGCGCGTGGGTCGTCTGTCTGCAATAGCGGTCGATTGCGGTCCTTACGCACGCGCCCCCACAAGGTTGCGCAATCGGCGTGGAGATAAACGGTTTTACCATGCGCCTTCAGTAACGCGCGATTGGCTGGCGCTAAAATCGCGCCGCCGCCCGTGGCCAACACTAAGTTGGGGCGCACCGCCAGTTCCGCCAGCACCGCCGCCTCCCAGCGACGAAACCCGGCCTCACCCTCGACTGCGAAAATCAGCCCGACACTAGCCCCGGTCCGCTGTTCGATCTCGTGATCGCAATCGCAAAATTCGCGCTCGAGACACTCGGCTAAGTATCTCCCAATCGTCGATTTCCCGGCCCCCATCGGCCCTACCAGGAAAACACCCTCTAACGCCCTCATGCCGCACATATGCCAGCATGAGGGCGATAAATCAACCTGTTTCTAACGACAACGAGGGCGCCAGGATCCGTGGCGTCAGGAAGATCAGAAGCTCGGTACGCGTATTGCTCGTCGTCGTATTCCGGAAGAGATAGCCAATAATCGGGATATCTCCCAGGAATGGGATCTTCGTGACACTGCGTAACCGGCTGTTTTGATAGATGCCGCCGATGACCACAGTCTGCCCGTTGTTCACAAGCACCTGCGTCTTTAGGCTCTTCTCGTCTAAGGTACCGGCCACCGCATTCGCAAAGCTATTATCAGTGATCTTCACCGACATGATGATGCGATTATCAGGCGTGATCTGCGGCGTTACCGAGAGACCCAAAACCGCCTGCTGCAGCATGCTTTGCCCGAACCCCAGGTTAAAGAACTGCTCTTGGCCCTGCTTGATCTCGGCCTCGCGATCATTGGCGGTGATGAGGCGGGGACTGGAGATGATCTTACCTTTGTTCTCCGCCTGGAGGGCTGACAACTCCAAGTTTAACAGGTTGTTGTTGGCAAGCTTCGCAATCGTAAGCGCCAAGGTGCCCGCCGGACTGCTGCCAATGCCGGCCGACGGGAGGTTGACATCGAACCCATTGCCCGCGTTGACAGTGGGTCCGCCCGCGTTCGAAGCGACGCCGACCGCGCCCCCGGTACACGCACCCAAGGGGCAGACGCCGACCTGGGTCGAGGGTGTACTGTAGGAATAATTGAGGCCGAGCTGTGCGCCCAGGCTCTTATTGAAACCGTCATTGGCCTCCACCAAACGTGCCTCAATCAAGACTTGCCGCACCGGCCGATCAAGCTTCGCGATCAGAGCGCGTATGGCGCTAATGCGCTCCGGGGTGTCTTGGATGATGAGCGAGTTGGTGCGCTTGTCTACCGCCACCTGCCCGCGTTTCGACAAGAGCGAACTCGTCTCGGTCGTAGCCTTGCTGTAAGTGACCGAACTAAACGGCATCGAACTCGCGGTCGAACCAACGGCCTTGGTCGACTTCAGCAGAGTTGCGATATCAGACGCCTTGGCATAATCCATCCGAATCAACACCGTCTCCAGGGGCTCGAGCTTCTGGGCTTGGGCCTGAGCCTGAAGACTGGCTTGTTCCTGTTTTGCCAGTTCTGCGGCCGGTGCCACGCGGATGATGTTCCCGGTGCGCTGCATGCCTAAATTTTCCGTCTTCAGGATCAAGTCGAGCGCCTGCTTCCAGGGCACATCATGCAACTCGAGCGTGAGCTTGCCGTGAACGGAGTTGCTCGTCACAAAGTTCAGGCCGCTGAAGTTCGCCAGCACCTGCAGGGCCGCGCGCACCCCGATATGCTGGAAATTGAGAGAAATCTTACGGCTCGCGAATTGGTTTTTCTTGCGCTGTACGGCTTGGTAGGCGCTGGCCGAAATCGGCGTTACCCGCAGCGTAAAATCACGCCGCACCTGGAAGCCCACCTGCGTGTAATGGCCGGAGGCATGGAGGACCATGCGCGTATCGCGCCCATCCTGAAACGTCCGGATCGTGTTGATCGGCGTCGCGAAATCCGTCACGACAAGTTGGCGCTGTTGAGCCTTGCTAATGGTGGTGTCGTGGAACACCAGTACGATCCGGTTGCCGCTGCTATGCACGCTCACCGCGACATTGGAGCTCGAGAAGTGGACTTGCACCTTGCCGGCGCCATCTTGTCCGCGATGAAAGGTAATGGCGCGAACTTGGTAGCGGCCGACATCGTTCGGGTTAGGCGGCAAGACCGATGCCCGCGGAGCGGAGACCGCTGCTTGGCTGATTTCCTCGGTGGGGTTCCCGATAATGACATCGATGGCATGCGGACGCACATAGGCACGATAGGCCCCCGGGCTCACCAGCCGGATGACGATGCGAGTCATTTTGTTAGCCGCGACCGCAGTCACATCCTGCACGTTGCCGACCCCCACCTTGAGTTCGGTGGATGGTGCCGTCAGCGCAGTGTTTGGCATATCTAGCACCACCATGGCGGGCTTGGTCAAAACAAAGACCGAGGGCGCTTTCGGGTGGTGGGTGGTCACGAAATGTAACTCTATCCGGTTCCCCGGAAAGACAAGGAAGCTAAGGTTGGTCAAGGCATTTGCGGCTGGAGCGCTCGCGGGAGCGCTCATAGGGGCAGGCGGGATGATCGTGGGTTGGGTCACCCTTTTGATTTGCGGCGACGTCATAGTGAGAGCCGTGCCCGTCAGGGCAGCCTGATAACCATAGGCCGTGGACACAAGGTGTAGGGATGCGGCCTTGGTGAGCAGCACGTCAACATTGACGCCATGCCCATGATCCGCCAGATAGGGGTATACGCCCTTCACGGTGCCTACGCCGGTAAGGTCCTTTACCAAGGCGCCCATGTTCGTGCGGGTCAGGTGGATCCGCAGGAGTCGTCCGTGGTGCAACGTCTCGACCTGGCCGCGATGGCCGCCCGTTATGTTGAGCCGTAAGGCCGGCTTGCCGGCCGCGGATGCCCAGGAAAGCCCGGTAAGCGTAGCGGCATGCGCCGCCATGGCAACCGCGAAGAGCACGAGCGCGAAGGCCACGAGCTTTGTTCTAATCATGGTGGGGCTCCCTTATCACTTAATTTCTATCATCACAGGTTGTTTAACCCAGCCGCTAGGGCCGGCCACGGTTTGCATAACCCGAATATTTTTCGCGGTTATGCGCACAACGCGGCCGAAATGTTCGCCCATGTAGGTCCCGACTCGCACACGATGGACGGCTCCGTCCGGAGTCGACACGATAGCCCACAGGTTCGGGCCCGACGAGAACGTTCCGACCATGGTAAACACGTCCAGCGGATACTGCTGGAGCGGCCCCTTCGGCCTATTCTGGTTGGGATTGGGCCCACGGGCGGGCAGGCGCATCGAAAACGGCTCAAACGGGTCCGCGAAATGCTGCATATCGAAGGCCACGATATGCGGTAGCGAAATTTTGGGTACCGGCTTCACTCGGGGGCGGTACCCCGCATCGGCGGTCGCCACGAAACGGTGCAGGCTCTCCATACTGCCGCCGCCCGAGCACCCTCCCAGGAATACGCAAACAGCTACTGTCATCCATGCGCGCGTTCTCATTTCTTGAGGCGCCGATGTTTGAGATAACGATAGGTCTTGGCGGTCATGGACATGGAGAGCATATCCCCTTTTTTAGCGGTCACCTTGATATTGCCGAGCGTCACGATCCGCGGCAAGGCCGCGATGTCGCCCACAAAATGGCCGAGCTGGGCGTAAGTCCCGCCCACCGTGAGATGAATAGGCAATTCCGCATAAAAATTCTTAGGCGCCTCGACCCCGGGCTTCAGCGACGCAAACTGCAGACCACTGCTCTTTCCCGCCTGCGTGACCTCGGTCACAAACTCCGGCATATGGGTCGTATTGGGGAGTTCCTGGAGCAGGCCGCCAAACAGGACCTTCATCTTCTTCATCTGCTCCTGGTAAGCAGGCAAGTTGGCCGCTTCCATCTTTTGCTGGACAAACTGCTGCTTTAGGGTCACTTCCTGCCCTTGCAGGCTTGTGTAGGTTTGGATCTGGCCGCTGATGAAGAACCAATAGCCAGCCGCAAAGAGCAGCACACAGGAGAAGCCCACCCCGACAAGTTTGACGGAATAGGGAGACGCGCTGAGGTCATTTAGGTCAACGTTCTTTAGATCTTCGATCGTCTGTCGCCAATCCACCGCTATCTCCTTCTCACAACGGGCTTCTCGGCAGGCACCATGCCTTTACCCTGCGCCGTAAGCGTAAAGAGGCTTAAGTGCCCGTTCCCGTTTTTCACCACGGTTATCACCCCGAGGACCGGGTCTGTAAACCACTGCGACGCCGAAAGCTTGCGCATGAATTGCGAAACCTGCTCGTTGGACCGGGCCGCCCCCGAGATCGTGAAGGACTGGTTCTCCTGCCCCAAGGACGTCAAATAGACCCCCGGCGGCACCGAGCGCACGAGACTGTTGAAGCTATGGACGACCTGCATGCGGTCCACTTGCAACTGCTCGATCACGTGCATGCGCGCAAGCAGTGCCACCCGCGCCTTCTTGATCACCGCAATCTTTTGAATAGCCGCGTTCATCAACCCAACCTGCTGCTGCAGATAGGCATTACGTGCCTGTTGATTGGAGATCATGCTACCCAATTGGATATAGATATACAGAACAACGACCAACACCCCGACCCAGGCCATGGCCGCATGGCGAACCAAACCCTTGTCCAATTCCTTGCGGCGCTGTTCGCGCCACGGTAATAGATTGATCCGCATCATTGGGAGAAACTCCGCAACGCGAGCCCGCAACTCACCATCAGCGATGGCGTCTCACTAGCAAAGATCTGGGGCTTGATCCGTGTCGACAAGGTCATGCTCGCGAACGGGTTCGCAATCGTTGCGGGGACCCCTATTCGGCTCGCCAACAATTTATCAATGCCCGGGATCTGGGCGCACCCGCCGGCAAGCAGGACCATGTCCACTTTGTTGAAGGGGCTAGTCGAGTAGAAAAACTGTAGGGCGCGGAGCGCCTCCTGGCAGAGGGCCTCCATAAAGGGTCGCAACACTTCCGTCTTGTAGTTGTCCGGCAACCCGCCTTGTTTCTTGGCAAGGCCGGCCTCCTCGTAAGAGAGCCCGTAGCGGCGCTGAATCTCCTCGGTCAGCTGGCGTCCGCCAAAATTGTGGGGCCGCGTGTAGACGGAACGATTACTGTGCATGACATTCAAGGTCATCGTCGTCGCGCCGATATCATAGACCGCGACGGTCTTCTCCATGCCGCCACCGGCCATATGCTCGGCAATCAGGGCGTAGGCGTTCTCCATGGCATAGGTCTCGAGATCGACAATCAGGGGCTGGTAACCATGAATTTGGATGACCGCCAAATAGTCATCCACGACCTCCTTCCGGCAGGCGGCGATCAGGACCTCCACGTCCTCCGGATTGTCCTCGGCGGGTCCCACGACCTGGAAATCGAGATTGACCTCGTCTAGCGGATACGGAATGTAGTGCTCGGCCTCCATCTCGATCTGGGTCTGTAGCTCGGCCTCCGTCAAGGCCGCCGGCATGTTCACCGACTTACAGATAGCCTGGCTTGCGGCAACCGAGACCACGACGTTACGCAGCTTGGTTCCCGACCGCTTCATGGCACGATCGATGGTGGCGCCCACTTGTTCGATATCCGCGACCGCTCGCTCGACAATGGCGTTCTGTGGCAAAGGCTCGACGGCATAGCGCTCCACGCGATATTGGTTCTGATGGCAGCTCAACTCCAGAACCTTAATCGACGCAGTGCTGATATCCAAACCGACGAGCGGTTGTTTCTTGCGACTGAAGAGATCCAAATTCCTCCCTTTTTCCGGAACTTATGCCCGGCAGATCACTCTTTAGATGAGCTTCCCTGAACTATAGATCACGAAATGGCGCTATGACAAATACTTTGGGGCCTGACATGTTTCGCTTTATACTGACGCCCACCCTGCAAATTGAGATATTATGGACCATTCAAGCACGCGTGGCGCCAGAGTGAGGCGCTGGCTAGTATTCCGGTTGCTGCCCGCTTTCTTTGGTCTTTTTGCCATTGGGGTATTGGTAGCCGGAGTAACGGCCCTAGTAATCGCGCCTACCTTACCCTCGGTCCACAATATCATGAAAAAGCGCCTCAAGGCGCCTTTGCAGGTCCTTACGCGCAATGGCCAGCTCATTGCTGAATTCGGCAACGAGGAGCGCATGCCGGTGACGCTAGGCCAGGTTCCGAAGACCTTGATCGATGCCGTGCTATCGGCCGAGGACCGCTCCTTCTATACCAACCCAGGCATTGATCTCCTCGGTATCGCGCGGGCCGCCTGGGTCGATCTTTTGGCCGGGCGCAAGACCGAAGGCGCGAGCACCATTACGATGCAAGTCGCGCGCAACTACTTCCTAAGCCCCCACAAAACCTTTACCCGTAAAATTAAAGAGGTGTTGCTAGCCTTCAAAATTGCGCGCGAGCTGAGCAAGAAAGACATCCTCCAGCTCTACCTGAATAAAATCTTTCTCGGCAACCATGCCTACGGCTTTGAGGCTGCGGCGCACATCTATTACGGCAAGAGTCTCACCCAACTTACTCTCCCGCAACTGGCCATGCTTGCCGGCTTGCCCCAGGCGCCATCGGGCGACAACCCCATAGACCACCCGAAAAACGCCCAGGCGCGGCGCCATTATGTGCTGACGCGAATGCTGGCCCTCGGCTACATCACGCCATCCGAATTCACCACGGCCGATGCCACACCGGTTGCGACCCGGCTCCATACCGTCAATTTTGCAGTCGAGGCCCCATATGTCGCGGAAATGGTTCGCGAATATATGGTCAAGAATTTTGGCGAGGAAACGACTTATGACGGCGGTTACCGCGTCTACACAACCCTAGGTGCCGCCGAGCAGACCGCGGCCGACAAGGCCGTAAGGAACGGCCTTCTGGCCTATAATCGGCGCCACGGCTACTATGGGCCCGCAGGCTTGGTCCCCGTCAACGGCCAAACGACCGAGGACACACTTAACAGCGACCTGCGCCACTACACGACCGTCGGCGGGCTCGTCCCCGCCATCGTCCTCGCAGTAGGCCACCATTCCGTGCAAGTCTACGACCTAGACCACCGCTACCTGCGCATCGGTTGGGCGGGCCTGTCGTGGGCGGCCCCTTTCATTAGTGTCAACAAGGAGGGCCCGGCACCCAGACAGGCCAGCGATATCCTGGCGGTGGGCGATGTCGTCTACCTGCGACACAAGGGCCCGCAAGACTGGGCGCTTTCGGAGATCCCACGACCCTACGCCGCCCTCGTATCACTACGTCCGGACGACGGATCCGTGGCGGCGCTCGTCGGGGGCTTTGATTTCTATCACGATAATTTCAACTGCGTCACACAAGCTCACCGCCAGCCCGGTTCGAGCTTCAAGCCCTTTGTTTACTCGGCGGCACTGGCCAAGGGCTACACCGCGGCGAGCGTCTTTAGTGGCGCGCCCATAGTGGCGTTAACCGGGTCACACGGCGAGCTTTGGCGGCCGCACGACTTCTCCCAGCATTTCTTGGGCCTCACCCGAATGCGCGTGGGGCTCGCCGAGTCCATCAATCTGGTCTCCGTTCGCATCCTGCGGGCAGTGGGTATCCCGTACGCTATTCAGTATGCCGAGCGGTTTGGATTCAAGTCCTCCGAGTTACCCCATAGCCTTTCGCTGGTGCTGGGTAGCGCCGACTTGACGCCGCTCGAAATGGCGCGCGCCTACACCGTTTTCGCCAACGGTGGCTTTCGGATCCAGCCGTACTTCATCGACAAAATCGTAGACGAGACCGGAAAGGTCGTCTGGCAAGCCCAGCCGGTCACGGTGCCGCCCGCCGAGGGGGCACCGACAGCGGGAACCGCGATCGGCCCTCCCCACTATGCCGTCCAGGCGATTAGCCCACAAAACGCCTACATCATGACCAGCATGCTGCAAAGCGTCATTCGCTCAGGAACCGGTCGACTGGCGCTCGCGTTGGGGCGCAAGGACCTCGCCGGAAAGACGGGAACGGCAAACCGCGAGCGCAATGCCTGGTTCTCGGGCTTTAGCCCTTACCTCGAAACCACGACGTGGGTCGGTTTTCCGGTACCGAAATCGCTCGGCCACTATGAGGTGGGTGCGCATGCCGCACTGCCCATCTGGATCCAGTATATGGGTGCCGCGCTCGCCGGACGCCCAGACACCCCGTTTGCTGTGCCGCCCGGGATCGTCACGGCCTACATCAATAAACAGACTGGCCAACTGTGCAGCCCGACGGACCCAAACGGCATGCGCGAGTACTTCATCCAGGGGACCGTCCCGGGCAAGACCGCGACCAACCAGGGGCCGATCACGCCCTTGCCGGTTCAACATGTGCGTAGCAACGGGCTTTTCTAGCATGGGCAGACATACGCGCCGCGCCCCTGTTGGCCGCAAATCCGAAACGGTTATTCGCCAGAAGATCGTCGTAGAGGCAGCGCGCATCATGGCCGAAGAAGGCGTGCGAGACTTTCAGAGCGCCAAACGCAAGGCGGCGCGGCGCTTGAGCGTCCCCGAGGATAAGAATTGGCCCGGGAACGCCGAGATTGAAGCGGCCCTCAAACGCCACCTCGGCCTTTTTCACCAAGAATGGCCCCAAGTCCTGCGCGAACTGCGGGAAAGTGCCATTGAGGCCATGGCCCTGTTTCGGGATTTTGCGCCCAAGCTGGTCGGTGAGGTCTTAAGCGGAGCGGTAACCCGCTTCTCCGAGGTCCAACTCCACCTAGCGGCATCGGCGCCGGAAGACATCGCCCTGTTTCTCGCTGTCCATAACATTCCCTATGACCAAGAGGAGCGCCGCCTGCGCTACAACGGCGACCGGGTAGCGCAGGTCCCCGTCTTCCGGTTCATGGCAGGCGAGACACCGTTTGCCCTCTATGTCTTCAGCCCCGAGGCCATGCGCGAACACCCACTTTCGCCGATCGACGGACAGCCCATGCATCGCGCGGGGGCGCGCGAGCTCGCCGCGCTGGTGGGTGCCAGCCCTGCGGAGCCGTCGGCTGGCCCCGAATAAAGATCGACCGACATCAAAAACCCCGTGCCGCCTGCGTTCTGCTAAAATGAGCGGCCGCTTTTAAAGGATTGTCCGTGAAGCAGAAAATCACCACCCTTTTACAAGAAGCCATCACCGCCCTGGTCGCTGCGGGCCATCTGCCTGCGGGTTTGCCGGCAGTCGACATCGCGCGCCCGCGCGAAGACGGGCACGGCGATTTTTCGACGAACTTTCCGCTGATCGCCGCCAAGGCGGCGGGTCGGTCGCCGCGGACTCTAGCCGCAGATATTCAAGGTGCCCTGACTGCTTCGACCTGGATTAAGCGAGTCGAGATCGCCGGTCCCGGCTTCCTCAATTTTTTCGTAGCCGATGACGCCTATCGTCAGTTGATACCGGAGATCCTGGCGCAAGCCGAGCACTACGGCGAACAACCACGCAGATCTGAGAAGGTGCTTCTGGAGTTCGTGTCGGCCAACCCCAATGGGCCGCTCCACGTCGGCCACGGACGTGGAGCGGCCTATGGGGATTCCTTGGGGCGTCTGCTTCAGTATGCGGGCTATGATGTTTCACGAGAATATTACGTCAACGACGCCGGCCGACAAATGGACATCCTCGCGCTCAGCGTCTGGCTGCGTTATATGGAGCAGGCTGGCGAGAAGTTCGGCTTCCCCGAAACCGGATACCGCGGGGCCTACGTGCAAGACATCGCCCGCGGGTTGCGAGACGAGGTCGGCACCACACTCGAGCGACCGGCCTTGGACATCCTGGTCGAAGATGCGGACCTGTCGCCAGACGCCCTCACCGATGCCCGCATTGATCAACTGAAAGGCGCACTCGGCAGCCAATACCTCGATCTGCACCGCTTCGGCTTGGCGGCGATGCTAAAGGATATTGAGGCCGACCTCGAGGCCTTTGGGGTGCGCTACGACCGCTGGTATTCCGAGCGGGCGCTGCTCGAAAACGGAATGGTCGAGCGGGCCTTGTCGCGGCTGCGCGACAATGGGGACCTCTACGAAGATCATGGTGCCCAATGGTTTCGGGCAACCCGATATGGTGATGAAAAGGATCGCGTGGTAGTCCGCGAGAATCAGGTCACAACCTACTTCGCCTCCGATATTGCCTACCACCTCGAAAAATACGAACGGGGCTTTGACGCCCTTATCGACGTCTGGGGTGCCGACCATCACGGCTATGTACCGCGCGTAAAAGGGGCGCTGACCGCGCTCGGACTCGAACCCGAACGCCTCCAGGTTCTGCTGGTGCAATTCGCCATTCTCTACCGTGGCGGCGTACGCGCGCAGATGTCCACACGCAGCGGGGATTTCGTGACCCTACGAGAGCTCCGCGAAGAGGTCGGCAACGATGCCGCCCGCTTCTTCTATGTTTTACGTAAAAGCGAACAGCATATGGACTTTGATCTGGATCTCGCCAAGTCTCGATCCAACGACAACCCGGTGTACTATGTCCAGTATGCGCACGCGCGCATCATGAGTGTATTTCGCCAGCTAAAGGAACGCGGCCTATCCCTGCCGGATCTGACAAAGAGCCGGTTCGCGCTTCTTACGGCCCCCGAGGAACTAGCGCTCCTTCGTGCCTTAAGTCGCTTTGTGGAGGTAATAGAAGAGGCAGCGGCGGCCCGCGAACCGCATCAGATCGCCTATTACGTGCGTGAGCTCGCGGGCACATTACACAGCTACTATAACGCGCACGCCTTTCTGTCTGCGGAAACTGAGCTCCGGCAAGCCCGTTTGGCGCTGATCGCTGCGGCCCGACACGTATTGGCAAACGGTCTGCGATTGCTCGGCGTCAGCGCCCCTGAGGCGATGTAGATGGCCGCCAAGCGGCGACGGGCGGGGACCAGTCAGAGCACCAACATACCCTTGGTGATCGGGACCACTTTGGTAGTGGGGCTCGCGCTCGGGGCCCTGCTTTATCGTGGGATCCACCATCATAAAACTGAGCCGATAGCTGCGGTTACCGTGCATCCGCACCCGGTTTATGCCCCGCCACCGCCCCCGCCGAAGCCCAAGGGGCCGGGGCCGGGCCTACCAGCGGCGACCCAATTCGACTTCTATACCATCCTCCCTGAGATCCACAGGAAGAGTGAAGGCGTCTTTCCCCATGCCCATCAGGGGCCAAAGCCCACAGCCGCAAAAGCCGCCACCCCGGGAGCGGCGCCACAACCGCCCATCACCGCCGCTCGCGGAAGCTTCATATTGCAGGCGGCCTCATTCCCGGACGTCGTGGACGCCAATCGGCTACGTGCAAGGCTGACGCTGCGGGGACTGGCACCTTATATCGAAGAGGTGAGCATTACCGGGCGCGGGGCATTCTTCCGAGTGCGCTTGGGCCCGCTACAGGGGGCGGCCTTGGCGCATGATCGCAAAATCCTAGGGCAGCTCGGCCTAAAGCCGATCCTGTTGCGTGAGGCTCCCGGCAATTAGCGGGCGCCACTGGCGCGCGGCATCGCCTGCCGCCAGCACCATCTGGCTTGAAGACATGGGCCCGCAACCCTGGAAAATACGCTTAGCAGGGCTCGTGCGTGGTATCGAAACTCGGCTCCGCGCCCCGGAACTCCTCACGACACACTCTGGAAAGTGTCTAGAAAGGGCTGGGGCTGGCGCCTAGTGGCTACCGCCGGTCAGGGCGGGCTGGCACGGTCGCCCATTCCCGCCAACCCAAAACGACCCGCCAAAGCACTGCGTAAGTACCCTAGAAACCGCCTATCGACGGGCAGAAGAGTATTATTTTCTCCCAGGATGAAAAATCAAATTGCATTGCAAGAAAAAGATGCCTATGATTCGCCCGATTCCACGGCACCGAAGGCGGCCGCCATTTTCTGTTAGCGATCCCATCGCTCTCAGGCCAAACGCTGACCGGGTGTGCACGGGAGCTACTTCAACGGAACTGCCATAGACGAAGGTCTTGGAGTTCCTCTGTAACCGAATTGGAGGGCTTGCCCATGCGCTCACTTGGACATCAGATTGTGGCCGAGTTTTATGGATGCGACAAAGCGTTGCTAAACGACGTTGCGTACATTCGCAACCACATGCTCGAGGCCGCTGTTAAGTCCGGCGCCACCATTGTCACCGAGACATTTCATCATTTTTCCCCGCATGGAGTCTCCGGTGCGGTCATCATCGCCGAGAGTCATCTCGCCATCCACACATGGCCAGAGTACGGCTATGCGGCGGTGGACCTGTTCACGTGCGGTGACTCCGTCTCCGCCGAGATCGGCTTTAATCATTTGCGCGAGGCGCTGGGTGCGGGTCATGTATCGACCATGGAGGTCCATCGTGGCCAAATCGACATGATGTCGATGGGCGACCAGGGACAGCCGGCCATGAAACTCGTGACCAGCCAAACCGGCTAATTTAAGGGCAACAATGATCATCAAGACTCCGACGTCCCACACATTCGTGACGGGCGCAAGCGAGGGCTATACGCCGTTGAACGCCTTCGACGGTGCCCTGCTTGCGGCCGGAATCGGCAACACCAATCTCGTCCGGATGTCATCTATCATCCCGCCGGAAACGCGTGAGGTGTCGGTCGCGGAGCTCATGCTGCCCCCGGGCGCCTTGGTTCCCGTGGCCTATGCCGCCATGGAGTCCGACATCCCCGGTTCGATGATCTGTGCCGCCGTCGCCGCAGCTTGGTCTACAGACCCAACGAAACCCGGTCTCATCATGGAATACCATGCCCACGGTCACCGCGAGGACGCCGAGTCCGTCGTTCGGCGCATGGTCGAAGAAGGCATGCATAAGCGCGGATGGGACCTGGGGCTGCTGAAATCGGTGGCCATTGACCACCGAGTCGAAAAGATCGGCGCCGCCTTTGCGGCCGTGGTGTTGTGGGACCTGTGATGCCAAAAGACGGTTGGTACACAGAAGAATGGGCCGGCCAGGGGTCGGCGATCTCCTTGCGCGTCAAAGAAAAGCTCCACGACGAGCAGTCGACCTACCAGCGCATAGAGATCTTCGAGACCGAGACATTCGGCACACTCATGACGCTAGATGGTCTCGTGATGGTGACTGACCGTGATAATTTCGTGTATCACGAGATGATGACCCACCCGGCGATCTTTACTCATGAGGACCCTCGCAAGGTCCTGATCATCGGCGGCGGGGACTGCGGGACTCTAAAAGAGGTCCTAAAACACGACCTGATCCAGCAAGTCGACCAAGTCGAGCTGGACGAACGGGTGACGCGAGTGGCGGAGCGCTTTTTCCCGGAACTCTGCGCCGCCAATGACGATCCGCGCGCCCATTTGTATTTTCAGGACGGGATCCAGTGGGTCAAAGATGCGCAACCAGGGTCTTACGACCTGATCATCGTCGACTCGACCGACCCGGTGGGGCCAGCCGCCGGGTTGTTCGGGCAGGCCTTCTATGCGGACTGTCATCGGGCCCTAAAGCCCAATGGCATCGTCGTCGGCCAAAGCGAGTCTCCCCTCTTCCATGCCGATCTCATCAAAAGCATGCATACGGCCTTGCGCCAAGCGAATTTCTTGGATGTGGCTACTCTGCACTTCCCGCAGTGCACCTACCCCTCAGGCTGGTGGAGTGCGACGCTGGCGCGCAAAGACATGACCTTGTCCTCGTTTCGTGATGAAGACTGCTACGAACGCACGTTCGCGACTCGCTACTACAACGACGGCATCCATAGGGCCGCGTTTGCCTCGCCTGAGTTTCTGTTCAAGGCGCTAGTCTGAGGCAAGGCACAAGGCCACGGGGCCAACGGGGCGTTGTGCCAAGAAGCATCATTCCCGTTCGGTCTTGGTACGGAAATACAAATGTCCGGGGCTGCCTTTGTGCAGACACGCGCCGATCAAGTCGGCCAACAGAATCGCGGACATTCGCGATACCATTTCGTCAGGACGACTCCGTGTCTGTAGGGCGCGCAACCAGCGGTGCCGATAAATTTATGGCAATCCATCCCAGTATATCCGCCAACCGCCGATAACGAGAACGCCGGAGCATCACCTTCGCAGCAGCAAGCATAAAGCCGCCGACGACAAGCGTCGTTAGGCCCGCCCCGATGGACCGCCATTCCGAAGCACCCGCCTGTCGGCTGTGTATTTGGATTGATTCGCGCAGAAGCACCGATGCGCCACAAAATAATGATGCCACGTCAACATCCTTTGCAACGTGGCGTCGCCATACCATTCTTTCCCTTAAAGTTAACGTCCAATGGATGCCAACGCCAAATCCCCCCGATATGAGCTGTCGGCGGTATGGTGGCCGCTTAAATGGTGACAGTTTGCCAAATGGGCGCGGACACGGGTGGTGTGCAGGATTTGGGTGACAACCTCTGCAGCGCGCGATACACATGAGTACATGTACTCTTTTAAGGGCATCCATGATGGCGACTTCTATGCGACTCGACCCCGAAAGCGAACGACGCCTCAACCATCTGGCCGCCGCGACGGGCCGCACCAAGGCCTATTACCTGAGTGAACTGATAGTTCATGGCCTAGACGACCTGGAAGATCGCAATCTAGCGGCCGCCACAATGGAGCGCGTTCGCAAGGGCGAGGAGCGCGTCTTCACTCTCGAGGGAGTGGAGCGCGACCTTGGTCCGGCGGGTTGAATTGACGGCCACGACCGTGAAGCAACTCCGCAAACTGGATAAGGCCGAAGCCGAGCGCATCATGACCTTTCTCCGGAAACGACTGACGACATTGGATAATCCGCGCAGTATCGGCAGGGCGTTGACCGGGGCCGCTCTAGGCGCGTACTGGCGCTATCGTGTCGGCGATTATCGGCTCATTTGCGACGTTCAAGACAGTACCCTGTGTGTTCTGGTGATCAGGATTGGCAGCGGCATACCGGCGATGAACCGTCGCCAAGCCATTGCGGATGCAGTACCTCACCGGGCCGATTTCTCGGCTCTTCATGCGATAGGGGTTGAATACCGGGTATTGCCGGCAAGCCCCGGTACAATGAGGGGTTGTGGTTAACAGGCAAGGGCGTTTTCATCATGAATGAGTGGCACAACCAGCGTGGCTTCAGCGTGCCGCGTGATGGATCGGCGAGCCGTCAGCGGCGTCATTTGTGGTAACTGTCATGACACATCGACGATCTTGAGCCCCGCTTTTCGCGCGGCCGCAAGTTGCCGATGATCGGCTGAGACAAAGCGGTCTGTCTCGACGGCGATTGCACAGGCCACATGCAGCGCATCCATCGCCCGAAGGGGATTCGTCTCTAGCAGCGAAACCCCCGTGGCTAAGACGCCTGGTGTCAGTTGGCAGATATCGATATCTGCCAGATCCATCGTCACGTTACCCTTCAGCGTTCGGTAATCTGCTTTGGTGATCTTCTTCTCCCGTACAAGGCGGGTCAGCGTGGAAATGAGTTCGGGCAGACAAATGACGCAAACGGCTAGGCTATCTGCCTGTTGGCACACCTTTACTACCTTGCTGGTTCCAAGCTCTACAACATAGCGTTTTGCCAAAGCGGAGGTGTCCAGGAACACCCTCATGCCGACTCTTCCCGATCGCCCAGTATCTCCAGACCCAGTGACAAGCCCTTAACCGTCAGCGGTGTCGTGTGCCTTTTCCACGAGGGAACCCCCGCGCGGATAGGCACAATTTCGGCGATGGGCTTGCCATTGCGGAAGACGCGCACGGTGGACCCGCCTTCTACGGCGTCAAAATAGTCTTTGGCGTGATTGCGCAATTCGGTGAGCGTGGTCTCCTTCATAAATTACCCCGTACGTTGATGTACATAATTATGTACATCAAAAGGGAAGACGTCAATGGGTCGGCCTTGTCCATATGAAATGGCATCGTAATGCAAAATAACCGCGCGTACATGGCGCGGGCTATTGTGTAGATAATCGGCGCCATGCGCCGCCGTAGGCGTATCCGCTTTGTGACTCAGTAGGTTACGTTCACACACCTTGTGATATTGTACGCCGACACAGGCCGACCTCTTTCGACAGCGTGCCTTCATCTGTAACACCGTGAGCCATTCCCGCCACAGGAAAAGCGAACGCTGCACGAGGGCTCCCACGGCTGATTCAATCGCCCCGTTAGGTGGAGATGACGGTCCAACTGGGCCGCGATGCCTAGAGAGCCCTGGTCCGAAAAGAGCCAGCAGATCAGAACCGTTTAAATCGCCCATTGTCTCGACAAAGTATGCCACCCTGTGGCATACTTTGCTCATGAACAGGGTGTTCAAAACCCGCCACTTTAGTCGTTGGGCGCGCAAGGTAGGGCTGTTTGACCGGGCGCTGTGTCAGGCAGTGGAAGAAATGATTAGAGGGCTGATCGACGCCGACTTGGGCGGCAGCGTTGTCAAGAAACGGATTGGGCTCGCTGGTCGGGGGAAGCGTGGTGGAGTGCGAACACTGATCGCGACGAACAAGGGCAACCGGTGGTTCTTCGTCTTCGGTTTCGAAAAGAACGAGCGCGCCAACATCGACTGGGAAGAGCTAGGGGCCCTACAAGATATTGCTGCTGATTTACTGGCTAGGACCGCTCCGCAGCTCAGTGAAGCGGTCGACGATGGTTCGTTCCAGGAGATTTGTCATGACAACCAAACGTAAGGCGCGAGGCCGAATTTTCGAGGCCGTTCATGAGACGGCAAATGACCTACATCGCCTCGGGTTTATCGACAAGCGCACAATGCGGAAATACGACATCCTCTGCACGGAGTCGATCCCAGAATACGACGCCGAAAGGATTCGTGCGTTACGGAAGAATCTCAATCTGAGCCAGACTGTACTGGCTGCTGTGTTGAATACCAGTGTGTCGACTGTGCGCAAGTGGGAAGTCGGTGACAAGAAACCGAGTGGCCCGTCACTGAAGCTTCTCAGCCTGATTGAGCGCAAGGGGCTCGAAGCGGTCTGCTAGCCCGGATAGGCAAAGGTAGGTGGGGGGCATTCGGACAAGGCCACCCGAGCGCCTAGGCTAAAGGTCAAACGAAACCTGTCAGCCTTGGGTCCCGCGCGTGTCTGGGGGTGTCTGGGCACACGTCCTAACTCGGGCTTAACAGTTGCCAGAATTTGTGATAACTCGATGCGATTTCAATGGGTTGGTGCGCCCTAGAGGATTCGAACGTACACATTCGGTAAACCCGTAGCCGTTCCCTATCGGCACAGCACGCGAGCGAAGTCCCGGCGCAGCGGATACAGCCAGATATCTTTGATGGGGATGATCTGTTTGTGAGTGGGACACTTCTTGCCTCGGCCGGCCGTCTTTCCGACCGGAATCCAGTTGGCGGCTTTGTAGCAGGTGCCGCGGTGACGCTCGGATTCGACGAAGGTCTCCAACAGCACCGGGCGGTAACCGTAGCGGCTCTGCCAATCATTAGGCAGTTGTCGGGCGGCCAGTGACAGAATCTTGGAAGCGAGTCCTTTGGACTGGATCCAGGGCAGGATCAAGAAACGGGCGTTGTTGACAACGAGCGGCAGGTTCTTCTGACGCTCGGGCTCTTGCCACCCGATGAAGCGATCACGCCCGGCCAACTTCCAGGCACTCGCCCCGAAGCTCAAGAGCGCGACTAACCGCTCGCCGGCAAAGACGTTGTAGCGCATCTGGCTGCCCGCAAGCGGCGTGTAGCCCAGATAATGGTAGCGGGCCATGTACTCATTCCACAGACGGGAGACCCCCAGGCTCGCGGCGGTGGCCGGGCGCGGGGCGGTGACCGGGCGCAGCGTCAAGGCCTCCAACTCGTGAACGGGCTTACCGAGTAATGGCTCGACATCGGTGGCCCCCGTGGGTGGGAAGTGCGCACGCTTTCGGCCGTTAAGGGCCCGCGAGGGCGGCAAGGTGATGAGTCCATCGGCCTGCAGGCGCAAGAGCGCCACGCGACAGGTCATGTCTTTGAGCTCGCCATTGGGTTTGGTCCACTGCCACAGCGCGCAGAGCTGGCGCGAGAGCGGGGTGCGCAAAAGCGACGGGTCTTCGGCTATCAGGCGCTGAATCGTTTCGATATCGTCGGGGCTAAAGAGGCGGCCGCAGTAAAGGCTCATGAAGTGTTGAATCCTTCGGTGGGGGTATGTGTTGTCTGCTGCGTGTGCGCGCCAGAGGCGGCGTCTGGGCGCGGATCTGCGGGGCCCGCCCGCCAAGGTGGCCAGTCGGGCGGGCTCCATGCTCCAGGGAAGATAAGGCCGGAGGTCGACGGGGGGCTGATTGCCATTCTCGGCACAGGCTTGTAGGTAAGCGGTAAGCCACATACGCGGATTGATCCCCCAGAGCTTGACGGTCATCAGGAGGCTATACATGGTGGCCGCCAGTTGCCCCGACCACGCGGAGCCCGAGCCGGTAAAGTTCTTGCGTCCGACCACAGAAATACGCACGCTGCGTTCGGCGACATTATGGTCCATGGGCACCCACGGGTGTTCGACAAACACCGTCAAGCCCGACCAGTGATTCTGCATGCTGTGCAGGACCTGGGCCGCAGGAAAGGCGAGCTTAGGGTCGGCCAGTGCCTCATCGCGCCGGGTGGCCAGGTCATGCACGGCCTGTTGTGATCGGGCGTGGTGCGCGGCGTACAAGGCGCTGTCAGGGTCCGCCTGAAGGCGCAGCCCATTCTGATGGTACAGATCGGCTATGGCATCCACCCACGTCATCAGTCACGGCGATTGTCGGGGTAGCTGTTGGCCAGTTCCAGAAAATCCCGGCGTTGATGGGCCCAACAAAAAGCGAGCACGAATGTCGTATGCAGCCGGACGAACTTCTTGTAGGCCGAGCAACGATCACAACTCACGATCCCACCCTGTGCCTCGGCCAATTCGGCGATGGGGACATCAGCTGATCGCGTGGGATCCAGTACGTAGTGAATAACCGATGGGGATTGAAACACCCACAAGTACCAGCGATGTCCGACCTTGCCTTCGATGTCGACAAACACCATCCAGCGGGTCTCATCGGCATGCCAGTGGGATTCGCTGCGCAGATGGACCACCAGCGCCTCTTCGACAGGCGTAAATAAGGGTGCCAGGGCCTTGAGCCCCCCGGCGACGGTGCACCGACAGGGTCAACCCCGAATTGGCCAAGTCCTGCAACACGCGATGGGTGGGTTGGCCGTACAAAAACTTGGAGAGCAGCAGGTGCACCCAAACCGAAATACCGTATTTGCCCCGCGGGATCCATCGTGGCGGGGGGTGTGCGGTGATGAGGCCGGGCACGCCTGGGCAGGAGCAGACCTTGCGATAGCGCCGTCTGTGGATGACGCGCCGATAGGCCTGGACCTCAATCTCTAGCACCTCACTGTCTTCGGTGCCCGGGAAGTCCGCGTAGCCCAACCCGCATGACGGACACTGTGACGAGTCGATTGCGATCGTTTCCTCGTGCGCGGGTAGATGGGCTTGTAGGGTACGCCCGTGACCGGGTGTGCCCGGTTGTTGACCGCGCGATCGGGATGACGGGATATCCCGCGTGAGCCCCTTATGGCCCTGCGCGGAATGCTCGGATTTGCGACCAAACAGCCGCTTTTGCAGATCACGAATCTTCGCCTGCGCGGTCTTAAGCTCACTCTGTAATGCCATCTCGCGCAGGGCGGCTTGGGCCCTGGCCCGCTGGTGATCGACTGTCAGTTGCTCTAGGCGGGCCAGGGCCCGTCGATGCGCCGTCTTCCAGTTCCCTTGGACGCAACGCGACCGGGCGTCCCACACGAGTCGGATATACTCTTGTTGGGTCAGTGTCACCGACACCTGCGCGAATGGCGTGAGCCTCGCATCGGGGATCTCTGGCCGCGTTACGGTCGCGTAAGGTTCGGCATCCATGAGGGTGACTGTAACCCACACGGTTCTTCGTGTTCAGTGTCTTTGTTAAACGTGGGAGGCTACGGGTTTACCGAATAGTTACCTAAAACCCAATGGCATCGTCGTCGGCCAAAGCGAGTCTCCCCTCTTCCATGCCGATCTCATCAAAAGCGTGCATACGGCCTTGCGCCAAGCGAATTTCTTGGATGTGGCTACTCTGCACTTCCCGCAGTGCACCTACCCCTCAGGCTGGTGGAGTGCGACGCTGGCGCGC